>WNFB01000904.1_pt1 | contig 24768 bp, 29 predicted proteins | sample 5400501 | NCBI WGS metagenome assembly WNFB01 (sample SAMN13153341, study PRJNA577476) | soil metagenome | isolation source: 200 cm saprolite under Douglas fir tree site 2 hole 1 | place: USA:California | collected 2015-04-18 | reverse complement strand
TGGACTGCGCCACGGATCATCACCCTGTATTTGCAACGCTGGCCGATTGAGACCTTTTATCAGGACGGTAAAGGCCATCTGGGCTTGGACACGTATCGCATGCGCAGCGCCGAAGCCATTGGGAAACATTGGTGTCTGGTGTTCGTGGCGTATTCGTTTTTGCATCTGGATTGTCTTCCCCCGTCACCGACAAAAGGCAGCTCGCCCCTCAAAACCATCGGGGAAGCGTGTCGTCAGCAAGCCCAAGCACTGATGCAGGCGTTGATCCTGTATGCCCACGAGCGCCTCCAACTCGGGCAGAGGGCGGAAGACCTCTTTGCCTCTTTGTTTGCCAAGCAACAAACCACCATGGCGCGATGAGGGCTCGTCTGTCACTCGCCAAAACACAACTATCGAGATGTTAATATCTCTCCTCTTGCAAGCCAGTCTCGGGGTTCTGGGCCTGATTGTGAGTCTCCTTCCTGAATTCACGGCTAAGTATCGGGTAATAATAATTGCGGCCTTTTCTACAATTTCTGTGATCGTGGTAGCTCTAACTGTCATCCAAGACAAGGAAAACCAAAAACAGTTAGATAACCTTACGGGTGGAGACTCCTTCCCTGTTGTCGTTCCCCAGACTCACGCGGGGGTTCCTATACCTTTGGTTATTTGGAACCGTGGGAAATCAATTTTGTCTGGTGTTGTTATAACAATAAGGAACACACAAGATTTCAGCTCATTTCCAGTTAATAGAATCGAGATAGGCACAATACCTCCTGGAGGCTTCGGCTTTCAGGCGATTCCAGCTGCAATCTCTCCCTCACTAAATGATCAATCCATGGTCGAACATGGAGAGAAAATTGATAGTTATTGGATACAAATGTCCGCACAGAATGGTACGTTTGTTGAAATTCTTCAATTCAGGAAGGGTAAGAATTGCCTGCCATGGGCCTATAGATATTGGGTTGATAAGCCTGTCATGATTTCAGAAACAGCAAAAAAAACAGAGGCGACAAATAAACGGATGGAGGGCCGCCTAGAATGGTCTGATGATTTGGGCGATGGAAAATGATTAAAGGGTGAATCAAATGTCACGCGGTAAATACCTAAGACATGAGACAAAAGAATACCCTTTGTCTAGTGTGCGGCAAAGAAGAAGCGGCAGAAGGGCAAGTTAATAACTTGCTGCTTTTGGGTCTTACTCATCATGCTACTTTGGAGCATCATCCTTCTTTCCGATAATCACCCATTATCGGCAACGGCCCCGGCACTTCCTGGCGAAAACGGATCACACGAGGCGCACCAGGGCGGCCAAGCGGTTCAAGAAGGTGGAAAACGCGACGGCATTGATCTGGAAACTCCTCCAGGTGGCCGAGTCCACGTTTCGCCGGCTCAAGGGGGCAGAGTTACTGCCTGCCGTGTACGCGGGCGTGCAATATGTCGATGGCGTACAGCGGACTCCGAGGACACAACCGCGGATGGCGGCCTGACCCCAACAGCCAAGGCTTCCTGATTGACAGATGAAGAAGGCAAAGAGTAGTCTTTTGCAGGCCCCGTTCCCCAGGAGAACGGCAAAGGAGGAAGAATTACTATGGCTATGCCTGACGCGCCTAGCGCTGCTACGGCCGTGCCGCCGCCAGTGGTCATGCTCCAGATGATCGCCGGCTTTTGGCTGTCGCGAGCTCTGTACCTGGCGGCCAAGCTGGGCCTCGCCGATTTGTTGAAGGAGGGGCCAAAGTCCAGCAAGGACCTCGCGCAGCGGACGGGCACCCACGCGCCTTCCCTCCATCGCGTGCTCCGGGCGCTCGCCAGTGTAGGGGTCTTTACCGAAGACACCCAGGGCCGCTTTGCTTTAACCCCTCTGGCGGAGACGCTACGGAGTGATGTGCCAGGCTCGTTGCGTGCCTTCACCATCTCCGAACTCGGCGAAGATCATTATCCCGCCTGGGGAGAGGTAATGCATAGCGTCCGCACCGGCGAGATTGCTTTCGACCATCTCTTCGGCATGGACGTGTGGCGGTACCGCGCCCAGCATCCCGAAGAGGGGCGAATCTTTGACGAGGCAATGGCCAGTTTCAGCTCGGTGGTCAATGCCGCGATTGTGGCCAGCTATGACTTCTCGGCGATCGACACAATTATGGATATTGGCGGGGGCGATGGCAGTCTGATTGCTTCCATCCTCAAAGCGAATCCAGGAATGAAAGGGGTGCTCTTCGACCTCCCCCATGTCAGTGCCGGAGCGCAACGGCGCATCGAGGCGGAAGGATTAGCGGACCGCTGTGAGATCGTGGCCGGGGACGCGTTTACCGCGGTGCCCAGTGGCGGCGATGCCTACCTGCTCAAATGGATCATCCATGATTGGGACGATGCGCGGAGCGTGGCGATCCTCAAGAATTGCCATCGGACGATGCCTCCCCATGGCAAGCTGCTCCTCGTCGAGGCCATTATCCCAGCGGGCGACCGCCCCTCGTTCCACAAGTTTATGGACCTGAACATGCTGGTAATGACCGGGGGGCGTGAACGGACGGAGGCCGAATATCGCGGCCTCTTGGACGCGGCGGGTTTTAGCCTGCGGACCATCATCCCCACGCAGACTGAGATGAGCGTCCTTGAAGCAGTGCGCAGGTAACCCGAAGAGAGACGAACACTCGTCACTCAAGAGCAGATTGCTGCTGGACTCCTTTTCCACACTGTTTGACAAGCACTCGAAAGCCGTTCAATTAAAGTTAGGTGTCTCTGTCCTCAGGTGAAGCGACAAAGAACTGTTCACAAGGCAGCACAGTGCACCAAGGCAAAAAGGGGGATTTCATGGCGAGTGGGACCTATGACATTATCACGGTTGGGGGTGGCCTGGGCGGCGCAGCCCTGGCCAAGGCGATGGCTGAACACGGTGCGCGAGTGCTGGTCGTAGAGCGAGAGAAGCAGTTCAAGGACCGTATCCGTGGTGAGAGTACAGCGTGGGGGGTCGCGGAAATGCAGGCGCTTGACCTCTATGATCTCTTACGCACCACGTGCGCCCACGAGACCCCATGGTTTGGTGTCTATACAGGACCCGAGTTCGGGGAGCCGCGCGATTTGATCGCGACTACGCCACAACGGCTCCCGGCTTTCACCTTTTACCACCCAGCGATGCAAGAGGTGCTTCTGCAAGCAGCCGCTGATGCAGGCGCAGAAGTTCGCCGCGGGGCGAGCGTGCGGGAGGTCAGGCCAGGAGGCGTGCCGACTGTCGTGGTTGAACAGGAAGGACGGGTCGAGGAAATCCGCGCGCGGCTGATCGTGGGTGCCGATGGCCGGGGTTCGGTGGTCCGCAAATGGGCGGGCTTTCCCGTCCACCAGGACCCAGAGCGGTTGGTCATCTCCGGCGTACTGTTCGAGGAGATGGCTACTCCCCAAGAGGACACTTCCTATTACGTCATCAGCCCCAACATCGGCCAAGGCGTCCCCTTGTTTCCCCAAGGCGGAGGGCGGGTACGTGCCTACCTCGTGCAGACCAAAGCTACAAGCGCTCGCCTTCAGGGGGCGGCTGATCTCCCACGCTTTATCGAGGAGTCGGTGAGAAGTGGGGCGCCAGCCGAGTGGTATGCGGGGGCAAAGGCAGTCGGTCCGCTGGCGACCTTCGATGGTGCCGACACCTGGGTGGAGCATCCGTACAAAGAGGGGGTAGTGTTGATCGGCGATGCAGCGGCAAGCAGTGACCCGTCCTGGGGGCAGGGACTAGGCCTGACCGTACGGGATGTACGGGTGCTGCGGGATCACTTGCTCAGTCGTGAGAACTGGGACGAAGCTGGGCACGCGTATGCCGAAGAGCACGACCGCCACTATGGGGTGATCCACACGGTAGAGAACTGGCTGTCGCAAATGTTTTTTGAGACCGGGTCAGCAGGAGAAGAACGCCGCGCCCGGGCTTTCCCTTTACTGGCGCAAGATCCGACTCGCGCGCCCGATCACATCCTTAGTGGCCCAGACCTGCCCGCCGATGAGACAGTGAGACGACGCTTTTTCGGAGAGGAGTAGACACCGCAGACACCTAACTTTACGTTCCACTTGACCGCCGCCCGCTTGCGGTTTGGAATGAAGCCGAAAAGACTCGTTTGGGCGGCGGCAAGTGATCGGCGGCGTTAGGCCCCAAAGAAAGAAGCACTAATATGAATCCATTTGCTTTCCCCCTGTCTTTCTTGAGGCGCGCCCCCAATGCGCTGCAAATTTCAGATTGGCTCCAGAACATGAATGACGCTTTTCTTTAATAGTTCGGACATTTCTTCCTAAGCCTTTGTCCGTAAAGGATTATTTCCAAACGCGCATCGCAGGGAAAAATACTTGAAAATCAGCAAGTTACAGATTGTCGTGCGAAAACTGTCCGAAGTATTGTTCTTAAAAGTGGAGAGAATTTCAGAGTCCGGTTAATCAAGAATTTCCGTATAGATCCAAAGCTCGACTTTATCCATTGGAGGTACTTTGAAAGCAGAGCGACAGGTTTGTAAGCTAGCCCTCACTCTTCTGCCAAAAGAGGTGGGGAATGCTCACAGTTCCTGTCACTCTGATGCGGGTAATTGTAAAATTCGCCCCGGTGTTTTCCAAGCGCGTGTGGGAGCACGCGCTGGTGTTGGTGGTGGGCGCCGTCTTGGCGCCTGGCAAACGGACGGTCACCGCGATTTTGCGGGTGATGGGACTGAGCGAGGAGGCGCACTTTCAGAACTATCACCGGGTCCTGAATCGGGCCCGGTGGTCGGGCCTGGTTGGAGCCCGCGAGCTTTTAGGACTGTTGGTCAGTACATTCGTCCCCGTGGGGCCCGTCGTGATCGGGATAGACGACACGCTGGAGAGGCGGCGGGGGGCAAAGATCCAGGCCAAAGGCATCTATCGCGATCCGGTGCGCTCCTCGCGCTCACATGTGGTGAAGGCCAGTGGGTTACGGTGGCTCTGTGCGATGCTGCTGCCCGAGATTCCGTGGGCGGGGCGGGTCTGGGCCTTGCCGTTTCTGACCGCTTTGTGTCCTTCGGAGCGCTATCATCAGCAGCGGGGCCAACGCCACAAACCCTTACCGGAGTGGGCCGGGCAACTCCTAGGACTGATCCATCGTTGGCTACCAGCCCGCGAGGTGGTCGTGGTGGCCGATAGCTCCTATGCGGTGATCGAATTGCTCGCGCAGGTCAAGGCGACTGCCGGGGTGAGCTTGATCACCCGCTTGCGGCTGGATGCGGCCTTGTACGATCCCGCGCCGCCCCGTGCGCCCCGGCAACAGGGGCGCCCGCGCAAGAAAGGGGCCCGCCGCCCGACCTTGCAGCAGATACTGACGGAGCCGCAGACCCAGTGGACTGCCGTGACCGTTACTAACTGGTATGGAGGAGGCGAGCGAGAGGTAGAAATCTGTACGGACACCGCGGTGTGGTACCATACCGGCCTGCCGCCTGTAGCGGTGCGCTGGGTCTTGATTCGCGACCCGCAGGGCGAGTTTGCGCCGCAAGCCCTGGTGACGACACGACTCGAGCACGCACCAGCACAAATGTTGGAGTGGTTCGTACGCCGCTGGACGATGGAGGTCACCTTCGAAGAAGCCCGCGCCCATCTGGGGATTGAGACCCAACGGCAGTGGAATGACTTGGCGATCGGTCGGACCACGCCCGCCTTGTTTGGGCTCTATTCCCTCGTGACGCTCCTAGCGCACGCGTTGCTCCAGGCCGAGGCCCGCAGCGTGCGCACGGCGGCGTGGTACGCCAAGGTACGCCCGACTTTCTCGGATGCTCTGGCGGTGGTTAGACGGGAGTTGGGGAGTTCCTGTCATTTTCCCATGTCGGAGTCTGACGCAGAGATGGTACAAATCCCGCGCTCGGTCTTGGAGCGCTTAACCGATACCGTTTGTTATGCAGCCTGATTGGATAAAGTCGAGCTTAGAGGGGCAACGATCAAACTCCTGTAAAATTACACAGCTAGATCAACACTTTCTGCCTTACCGTAGGAAAGCGCACCATTGCTGCCGCTGAACCTATTTGCATAGGCGGCTTACCGGCAATCCCATATAGAATCTATACAAGTAGTAATTTCCCTTTCGTTGAGAGGAGCTGTGGAAATCTATAGTTCTAAGGATATTGCTTCGCGTCTCCGTCTCCCAGAGGAAGAAGTCATGGAGCTGTTTCGCGCACGGGAACAGGGTGGCCGACAGCAGGGCTACAGCGCAATTCCTAGTATCTGGCACCTCGCGACCTGCTCGTGCAGCGGCCGCGGTAGGTGGGTATGCACGTGCTCGCAAAATAACTATAAGTGAAGTCCGCTCTTGCATGTGGCAGCAGGAGTGATCTGCTGAGTGGCAGAGTTTTGCCAGTGCTATCTCGGTCATACTCTGGCTGGAGCGTAACTCACAAAAATTGTGGTCATCCAACATGGGTCAGCGGGCCGCTGGGTGTCAAAACCCCTCTGCGAGGATCGTACCCGCTGTAGAGCACGGGTGACCCCGGGTATCGGTCCCGAGATGACTGCTGCGGCGCTGCGGTTAGTCTTTCTTCGCCCAACCGGTGGCGTGCTCGAGGAGCCCGGAGCGTTTAAGCAGGCCATACGCCTCTGCGTCAGCGCTCGCCTCGCGGACGCTGATGAGGTCCGCAGTTACCGCGCGTGGCGACTCAGCAAAGGAGACTCATGATGACAAGCAGAAAAACCTAACTGCCCACGTTTCGCACTGATCGGGAAGAACGCGACTTCTGGAATCGCCACAGTGTGGAGGAGTTCGCCGACGCCTTAGCCGACGTGGATGTGGTGATCCAGCCCACGCGGACCGAGCAGATTGTCCTGCGGTTGCGGAAGGAGGATCTCGACGCGTTACGGGCAGTCGCGAGGAAAAAAGGGGTCGGGCACACGACGTTGGCCCGGAGCATCGTGGAGCAGTGGTTGGCCCGGTTCCGTCAGAAGCACAGCCGACGCGTGCCTCTCGGCATCGTCCTGCCGCGCAACACGGGATTCCGTTGCCATCACAGGGACAAAGTGCAGAGGAGTATACTGCTCACTCAGCGCGCCCATCCCCAAAGGAGGCCTTCCTCTGCACTGATCGGCAGACGAAGGCGGTTATTTCACTCTCTCCCCCGCACGTGATCGGCGCTCATCGCGCCGATCACGTTCCCCACCATTCAACAGTGGTAGGGATCCACAGGCCCGGCCTCCGCTGCACTGCGGCACGACCTCCGTTCCGCTCCGGGCAGGCCTCCGCTTTACTGCGGTACGGCCGCGTTCCGCTACAGCCCGGCCAGTCACAACGCCCCAACTTCGCTGGCGTGCCGCTACGCTCAGCTCGGGCGGACGCCACCACCCCACACCGCACCGTTCCCCTCCAGTCGCCCCGCCGCAAAGCGCCCCACGCCTACGTTTGACCAACCCGCAGGCACGCGTGCCAGTCCCGCCGTCTACAGACGACTGGCGATCTCGGTCGGTACCAGGGCAGTCCTGGCACGGGCCTGCTGAGGGCCGGCCTGCACCCCCAACGCTGAGGCACCCCAGTCCATCTGATTTTTTCTTCACCCCCTCCAGCTCAGGGTGAGAGGGGGCTCAGAAAAAGCGCCTTTTTTAAGGCGTAGTCCCAGCACAGGACCAACACCATGCACCGCATAAGATCACCACCTGTGAGATCTACATAGCGCACGAGTCCGAAACGCTAACCGCTCATCGTGCGCACGGGCAGCCGATAGCCCAAGCCGAAAGGGTCGCTGAGTAGGCTTTCAACGTAGGGGCGCCAGGCAATCCTGCGGTAACGGCAGCAGTCCAATCATCACACATCTGTCATCTCTACCGCAAAGGAGGATACCTGGATGTTGCAAACACACCCACTGTTTACCCTCGGTCGCGTCGTCGCCACACCCGGCGCGCTGGAGGCGCTCCAGGACGCCCACCAAGAGGCGCAGGAGTTCCTCTCCCGGCACGTCCGCGGCGATTGGGGCGACCTCACAGAGGAGGACCGGCAAGAGAATGATTTCTCCGTCTGCCGGTCCCTCCGCTTACTCTCTGCCTACCACCTCTCCACCGGCGTCACGCTGTGGATCATTTCGGAAGCGGATCGTTCCGCGACTACCCTTCTGTTGCCTTCCGAGTATTGAAGGAGGGCCGCCAATGGATTCCCACACGGTCTACTTGCTGCACTTTAGCCAGCGTTACAAGCATGCCGGGCACTATACCGGCTCAACCACCAACCTCACCAAACGACTGGACCAACACGCCAAAGGGCAGGGTGCCCGGTTGCTGGCCGTGGTCCACGCCGGCGGCATTACCTGGACGCTGGCGCGCACCTGGGAAGGAGGGAAACAGCATGAGCGGAAGATGAAGCGACAGGGTGGCGCCACCCGCCGCTGTCCGATTTGCAAGAGTCTGGGAGTTGGCACAAGAAGAGTGGCTCGCCTACGAGCGGGACAGGGACACCCAGGACGACTCTGACCGCTGGATTGTGGAGATGGAAGGCGAGGCCAGCGACGCCGCTAAGCAAACCGCTGACCTCAACAACGGCAACGCCCCCTTTTAGAGGGCACTGACCGATGGGGAGGATAGTCCCTGGTTGTCCTCCCCGTCAAGGAGATCACCATGCACGGCAATTTGGAGAAAAAACTCGTCGCCCGCGACTTCTGGCCGGCGTGTGGCAACTGTCGGCACGCGGAGGCCTGCCAGACGCACCCCCAGCACCCGGCCTATCCCCACACCTGGCACTGGGGCAGAGAGGCCGTCTCCTTCCCTGATGGAGAATTGATCCTGCGTTCCTGGGTGGGGACGGTCGCGATTGGCCAACCCCACACTGGCTGCCCTCGTTATGCCGCAGATCCTCATTACCTCAAGGAGCTCTCTCCCCATCACCAACAGTACCTCGCGCTGGAGGCCGAGCGCACACAGATTGATGTCATATTTGAGCGCCTCGAACGGAAAGAGGTCTGGAGTATGCGCGATGAAGACACGTTCGCGCGCCTGCTTCACCGCTACAAGCAGATCCTGGCGCAGCAAGCCGCACTCCGTTCGCCCGCGCTGCCCACCGACCCGCTCGCCTTGACCGTTACCGCATAGTCTACCGTAGTGCACGCTGCTACCGGCCCCTGCGGGGGCCGCTGCTCTTGGAGGAAATGAATATGACACCGATCACGATCACTGATGGCCTCAAACAGGCCGTTATCACCCGGTTAGCCACCATCAATTCCGCTATCGCGATTCTCGACCTCGTCAGCGGCAAACCCGCATAGATCGCGGTTGAGGATGTACTGGCCACAGCCGAACGGATCGAGCACTGGGCCTGGCGCGGTCTGGCCAGCGACCAGGTGGAGACACCGGCATCGGACACCCCTGTTGACCCACTCCCGTCCGTGCCATTGGTTGAAGGACCACATGCCTCCTCACAGACTAACGGCAAACCGCCGAAGACCGGCGATGCCAGCGGGAAGCAAATTGCGGCCATCTTTGCCATCGGCAAGAAGAAGGGCCACTCTACCGAGGAGGTCAAAGCCTGGGTCAAGCGCCGGCTCAATAAGCACGTTGATGACCTCACGAGCCGCGAAGCCTAATCGGCGACCTGGAAGCCCTGTAAGCGGACTGCTTACCCGGGAGGGGGCACACAGCTTCCCCTCCCACCACACAGGAGGATCACTCTATGTCACAGTCTCTCGTGTCACCGCTCACCCCACTCACCATTCCCGTCCCCCCGATGCTGGAGGAGGCACTCGGGTACGCCGGTGCGTCGCGCTGGGTTGCCTTCCATTGGGAACCCTGTGGGGACGAACTGCGGTATCATGACGGCACCGTCAGCGCCGACGGGTCCTGGCATGCGTGGCTGACCTTCGCGCATCATCACCGCATTGCGCCCGCGCTGGCCCCCTATCACTTCGGCAACTCCGAGGAGGAGGCCCACCACTGGCTCGTGCTCGACCGGGAGACCCGGACCCTTTCCGTTGGCGCCGTCATGGACGTGCAGCAGTGCGTACGGCGGTCGGCGCCACCGGTGTTGACCCCAGAAGCAGTGACCGCACTCCTTGCTACGATCCGCGCCCACGTCCGCACGCCGCCCAATTTACAGGCCCTGGTGGCACATGCCATGCAGCGAGAGCACCAGCTGGTGACGGCGCTTACGGCATGGCTCGACACGCACTAAGGGTTGTCACTCCTCCCCGCCCTGTCGTGTCCTATGCACCCGAGGCGGGGAGGCCTCCCCTCTGCTCCCTTATACCCCCTCGCTGACGTGACGTGTCCGGCACGGCAGCACCTCTGAGCAGCGCTGGTGGAGCAATGCATACCACCAGCCCGGATATCCTTCCACCCTTCAGCAACGAAAGGGTCAGCCATGAGTATTTACGAAATCGTCACCCGTCGTCTCTGCGAACGCTTAGAGCAAGGCACAGTGCTCTGGCATCGCCCCTGGTCTGGCGGCGACCTGCCCAAGAATATTTTCAGCCAGAAACTGTATCGCGGCGTGAATGTCTGGCGCCTCGCTGCACAACCCTCTGCTTCTCCCTCTTGGCTCACGTTTCGTCAACGCACCGACATCGGTGGCCGCCTCCGCCCGGGCGAACGCGGCACCCCTATCGTCTTCTGGAAGTTCCGGGACATCCCTACCGATCCCGACGCCACAGACGTCGACGCGCAGCAATCAGCACGGCCGTTCCTCCGCTACCATCTGATGTGGAACACCGAACAGTGTGAGCTGACTGCCTCCCTGACGGCCCGGCTGCAGGTGCCACAGCCCCGTTCCTTTGATCCGATCCAGCAGTGTGAAAGGGTCGTGGTGCACATGCCATAGCGGCCCGTGAGCATCCATGAGGGACACCGCGCCTGCTACCTGCCGGCCCCTGATACGGTCTGCATGCCGGCGCCAGGACGGTTCGAGAGCGCGGAAGCCTATTACGCGACGCTCTTTCACGAATTGTGTCACGCCAGCGGACATCCCCGCCGGCTTAACCGCCCGTCTCTGCAGACGCCCTGTCCCTTTGGGTCAGCGCCGTACAGTGAGGAGGAGCTGGTGGCGGAGATGGGAGCCGCTTTCGTGTGTGGGGTCACCGGTATCGACAGTGTGACTCTGGACAACTCCGCTGCGTATATCGACTTCTGGTTGAGCAGGTTGCGGAAGGATACACGGTTACTCCTCCGTGCGGCTTCCCAGGGGCAGAAGGCCGCCGACTTCATCCTGGGCATCACCGCTGAGCGCGTGCTGCCAGCGACACGGCAGCAAAGGCCTCGACGCCAGCACGGCGTAGGAGGGGGTCACCACTCGTAGTGTACATCGCTTCGAACGCTGGCGTCGCGCTGGCCTCCCGGACGCGCACGTCAGTGAGGGTCGTAAAGGCCAGGGTCGCAGTCGGGCCGCGCAGGGCGCGCGTGACCAGCGGGCCGATGGTCACAGCCCGCACCGGCGAACTCGGGCGTCGTTCGGGCAGGAGGGCGCGACTGAGCCAGCCCTCCGGCGTGGCCTTGCGCCCCGGCGTCCCGGATTCCATGAAGTCTTGGGCATCGAAGTGCGAGCGCGTGGGATCCGGGGAGCCCACCGCTTCGACAATGGCCAGGTGGCGGGCGTCGTATAAGGGCTTGAAGGGCGCGAGCGCAGGATGAAGGCCGAAAAAGCCATCCAGATCGAGGGCCGTGTCCGCCTGAGCACTCGTGGACCGAGCGGGCCGCGGAATGGCGATCGTGGGGCGCAGGGCGTAGTAGCGTGGCTCTCCGAACGGCACGACGAGGTTAAGCCCATCGGCGGCCCCGCGTTGGAAGATGACCACCAGCACGCGTGGGCGCCGCGGAGCCGCATCCGCAGCCACGACGGCACGCTGGAGCCATAAGGGGGCAGTCCCCAGGCCGACAAGCGTGAGCGCGGCCTGCTTGAGAAAAACGCGGCGCGGTACCATAGGAGGTGTTTGTGTTCTTGTTCTTACCGACAACTTCATCCTTGCTCGCGCCACTCCGGAGACGAGGGCGGCAACAAGGCACGGTTTTGGTACGGATTGGCAGCTTACCGCTCTAATATGCGTATCCCTCCTGCTTTTGGGAATGCGCCACCAAAAGCCCTACCACCGAGCCTCCTTCTCAAACACGGCGCTGCCCGCAGGGTCGCGCGGTGCAGCGCAGAAGACCAGCCCTGGCCCGTGTGCCCCGCCATCATAGGAGGGCGGTGGCAGGACCAGCATACCGCAACGACACAGTCCTGGCACACTGGGTAGGTCAGGGCGACTGGCAGGGGAACTTTCTCCCCCTTCAGGCGTTTCCAGGGAGAGACCCCCGCCGAAGGGGATTTCCAGCGCAGGAGGTAGTTATGCAACGACGCTACTCAGGCACGACAGCCCTTGTGGCCGCAGTGCTGGGAGCCCTGTGTCTGACCGTCCCCACGACCAGTTTCGCTGGCCCTTGGCAGCGCCGGGATGTCCGGCACGACAGACGGGACCTCCGCCACGATCGCCGCGATCTGCGGGCGGACGGGCGCGATGTGCGCCGGGATCGGGGGGACCTGCGCCGTGATGTGCGCGCGCACGAGTGGTGGGAGGCGCGGCGGGACCGGCAAGAGCTGCGTTCTGATTGGCGGGACATCCGCCAGGATCGCCGCGACCTGCGAGGAGATGGACACGACCTCCATCAGGATCTTCGCTAAAGTAAAAACGAGAGGCTAGTTGCCAGGAGAGCCAGGTGTTGGCGCCGGGGCTCTCCTGCGAGCAGAAAAAACTGACCTCGCTTCCGCCCTCCCCTGTCCTTTTCCACCGCGCCCCTGCGTGTGTACCTCCGCGTTGCCATAATATTCTGTCCTGTTCATAATTTCATCTTCACCATTGAAAAATCTCATTTTTTTCCTCCAACGAGACAGAACCCGCCTTCCGACTCGTTACGTCATACGGATTTTGTGCGTCAATTTCGCCAATTTTTCGCATCTTCCTCGGCAAAAAGTCTTTTGAATAGGACAGAATTTGTGATTGCTAAAGATCTATGGAACACACAAAGAGTGTGCTCAAGAAGCCGGCCATGTGGGCACGGAAAAAATCGCTCCCCGTGTTCCCTGTCTGAGACTCCGCCGGTGTGTCAACCCTTCAGAGAAACCTGTCGCAAAAGTACGGGACCGATGCTGCGCATGCGAGCAGCATGCACATCGCCAGGAAACGCCTTGTTGTGAGCACCGCTGTGAGCACCCTAGATACAGCGTCACCAAACACAGAAAGAACAAGTTTTTGAAGATTCTTCCTATTACGCCCTCCCGTGCCCTTGGACACATTCTTATAGTAAGTGATTACATCATGAAGCATCCCGACCGCGCTCTTATTCGATAGGACCAGCGCGTCAGCCAGAGCGCGACAACCTTACAACTCCTCGCGGGGTGATGCCATCGCCACGAGGGCTCTCCACTCTTCACCAGCTCATAAGTTGCTGGGCGTCAGGTCTGGGACGGATTTCTCTCCTGCGTCCTCGCCGCCTGAGCGGCCTCGGCGCGTGCCCGCCGGCGTGCCCCCTTGGCTGCTTTCTTCTGTGTCTGGTCCGCTGTCCATTCTTCTAGGGAACGCACGTGATCGGGCATGGGCTTGCCGAAGCGCTTGACATACAGCGCCGCAATAAACTCCGCTAACGGCAGCTTCCACGGTTCCTGCCGCTGGTTCGCCAGACTCCCAAACTTCTTGGGATTGAGCCCCAGCTCGCGCGCCATCTGGATGTGTGCATGTGACAGGTGATACCGCTGCCGTGCGACAATCCAGGGTTGCACTGTCGGTGGTAGAGGTTTGTGCGCCATCCCGGCTATCCCTCCTATTGTTCTCACTCACCTGCTCTTGGGCCCGGTGACCGCCTGCCAGCAGGCCTGGAGCCAGAGCTGTTCGGCCGCCGATAGGAGCAGCCCAGCCACATGCCCGTCTTTCACCGGATAGGGCTGCCATCCGGTGTCGCCACACCACAGCACGGCCTGCTCGGTGTCCCGATCATAGACAAACAGGGACTGCTCCCCATAGTAGTTCTCAAAATAACTGTGGTAGACACGGGGATCGTCTCCCGTGAACGTTGGGGGCACACCGGCATCTGAGCCATGGTGATTGGAGACGATAAACAGCGGCGGGGAGGGAGAATCCAGAGCTCGCAGTTTCTCGCTCATTTCTTACTGCTCCTCTCGCTGCCCTAACAGCTCGGCGGCGAACGCGGCACGGGCCTCAGCATCCACCGGGCGGCCCTCTCGCTGACACCACGCGAGCAACGCCTGACCGTCTATGGCGACTTTCTCCAGGACCATACCCGTCCGGGCCAGCTCTTGGATGGTCCTCTCGGCCATTATGACCCAGTCCTCATAGGTGCCCTCCAAATTGTCAGGGTCGGTCGCCACCGCCCGCACGACGACCCATTGCTCGCGGGTATACCACGCGACCCCCACGCGCACGCGCGCCGTGGCCTGGGACGATGGCCGCCGGGCTCGGCGCGGGTTCAGTCTCCGTCTCGTCGGCATGACCTTCTCCTGTCTTGTCTGCGGTGGTCCTGCTGTCGCGCCAGGCTTGCTCCCTATTGCCGGTGAATGACCATGAGGACAGTGACGTATCCCTCGTGTCCGGAAGGGAGGTGTTTCTGTGTTGCAGTGAGCGCACGCACTCATGTGGCTGACCGCTCGAACGCACAGCCCACCTATCGGGCACGCTCACTGACCGGCACGGGCCGTGGTAGCGTGGCGTTGGCTGGACAAAACTCGCGAAAATCGCAGCTGTTGCACGAGATCCCTCGTGCGGGCGAAACTCCTGCGCGCGGCTGATGTCGCGGCACAGGGCGCGCACGCGGGTCTCTCCTGCCGCTGGCGAGTCCCGTCGACCGTCTCCTTGTGAGAGGCGGCCACAACATTTCCAGAGCAGTGGAGGCTGCGAGGAACAGCGTCGCGTCCTGAGGGTGCTGCGGCTTGAGTCCGCCGTGAACGAGAGGCAGCGCACCGTGAAGCGCGCAGGAACCGTGTGCGGCGGGTCGGGATCGGCTGGGCAGCCCGCCGTTGTACTGCAGGCGGTAATGGCAGTGACCTGGTGGAAGGTCTGGAGCGCGGTGGTGGCTAGGGTCATGACTGCCCTCCCCTTCGTAGTTTTTCGCCCTCCGCTTCCGGTCGGGGCCACCGGCTGGCAAGGACCTCGCGTGCGTAGGCGACCAACTGCCCGGCGGCCTTGGGGGACACAATCGCTGCGTCATACTCTGCCGGGGTAATTTCCATCCACACTACGCCTTCTGGCGTTGGGACGCCGAGGACGTGGAGGCCGGGGGGAATACGGGTGGGATCAGAAAACAGATAGCGTTCCATACACGGACTCCGTCGCAAACTGCTGTCCACCGCTGCGCCCTGCCTTTCTCCGCTGCGATCTCATTGTGCCCACTGCAGAGTTCCAGACAAGCGGTGCGGCTCTTGCTGTACGCAGAGAAACCCCAAGAGTTCAGTAGACCGAGCGCGACCGCGGGAAGCGCAGCCACAGCGCCGCTTCCTTTCCGTCTCTCCTGTGCGGTGTCCGCCAGACGAGTGGCGCTCACACGGCGCGTCCTGCATTTTGTTTCCGTGCCGCGTTGGGTATCTTAGGTCGGTCCGCCCCTCCAGGACGGTGGCTGACGACGGAAAGGAGCAGTTGATGGAGCAGGCAGCAACCGGGCAAGAGAAACCGTTTTGGGTGATTCTGAGCCCGCTCGAACATTTCATCAGTGGGCATGACTCCGAAGCCGAAGCCGAGGCGGAGGCTACACGATTGAACCAGGAGGCGCGGGCGCAGGGTCGGCCGCCGCATTATCTCGCCACGCCCCGCCGGCGGCTGGAGGACTGAGGCCGGGAGGGCGGAACTGTGCACGACTCTCACTGGTGGACCGAGTCGAGGGCGCTGTTTGGGCGTGAGGCCCTGTCAGACCGTGAGCGAAAAGATGGAACGTTAGCAAATGAATACTCTCAGGCAGGAGCCGAGGAGGACGAGCGGGTCGAAGGAATTGTAACAATCGAGTGTTGATCTCACAGACAGTGTCAGATATGCTTGTGCTCCGCGTCTTCTCCTTCTTCAGCGTTATTGTCCTACTGACGGGAGTCAATCGTTTGATCTTTCTCCACTGTTCTGCGCTGCCAGCGCAGAACAGCATACGTGGAGCGCAAAGAAGGAGGCGAATTGGTCTGACCTGTCAGCCAGAGCAAATGGAGAATTTTACAAATTGAATGTGTCAGCCTCACTCGCTGAACCGCTCTGCCGCAGTCGGGCGGGAGAGGGCCATAGCGCAGGATCATCAGTGCCTCCCGAGCTTTGCACCAGATCCCCCGCGGGCTGGTCTCGGGGCCGCGTGCTTGGGTGTGGACGGTGCCACCGCTGTGGGCGTTTGTCTCTCCCTGGGCTCAGCCCTGTCTCCCGCCCTGGCATTGATCTGTGCGCGCAGTTCCTTGGCCACCTTAAAGAATGGTACGCGCTTGGCCCCGACCCTGACGACCTGCCCGGTGCGCGGATTGCGCCCGTCGCGCGCACGATGTTCTTTGACGCCAAACATGCCCAACCCCCGCAGTTCCACCCGCTCGCCCCGTCCCAGCGCCGCGGTGAGGCTCGCAAAGAAGGTGTCCACCATTCCCTCGACCTCGCGTAGCGCGAAGCGCGGATAAGCCTGAGCAAGTTTCCTGATCAGATCGCGTTTGGTCAAGCGCTACTGTCCTTTTCCGCCTCGCTCCACTGGGCGCGAGAGCCCTGATCGACCAGCCGCTTGTGTCCCCTGTCACAAACGAGCTCCGCTCTGCGCACCGCCAGCCCACGGCTGCAATACCAGAGCAGTGCTGCAGAGGCATCGGCAATCATCGTGCGCTCCCTTGCCTTTGGCTCGTCGTCTCCCCGCCTCTTCGTCGCCGTGCATGCGATTCCGTCTTACCGCCTGCCGCTCCTCTTCTTGTTCGTGATCTTGGCCACCTTCCGCGCCAGCTCAAGCTGGGCGGCCACCCGCTCCCGTCTGGCATCCGAGATCTTGGCATAGACTCCCGTCGATTGGATCGACCGATGCCCCAGATGATCCTGCACGTACTCCAGCGACTGGCCCGCATCAATCAGATGCGTGGCGATGGAGTGGCGCAGACAGTGCGAGTGACGTTTGTGGGGCGGCAGCCCCGCTTGCGTAGCGTAGTGCCGATAGAGGGCATCAATGCGTTTACGGCTGATCGGCCGCGTGTTGCGCGAGGGAAAGAGATAGGGCAGGGCATCCCGTCGGCTTTGCACATAGCTCTGCAACAGGCGGCGACAGTCGGCGGTCATCACCTTCTCCCCAGGGATGCCGCCTTTGAGCCGGGGGATATAGATCCGGCGCGTGCGGAAGTTGACATACTCTTGCAGCAAGAGTCCCACCTCGGAGGCCCGGAGCCCGAAATAATACATGGCGCCAAAGAGCGCGCGATCCCGCAGCTCGGTGATCTGCTCAAAGAAGAGTTCCACCTCGCGGCGAGTGAGGTAGGTGTATTTCTCGCGGGGCACACGCGGAGGGACCGGCTGGAGCTTCAGAGCTGTAGCAGAGTGCTCGACCTGGAGGTGCAACTCCTTGAGGTACTGCGCCAGGGTTTTGCCCTGTACGCGGGCCTGGTGCTGCGCCAATGCGAGGAGTTGCTCACGTGCCGTGCCTTTCCTGGCCCTGAGTGGGACCACCTCTCCCATCGCTGTTCCTCCTCAGGTGTATGTCTGTCCCCTTACGGCATTCCCTCACCAGGATGCCCCAGCAGGACATGTACGTCGCTCGTTTTGTCTCCTTGGCTTACCCGCGCCACAGCCACCACACAAGTGGGAACCACCGTAGGGAGAGCACAGGAAACCCCTACAGAGACCCCCAGTCCTCTTCTCTAAAACCTGGTAGACCAGCCCGTGCCCCCAGGAGTACACTCCTGGGGAGACCAGTCCGCAGAGGCATCCTGACGTGGCACGTACCCGGAGGCGCACGACCGTCCAGCGCACCACCCCATCCCAGAGGGCGGCTCCCGCTTCCCCCGAGTTCCTGACTCTCCTGCACGCTGCCCAGCTCAGCCCGACGCAGATCGCCCGTCGCTATGGCAGTGCCGCACCGGCAGTGGTGCGGGCCCAGCCTTACCGGCTTGTCCGCGATATCGCTGGCCTGCCTTTCCAGCTGGCTGATACGCTGGCTCAACGGTTGGGCACGCGCCACACGGACGCCCAGCGCGTGCGGGCCGGGATCGCCGAGATTCTGCAGCGCGCCGTGCGGGCCGGCCATACCTGCTTCCCTCTCACCACCACGGTTCGTCGGGCCGCTACCCTGTTGCACCTCCCACGCACGGTGGTGGAAGAGCACTGCCTGCGCGGCGCGCTGGACATCGGCGGCACGTTTGTCATCGAGCGGCGCGGCACCGAGACCTTTTTCACCTCACTGGCGCTGCAACGGCTGGAAGAACGGGTGGCCCAAGCTGTGGCAGATCAGCAGCGGATGGCGACGCCGCCCTTACTCACGCCCGTCGGCGCAGTGGCGAACAGTGTCGCGCAGCGGTGCGGCCTTAATCCCGAGCAGCAGCAGGCGGTGGTGGCGGCCCTGTCGGCGCCGCTCACCGTGGTGACCGGCGGCCCCGGCACCGGCAAGTCCTTCTTCTGCTCCGCCCTGGCCGAGGTCGCCCACCGTCATCAGCTTCCCCTACTGGCAGCGGCGCCGACCGGCCGGGCGGCGCAACGGCTGACGGAGCTCACGGGCCTGCCCGCGGCCACCCTGCATCGCCTCTTGGAATACCAACCAGCCAGCGGGGAGTTTCTGCGCCACGCCGACTTTCCCCTCCAGGCGGCGCTAGTGGTAGTGGATGAAACCAGCATGCTCGACCTCTTTCTCTTCGACACGCTGCTCGCCGCGCTGCCGCTGGGAGCCAAACTGGTGCTCATCGGCGATGTCGATCAACTGCCCAGCGTCGGCCCGGGCCAAGTCCTCGCCGACTTGATCGCGGCGGGCATCGCCCCGGTGGTACGCCTGACGCAGCTCTACCGCCGGACGCCGCAGAGCCTCATCACCGTCAACGCCCATCGGGTCCGGGCGGGCCAGCTCCCCCTTATCCCCTCTGACCCTCAGGCGGACTTTCGCTTTGTCGAAGAAACGGACCCTGAGAAAGCCGTGGAGCGTGTGGTCGAGCTGGTTGCGCGGGAGATCCCGGCCGAGACCGGGCTCGATCCGCTCACCGCTATCCAGGTCCTCTGCCCCATGAACCAGGGGGCCGCGGGCACCCGGGTCCTCAATCGTGCCTTGCAGCACCGGTTGAATCCTGATGGGCGACGGGTGCCGGTGGACCCCGAGACGGAGTTTCGCGTCGGCGACCGGGTCCTCGTGACGCAGAACAATTACCGTCTGGGGCTCTTCAATGGGGAGTCGGGGATTCTGCTGCGCGCCCATGCCCACAAACGGCTCGCGCTGGTGCGGACCGAGAAAGAGGAAGCGCTGCTGGTCGGTGAGGAGCTGGCTGCCCTGAGTTTGGGCTATGCGGTCAGTGTGCATCGGGCGCAGGGGGGAGAATTTCCGGTGGTGGTCGTGCTCCTGCATGATCTGCACGCGCCTTTGCTGCAGCGCACCTTGCTCTACACCGCTCTCACCCGGGCCAAGCGACTGTGTATCCTTGTTGGGACCCGCAGTGCGCTGGCGCAGGCCGTGCACAATCAGCGGTCGATGCAGCGGTACACCGGGCTGGCGGCCGCCATCCACCACGCCTGCCCCTTCTCCGCTGCATCGGTCAACGAACATCCCGGGAGGGTTTCAACCACATACTGGACTTTTGCAAAAACCGAATTCGCTACTGTATATTGTGTCTCAGTGTTTGCTTGATGCCCAAGATATTGTGGCAAAATCCAAGTTTGCAAAAGTTCACCACATAGAGTGGTTCCTTACGACTTCAGCCTCCCAGCAAGAACTGAAATCCAGGCAAACCACCGATTTGAGCACAGCGCTTATTGCGCAGAAGGGGATGACCGTTAGTGAGTTGAAACTCACCTGAATCGCTTCCAAGAACCCACCATACCCCCGGAGACCGCCGCAGTCTTCTGGTGGGCAAGCGCGTTTGCCCGCCAGGCGACGGGATAATGCCTCCCTGGCTCAGACTGCAGGATTTGCTCGAGTACGATGTCATGCTGCCAATTATCGCCAAAGTCGTATTCGTAGAGCAGCTTGGCCTGTGGCCTGCGGAGCACCCGGCTCACGGTGACTGCTGCTTCGTCCTCCACCTTAGCCAGATCCCCCGTCTCATCTCTATCCGGCAGCCCGTAGTACATATTGCCACTCTTAAACTGGTGCAGATGGGAATCTGTCCAGCCCATGCCGATTTGCATGATCTCGTGGAAAGTGGCCAGGGTGATGTCACTCGGGACTTGGACACGCCGCCAGATCGGCGGCTTGCTTCCTTTGAGCGTGATCTTGAGTTGATAAATGCTTGCAGCACTCTGGGACATGCCATCCTCCTGCAGAGTGATCGGGTTCCTGCACTCCTCCGTCGAATCCCTACCGTGGCAACCCTGGTGGTGGCCCGGCCACGTGGCGGAAGGCGTGATACTCGATCACTGTGTCCCACACCGGTAAGCCAACCTCGAAGGGAATCACTGACGTGAGCCCAGCTATCACCACCTCTTGGCGATGCGGGCGCGGCACCTCGACATAGACCCCAAAGTGCCGGGCCTGCTCCGGGGTGACGGGCGCCAGACCGACCACAGTTGTCAGCCGCCATTGCCCTCGTGGTGGGAATGGCACGAATGCCAGGAAGGGAAAGCGCAGACGCTCAGACAACCATCCCAGCCACTCCCGTATGCGCCACTCGCGCAGTTGCTCCTCTTGGTCCACGCCTGGCGGCCAGGGAAAGGGCTTGCCTGCCTCTGTGAAGAAGTTGGGTGCCAGGACCAAGTGTACGAGATCGAGCTCCTGCCGTGGTCGGACCACACCATACCCCAAGGCATAAGCCAGCGGAGGGTCACTCTCCCAAGGGGCCACATACATGATCAGCATCTGGTTTTCGTGGCCACGATGTGTCTTCTCTGCACCGCCAAAAGCGAAGGACAGTGCGGCAAACTCTTCCCCTAGCGGGGTGGCACGCACCACATCCCAGCGTTGCAATCTGACCGTCTGGCCCTGCACCGCACCAAGCCGATACGCCCCTAGCTCAGCCTGCCGCCACTGCCGCAGCTTGGCCTGGCCCGCCTCAGAGAGATGAGGCCCCACAAAGGCGAGGTAGGCCTCAAGCGGCTGCCAGTCCTCCCCTGGCGCCCCATGATAGAGAAACTCTCCCAGCGCCCAGTCATGAAGATTGGGAACGACAGTCAGGGGACCGTGGGCAATCCGCTGCGCCCACGCTTGGAGCTTACTGCGGCCGGGCTCGCGGGTGGCCACATACGAGGCCAAGTGGGGTTTGACCACGAGCCCTACCCGCTCCGGGTCGGTCAGGTCGGCATCGGTGCACAGCAGTTCCGCATCGCTCCGCTCCGGTCGGAGCCACTCGCGCCACGTGGTTGGGGCTGCCTGCTTACGGGTCTCGGCTCTCTTCCGTCGCCGGTGTGCGGCCATCGCGTGTTCCTCTCCTTTCAGTAGACAGCCAACAAGCCGATGGCAAGAGCACGGGCACTGCGGCTGCTACGTGGTGGGCAACGCGGACCGAGCCGCTCTCTGTTCCGCGACCTGTAGGTAAGGTGCGAGGGTGCCAGAGGGGGTCGCAACGACGCGATGGCGGCCAAGACCGCTCCGATCAGGCGCGCCGGTTTTGCTCGGCCCACCCTGGCCACCGCAGCGTGATGGCGGTCTCTGCTCCTATGCCGTCGCCTCGCGTGGCTACCCGCTGGGTGAAGAGCGCTGACTCCATAATGCTCGCCAGCAAGGCGCCGGGTTGTGGGAGCTGCGAGCGGCGATGAGCTTGGCCCACTTGTGGCAGCAGCAGGGCAAAAGACGCAGCCCGCCAGCTGCTAGCGGAGATCTACGGCTGGTTCACCGAGAGATGTGACACCGCAGATCTCAAAGAGGCCAAAGCATTACTCGCGGAGTTGAGGTAAGAGTCGCGAAAACGGACCACAAGTCATCACTCTCTATGTCCTTTGCAGGGTTTTCGTCACTGTGCAACAACGTCGAACTGCGTTGTCACCGGATGAGACAGGATTACGCAGGAGGAAACAAGCCGAAGAGCTCCTCGGCCTGACGAATCCGACAGCGGCGTTCGTGATTGAGATCAAACGCGGCAATGAGCGCACGACCACGTGAGGTGAGCCCGACCACAGCGTACCCTTGCCATGCCAGGTGTTCTTCCCAGCGATCACGTCGTGGATGAAGTAAGCGCACCTCCATACCTGTGGCAGGATCGAGAGCCGATATACGGTTTGATTTCTTGAGATTACAGCCAGGGCAGGACTGTATCGGGTCATTGTCGATATGCGACAGCAATTCACGGACACTGGCCTTCAAGGATCTCCCCTGCCTCACGATTCCTTTCAGATTCATCCCCAACCACAAGCAGGTGGCAATATGATGCAGTGGGGGTTAGCCCGCAGAACTCCGCTTGGTAGGCAAGGCTGCGCGATTCTCCTCTCAACTTTACTCCATGCGTATCCCTTCAAGGACCCTGGCCGCTCCCTGCGTGGGGATGATCCTTGTCAGCGTAAATCTTGCCGCCTCGAAGAGCGCCCGAAATTCGGCCTCTGTCCGGTTGCAACCCCCGGTGTGGACCAGCATATTGACGTCGCCCCTCACGCTGAACTGGCTCGGGGCAGAACGGTCTATCCGGGCCGGCACCACCGCCTCGACCAGCAAAAGTTTCCCTTGCGGGCTCATGGCACGATGACAGTTTTTGAGAATCGCCTTGCTCTGCTCTTCATCCCAATCATGGATGACGCCCGAGAGGATATACGCATCCCCGCCACTCGGCACCGACTCAAAGAAGTCGCCCCCTACCACGGTACACCGCTCCGTGAGGCCCGTCGCCTTGATCTGTTCCTTAGCCCCCGTGACAACATGAGGTAAGTCAAAGAGCACGCCGCGAGCGGTGGGGGTTGCTTGCAGAATGGCCCGCAGGAGCGCTCCCTGCCCGCCCCCCACATCGACAATCGTGCCGAACGGCGAGAAGTCATAGGCCGCAACGACAGTAGTGGCGACCTGCGTGGAGAGTGCCGTCATCGCCGCATTGAAAACCGCCGCCTCTTCTAGATGTTGCGCCAAGTAAGGAAAGAGGCCCATCCCAAAGAGATGGTCAAAGGCGGTCTCGCCCGTCTGGACGCTGTGCAAGAGAGCGCTCCACGCCTGTTGGTGCAATGACCCCGTGAACTGAAGCGCGACGGCCCGGAGGGAACCTGGAATCTCCGTTTGCAGATATGCCCCAATAGGCGTGAGGGCAAAGCGCCCGTCTTCCTGCTCGGCGAACACGCCTGCGCTGACCAGCAGCCGCAGCAGGCGATAGAGTGAGGGCGCATGCGTTCTGGTAGCTTTTGCTAACTCGTCATAGGGACGTGGCCCATCCTTCAGCCAGTCGGCGATCCCCAGTTTCGCGGCGACGTAGATTGCCTGTGAGATATAGTACCCTGTTACCATCTGAAACAGCGCCACAAATGGCGGCGGGTCAGTGGGCGGTGTGAAGGGCTCTTGTTCTGACATAAAAGTGTCTCTCCTTCTCATCTGACGGCTAATCCTTGAGTATACTGTCACCCCCTTGACCTTATACTTCTCCAAGGGAGCAGGCGAAAAAACACGACAACCCCAGCAAAATCCAGAGTCTACGAGAGTGTGTCGAGCTTTTGCTTGCCAGCAGAGGCCGCTCGCTCGGTGCTATATCCCGATATCAGGCCGCAGTCTATCTTGTCACCCTCTCTGTGGGAAACGCCGATCTGCGGCGCGGCACTGCACCCCCGTTTCCGGGACGTACTCTCTTTGCCTGGTCTCTTAGCCGTAGTCTCGGCACCTCAACTTCTCATTCTGCTAACGCTCTGCGGTAACTGTCCTTGATCATCTCCGGCGTCGATTCCGCGTACACCTGCGTGGTCTCCAGCTTGGCGTGCCCCAGGAACTTTTGAATCTGCTCGATGGGCATGCCGCGCTCTAGGAGCGTGGTAGCCACGGAATGACGGAGGAGATGGGGGTAGACCCGCTTCTTGATCTTGGCGTTTGCGGCCGTTGCTTTGACGATCTGCTGAATCCGCCGCGGCGAATACGGCAAGTGACGGTTGGTCTCAAAGAGATAGCCCGTCGTGCGAGTGCCTAGGTGCGTCCGCAGTTCCTGGGCCAGTTCGGGAAGAATCGGCACATAGCGGCTCTTGCCCCCTTTACCCTTGGCAATCAAAATCATGGCTTCATCCAAAAAGAACTCTTCCACTTTGATATTGACAAACTCCGAGACGCGCGCCCCGGTCTGAAAGAGCGTCTTGATCAAGAGGCCTCGTTCGCCTTTGTCCCGATAGGCCCGGTGAATCAGGCGCTGCTCCTCGTCGCGTGACAGCCGCTGGATAGCGCGCGTGCGGACCTTGACCCGCTTCACGCCCAGGGCTTTCCTCACTTCCTTAGTCACATAGCGGGCTTGATCGTAGGTGAGGTGGTGCTTGCGCCACAGCTTCGTGGTGGCGGTGATGAGGAACTTGAAGCTCGTTGCTACTTTCGTTTTAACGGATGGAGTACGCATAAAGAGGCCTTTTTAGCGTACTCCGGCAGCGGAAAGCTGTCAAATATTGGCTTTTATTTCGCGCTCTGGGCCTTGGGCGAAATATCCAACGGGCTGCTGCTGTCGGTGGGAAATGGGGAAAAAGTTGGTAAGGACTCACCCAGCGGACCGGGCGACCACGACGTGGTGTGTCCGCTCACAAGAGAACGTGCACAGGGTGCCCTCTCCCCAGACCCTCTTGTGGGATAAATGCGCGGCGCCTCCCTTCATGATTTGACAAGGGAGAA
>WNFB01000902.1_pt1 | contig 24790 bp, 26 predicted proteins | sample 5400501 | NCBI WGS metagenome assembly WNFB01 (sample SAMN13153341, study PRJNA577476) | soil metagenome | isolation source: 200 cm saprolite under Douglas fir tree site 2 hole 1 | place: USA:California | collected 2015-04-18 | reverse complement strand
ACCGACCCATCGGGATTGAAATAGGTTGGGGGTAGAGCCAAGTCGTGCGGGATGAGACGCAGGCCGCGCGGCCCTAAATCTAGCCACTTGCCTAGATCAAGAAGCTCCAGAGTACTGCGCAGATAGTGCTTGTCCCTTGCCACTTCCTGTGGAAATAGTGAGCAAGAAACAGTTGTAAACCCATAATCCATGCATTTTCGTGACGAAAGCGATCGCGTTAGTCGACCGCGTCGCCATGCCTCCCAGGTGTTGAGTCCACGTTACAGAGACTGAGGGCGAATGGTACAGGCATATTGTATCACGACGGGTGAGAGGCGTCTACAGGAAGATAGGTAAACGCATGTGATATGATGGAGAAAAAAGATTGGAGCAAGGCTCTATGCCTAACTCATTACGCGCGGTGATTTGGGACCTGGATGGTGTGATTATCGATAGCGCGGAAGAGCATCGCCAGGCCTGGCAGCGCTTAGCTCGGGAAGAGGGCATCCATCTCTCTGATGCCGATTTTTGGGCAACCTTCGGCAAGCGCAACGATGATATTATTCCCATCATTTGGGGTCCGCAGTCACGCGAGCGCGTGCAAACATTGGCAGATCGGAAAGAAGCTTATTTTCGCGAACTCATTCGCACGGCGGCGGCTCCCCTGCCTGGTTCTATCGAGTTGCTGCAGGGTCTGCACGAGGCGGGTTTCTTGCAGGCATTGGCATCATCGGCCCCCATGGAGAACATCCAGCTCATCAGCGATGTATTGGGGTTAAGACAATACCTCACAGCGCTCGTCTCGGGCGAGACGGTAGCCCATGGGAAACCGGCGCCCGACATCTTCCTCAAGGCCGCCAAAGAGCTAGGCGTCGACCACGGGCAATGCCTGGTAATCGAGGATGCAGTGGCAGGAGTGCAGGCGGCACATGCGGCCGGTATGCGCTGTATTGCTGTAGCAGGGAACCGCGATCTACCTGGCTTACGCGAGGCTGAGCTGATGGTGAAGTCCCTGGAGGAGGTAGACGTGGCGCGAGTGCGTTCGCTGGCTTGACACGCGTGTAACATCAATGGCACAATACAGCGACAGACATGGAGGTGTAGGGGTCCCGGTGGGTCTCACCGTCTTCAAAACGGCTGGGGGGTCGCTCGGCGCGGTCCCTGGTGGGTTCGACTCCCACACGCCTCTGCCAAAAAATGGGTATTGTTGTGTGTCACTGCCGTTTTATCTTCTAAATACCACTTCTGCCTCAGCTGCCACTGTTCGATCTGCTCATTTGACCACACTATAACTCTTCCCCTTTCCACCTTCACTCATAGCTATCGCAGTTTCAAACTAACACTCGGATGGGCTGTTGAGTTTTGTGAGCTAATAAACCATCCCGGTTCCCTCACTGTCGATATTCTAGAGTATAACACATTTTCAATAGATATCAAAAGGATTACCCATATTACCTATCTCAAAAGGGTATATAACCAGTACGCTAGGCTCATGCGTGAATATCTTGATCTTCCAAATATTCCGGAGTACGTCTCCATCAAGGATGCTGCAAAGATGCTTGGTGTCTCTGACAAGCGGGTCTATGCCTATATTGAAGATGGACGTCTCCCCGCAGTGCGCGCTGCACATGTCATTATGATCCCAATAGAGGAAGTCAAGAAATTTAAGCCCAAAATTTCAGGGCGTCCCCGGAAAAACACACCTGCTTGGCGTACCTCACCCGAAGATAACATGCTGTTGACGACCTCTATATTAGTACCAGTACGTACTGATCAGCGAGTGAGGTTACAGCAAAGGCTTGAGGAGTTAAAGCAAGAGGGTGAGCATATTTTTCCTGGGACATTAGCACGCTACATCATTTGGAGCAAGACACGTCCTGGTATGTTGGAAATTCTGCTCATTTGGAGAAGTACAACAATGCCAGAAGAAACTGATCGGGAAGAGGCGCTAGAGCGATTTCAACGGGCGTTGGCTGATGTGCTGGATTGGAAGAATGCCCGATTCGACGAGGGACAGATATTACTGCACACCTAAAGTTACGCCTTCAAAAGGTACAAAACAGCGATCCCGAGATGGTCAATCAGGGTTTCGCGCCACAACTCGCTGCTGTGCATCTACAAGCAGACATTGTCGTTTGACGTAATTCCATTCGCATTTTGAACCATAACCGTTCGCGTATCTCGGTCGTTGAGATGCAAAAGCAGCGCATTTTAGGCTCAATCTGACGCAATTCTTTTCTTGGCAGCAGACAAGACGTTTTCTTGCCTATCAGGATCGCAAAAACGGTCATTTTCGTTTCCATAAGAAAATTTATCTGGCAGAAATGAAGCCCCTTCAGAAGCCTGCTCACCGGACACTGCGAATGGTTATGGGTCAGAAAACGATGCGTTTTCTTTTTACCTGACCAATCAGAGTTCGAGAAAAACAGCTCACTGCTGCCTGGAAAATATTTGGGTCAGGGATATGAAACGGCGAACCACAATAAACTCGCTTCCAGAGAGCTTCCACGCGATTCACTGAAAAATATATGATTCGGAAATGCGAAAAGTTATTCTACGGACGACAGACATTCTACGTGAGCTATCTACTTGTAAATGCTCACGTTGTTTACTGGAGTGAAACCCTGTATGTATGAGTCACACTTGATCGTTGGATGTAATCAACTGGCAACCCGTTCTTCTTCCATGTCAGGCTCTGCTCTCGCTTCGACAGAGGCGCGAAGCTCTGCTAACTGTGGCAGAGCTGCATTCAACAAGTCGCTGGCAATGGCAATTGCCTCCGCTGGCGTCAGAGGGACAGCTACCTTGAAAGATGGCTCTAGTACTAGTTTCCATTGCGAAATGGCTTGAGGCGGCTTGAGAAGGTGGATCACAGCAAGCGAGCGGTGATGAATAGAAGGGTTTCCTCTCATGAGAGGTTACCCTTGTTTGGCTCGGGCAATGCGGCGCAGATTGCTGGCGATGACCCCCAGGCCTAGCCACCGCTCCATCCCGTCTTGCCCGTGATAGCCACTTCTGCGCCACCCGTAATCCCGCCTCAAGCTCGCAATCCGGCCCTCGATGCCCGCACGCCACCGATAGCCCCTGCGCCAGCGGCGCGTGCGCTCCAGGGCCTGGCGTTCCGGCGAGAGCTTGCCGGCGGCCGGGATGGCCACGCACTTGACCCCGGCGGCCTTGAGGCGCTCCTCCGTCTCTGCTGACTGCACGCCCCGATCACCGGCCACCAGGTTGGGCGGATGCTCAAAGAGGGCCTGATGGTGCGCTACCGCCTCCAGAGCCTGTCCATGCTCGGTGGGGTGCTCCAGGATCTGGAAGCGCGTCACGATACCTCCCTCGACTTCATCGAGTATGACGTGCCGGCCGAATTCGACCAGCGCGCCGCCTTTATGCCGGGGAATGGCGCGGGTGTGTGGCTCAAAGAGGCTGAGCACTTTCTCGCCTGCGGCCATCTTCTTGCCCTCCAACACGCGCGAGCGTGTTTGGGCGATGACGCGCTCAACCAGAGGGAGCACTCGCTGGGCCTCTTTGAGCAGGCGCTTGGCTTGCTGCTCGGACCGCTCACCCAGGACCGCGATGACCTGCTGGCTTTGGCGCACCATCTGCTCAGCCGTCTGGATGAGCTTCTGATACAGCGCTTTCTGCTGGGCTTCTTTCTCCTCCACTTTACGTCGCAGTTGCCGATGCAGCGTTTGGGCGGTCTGCCGTGCCGAGCGCAGCCGGGAGCGACAGGCCGCCTGGACGTTCGTGAGGCGGTCCTTGACCAGCCCTTTGGCGCGCTGCACGAAGCGGGAGAGCACCCGCACGCTGTCCACGAGCAGCCCGCTGTCGGTGGGATGGTGAATGGTCGTTTGTACGCAGGTGGCATCCAGGCGCAGCTTGCGCCCCTTCGTCACTTTCGCCTGCCTGGCTAAGCGCGCCGCCTGGTCGACTAGCGTGTGCACCGTCTCCACACGTAACGTCTGCTCCCAGCGGAACAGCGTACTCCCATCGGGCACCTCATGGAAGGCCACCCGGCAGAACCAGCGTAGCACCAGGCTGTCGGCCACGCGCCCTTCGCATTCTTTGTAGCTCCACTGATACAGGTGCTTGAGGATCAGCATGCGCAAGAGCACCTCCACTGGGGTCGAGTGTCGCCCATGCACCAGCGTGTAGCGGTAGCGCTTCCCGAAGTCACTGCGCACCTGTTGGTACAACGCATCATCGTCGAGCAGGGTGTCCAGCTTTCTCAGCTCCGGATCGATCTCGGCCGCCAACTTGGGCACCTGGGCGAACACATCTTCTCGTGCGTAAGCGTCAATCAACATGGCTTCTCACCTCCAGCGCTGTCTGTATGTCGGTCGCAGGCGTCCCTCGCTCTTTTGCGCCCGCTCGCTCGCCTGCTCCACCCGGTTCGCCAGCGCCTCCAGTTCGACCGCCGACACCTGACCAGCCGCCTGGCTCATGCTCCTGGTGGTGGGTGCCGGATGCATGCCCAGTCGGCAGAACCAACGCAGCACCAGACTGTCCTCCAGCTGCTCGGCAGTTTCCTGCTCGCTCCAGGTATACAGGTGCTGGACCAGCAACATGCGCAGCAGCACTTCTCCCACTCTCGCCTCTCCCTCCAGTTTGTCCAGCTTCGCGCACACCTGCTGATAGAGCGGATCCGCATCCAAGACGGCATCCAATTCGACTCCGCACCGGGTCGGTCTCGGCTGCCTGGGCTGCCGCTTGGGCAAGCACCTTGGCTGCCGGGGAAGGTTTTCTTTTCATAACTCGTGCTCCTCCTCTCTCACTCGGTCCGATTGTACCACCAACAGGAGAGACATCCAAGCTCAGTCAGAGCCAGCAATCAACAACCTGCTCGGGGCATCCTCCCACGTACTCTGACCGCTCTCTCCTCCCCGCTTGAGGAGCACACGCATCGCTCGGTCGTGTCTCTGCAAGGTTGATCGGCCTGTTATGCCCCTTCATAGGCCCCATTTCGCAATGGATACTAGTACTAGACCCATCCGGTACAAGGTCCTCGGGCTTCCTACCCCCAGCAGTGCCACTGCTGGACGCAGGCCGCTTACCCCTCGTACCACTACTCAAGTACGGCCCTATAGGCAACTCCTCGATAAGCAAACAGGCGCACCCTCAGACTTACCCCAGAGCGACTTACCTGAACTGGTAGCCACCTACTTCGTCCTGCATGCCCGTTCTGGTGCGGCTGTCCGGCCAGGAGGCATACAGGATGTTCCCAGCCCAGCAACTCCCGGTGTTGTCGCCCATGAAAGTGCCGGCATGTCCATCATCTTGCGGGTTGGACAGAACCGTTGTGAGTGGAATAGCTTTCCCGTAACTCTTCCCGCCGTCCGTTGAGAACGCCACAAACTCCTGATAGGAACGATTCGACGGATCATTGCGACGATCCAGCCAAGTGATAGCCACAACCTTGCTATCGGGACTAACGGAAAGCCAGGGAAAGAACTGATCATGTCCATTTGGTGAAGGAGCAACAGTCACGCTCTTCCAAGAAAAGCCACATGCCCTCGTAGCCGTAATAGTACCGCTCCCATCTTTATTGCCAGTCATGTTGGTCATGTGGGTTGAGGTATGGCAACCGATGAGGACATCTGAGCCACCAACCTTCTTCTTCATATAGACGAAACCAAGTACTGGTGTATAGCTCAGCGGTTCACTTGTGTTGCGCAAGCAGCCATAGAATGCTCCACAGGTGTCCGGTGCCAGCCTCCCAGACGAGATCACTCTCGGCGTGCTCCAGGTCATGCCTCCATCGGTAGACTGAGAAAACCAGTACGTGGCAATCGTGTCACCACAGTTCCTTGTTGGACCACTTGCTATACAGCGCATCCAGGCAACATCCACCGTTCCATCAGGGTCAGTATATACATTGCTGAACTCGTCGATATTTGGGTAAATCTGCTTGCTGTCGACTGGGATGGTTGTCCAGGAGGTGCCACCATCAGACGAATGCGAAACAGAAATCTCGGTATTCCGCGTATATATATACGAGTCGTGCTGAGTAGCCGAGATGTAAAGTGCATTGACATGCGGGCTTTTTTGACTCGTGTCAACTCGTAGCCAATCTCTATCGATCAGACCACCGAGGATGTTGTTGGCAGCTTCGGTCGGCGCACTCCAGGTGAGACCGTTATCGGTCGACTTTTCAAACACGACTACGCCCCCACTGCCGAAGCTGTTAATGCCAGTAATGTAGGCAACATTATTCAGGTCGTAGCCCACGCCAGGATCACCACCGGCAGAAGCACCGTCAAGGGTGTTCATACACGTGTGGTTCCAGGTTGTGCCTCTATCGCTGGAGGCAAAAAAGCCGAGATTGCTCGCACAATTGTCATCGATGCTCCCGGTCAAGAGATCATTCCCATTGTTGGGATTGGCAACGATCGGGGTGGAGTTCACTGGTTGATCTCCCTCTGATGCCTGGACGTTAGGCAAGACACAGGGGGAAGGAGAACAGGTGATGGCGGGATGAGTTGTCGATCTTGGAGCATGGACAGTAGGGTAGATCTGATCTGCAGGGCGGTTAGCAGTAGAGAGAGCAGGAGTGACATCCACAATTGCTGCTTGGGCGGTGGAGGTCAGGGGCAACACTATTAGGATGCACAACGAAAAGACAAATACGAGGAAACGGAACGGGATGTGGAGAGGCTTCATGGAACTGCTCCTTTGGTACGGTCTTGGCCGTACACTGTCTAATGGAAGTCGCTAAGCAATCTGGTGCGACTGACTCCCTTGAGCGTAGCGTACCATGCAGGAGCACGGAAACGGAATAACAAGGAGGTATCATGCTGTTATCAAGTTGTTTCATGGCCGTCTGGGGAGGGAATTTCGCCCCGGCAGACGTGGGGAAGGTCTCCCTCTTCAAGAGGCTGTGTTGCAAAAAATCGAAGAGGAATGTCACGGGTGTGAAGCATCCCTTCTTGTTGAGCTTAGGCTGCCACTCCGAACAGGGTGGCGATGAGCGCCACCTGGCCGAGAATATCTCCTTTGCCTCCTCCTCTCACCTGTCCTTTCCGTATCATGTTCATCGCCTCATATCCTTGCGAGGTTCGCCATGCCGTCTGGAAAGAAAAAAAGCCCATCGCGGGTTTGGTCAAACGCTTGATGAAGCGATGATCTTGCTCAATTCGGTTGTTGAGGTACTTCACTTGCCGCAATTCACAGCGTTCAGGGATGATCCCTTCGGCTTTGAGTTCCTTAAGGGCCTTTGGATAGGCGGCATTTTTGTCCACGTTGATCACCCGAGGAGTCACCGTATGAGCAGCAGTGAGCACTTTATGGAAAAACCGCTTGGCCGCTTCGGTATCTCGTGTTGCACTCAACCAGAAATCAAGCGTGTTTCCTGCTGAATCGACGGCTCTATAGAGATAGGTCCACTCCCCTTTGATTTTGATGTAGGTCTCATCGACCCGCCAGGAGTCCGCTGTCTGTTAAGCGCATAATAAAAAACGGCTCATCCCCAAAATAAGTGAGCCTGCTTGCTACAGACAACCAAAAAGATCGGAGAAGCCGTACGGGCTGTGTTGCAAAAAATAAGCCGATCTGGTAGATTCTGTGGAAAAGGGCAAAAGAGGGCTCAGCATGACCGAACAGAAGCCGTTCAAATGGCGTCATTTCCAGTCCGACATCATTCTCCTGTGCGTCCGTTGGTATTTGCGGTATTCGTTGAGCTACCGCGATCTGGAAGCGATGATGCTGGAACGAGGGTTGCACGTCGATCATACCACGATTTACCGCTGGGTCCAGCACTATGCCCCTGAGCTGCAACGACGTTGCCGTCCCCATGTGAAGGCGACAAACGATTCTTGGCGAGTCGATGAGACGTATATCAAGGTCAAAAAAGAGTGGGTCTACCTCTATCGGGCTGTTGATTCACAGGGAAACACGCTGGAGTTCTTCCTCAGCCCAACCAGAGATGGAGCAGCTGCCAAGCACTTCTTTCTCAAAACTCTTGCTGCCGCTCATACGGCAACCCCTCGCGTGATCAACGTGGACAAAAATGCTGCCTACCCCAAAGCGTTTGCTGAATTGAAAGCAGAAGGATGTCTCCCAGAGGAGTGTGAATTGCGGCAAGTCAAGTACCTCAATAACCGTATCGAACAAGACCATCGCTTTATCAAACGATTGACCAAACCAGGGATGGGCTTCTTTTCGTTTGAGACAGCAGAGCGAACTTTACAGGGATATGAGGCGATGAACATGATACGGAAAGGACAGGTAAGGGGAGGAGGCAAGGGAGACATTCTTGGTCAAGTGACGTTTATCACCACCCTCTTCGGAGTTGCAGCCTAAGCTCGACAGAAGAGGGGAGAACATGCCTCGTCTTTCCTCTCCATTTTTTTGCAACACAGCCCTTTGTCCACAGTGAGACGAATATCGTGCGTAGGCGTTGAGCATGTTGCATCTGCTTGATCTAGAGAAGCGAAAAACTCCAAGAAAGAAACCATTCTAGAAGCTATCCGCTAGAACAGACTGCCGAAGCCCACAGGTATGTCGAAACAGGACACAAAAAGGGAAATGTCGTCATCACGGTGGAACAGAACAGCTCACCCCAACAAAGCGCTGTAGTTGACAGCGGAGAACTATGGTGTTTATAATTGGCTCATGCCTACGCCCATTCTCGCCACGAAACTGTATATCCCTCGGCTTCGGCCTCACGTTGTCATCCGCCCCCGCCTGATCGAGCGGCTGAACGAGGGGCTCTACCGCAAACTGACCCTCATCGCTGCCCCCGCCGGCTTTGGGAAAACCACGCTGGTCAGCGCATGGGTGGCTGGTTGCGACCGGCAGGTGGCCTGGCTGTCGCTGGACAAAGGGGAGAGCGACCCGACACTCTTTCTGACGTACCTCGTCGCTGCTTTGCAGACGATTGCGCCTACCATTGGAGAAGGGGTGTCGGGTGTGCTCCAATCCCCTCAGCCACCGCCAACCGAATCAATTCTGACTGCTCTGCTTAATGAGATTACCACCATCCCGGACAATTTCGTCCTCGTCCTTGACGACTACCACGTTCTTGATGCCAAACCGGTTGACCAGGCCCTCACCTTTCTGCTCGAGCACCTGCCACCCCAGATGCACCTGGTCATCGCCACCCGTGAGGATCCAGCGCTGCCATTGGCCCGGTTACGCGTCGGGGGCTACTTGACCGAATTGCGCGCCGTTGATTTGCGTTTTACCCCCTCCGAAGCCGCCGCTTTTCTCAATCAGGTGATGGGCCTGCCCCTCTCCGCAGAAGACATCGCCGCACTGGAAAGGCGCACCGAAGGCTGGATTGCCGGCCTGCAATTGGCCGCAATTTCCATGCAGGGGCATAAAGATACCACCAGCTTCATCAAATCTTTTACCGGCAGCCACCACTTCGTAATGGACTATCTGGTTGAAGAAGTCCTCGGGCAGCAGCCCGAAAGCGTCCAGAATTTCCTGCTGCGCACATCTATCCTCGACCGCCTGTGCGGCCCCCTTTGTGATGCCGTTCTGCTCGATGCGACTGCTTCCGGGCAAGAAACGCTGGAATATCTCGAACACGCCAACCTGTTCATCGTGCCCCTGGACAACGAGCGGCGCTGGTACCGCTATCACCATCTGTTTGCTGATTTACTACGGCAGCGACTGCACCAGAGTACCGCCTCGTCTACAGGGGATGAAAGGGATGGTGTAGCCGAATTACACAGACGTGCCAGCCAATGGTATGAAGACAATAGCCTGGCCATAGAAGCGTTTCACCATGCGGTTGCCGCCAATGATGTTGAGCGTGCCGAGCGTCTGATTGAAGGAAAGGGGATGCCGCTGCAATTTCGTGGCGCGATGATCTCTGTACTGAACTGGCTGGAGTCGCTGCCCACGACGATATTGGATGCCAGACCTTCATTGTGGGTGACGTATGCCTCGGCGTTAACGATGACCGGACAACCAATCAGCAACGTCGAAGAGAAACTACAAGCTGCTGAAGCTGCCCTGCAAGAGGCCGAGCCAGATGACAAAACCCGAGACCTTGTCGGACATATTGCCGCCATACGGGCCATGTTGGCTGTCCCTGCCAACCAGGTGGAAACCATCATTGCCCAGTCGCGGCGCGCCCTGGAGTATCTGCACCCCAACAACCTGCCTGTCCGCGCTACCGCTCACTGGACGCTGGGGTTTGCCTATCAGCTCCAGGGAGACCGTGCCGCGGCCAGCCAGGCCTATACCGAAGTCATATCTATCAGCCAGGCATCTGGAAATAGCATGGTCACCATAGCGGCTACAACCTGTCTGGGCCAGGTACAGGAAGCAGAAAACCAGCTCTATCTGGCGGTCGAGAGCTACTGGCGCGTCCTGCAATTGGCAGGTGATCCGCCGTGGCCGGCTGCCTGCGAAGCGTATCTTGGCCTGGCCCGTGTCTGCTACCAATGGAATGACCTGGATGCCGCCGAACAGCACGGGCAACAGAGCTTCCGACTGGCGATGCAGATGGAACATGTTGACACACCCGCTGCCTGCGGGGTGTTTCTCGCCGGCCTGAAACTTGTCCAGGGAGATGTGGCCAGCGCAACCGCTCTGTTAGCGAAGGCCGAGCAGTTCGTGCGCCAGCATAACTTCGTGCATTGGATGCCTGAGGTTGCGGCCGTCCAAGTGCTTACCTTGCTTCACCAGGGCAATCTGGCGGCGGCCGCTCACCTGGCACAGACGCACGAACTCCCCATCAGCCAAGCCCGGGTACACCTGGCTCAGGGAGACCCGTCCGCAGCCCTGGCGGTGCTGGAGCCATTGCGCCAGCAGGCGGAGGCAAAGGGGTGGGAGGATAAACGGCTCAAAGTTATGGTGCTCCAGGCGGTCGCTCTCCAGGCGCATGGCGAAAAGGACAAGGCGGTGCATCTGCTCTGTGACGCGCTGACGCTGGCAGAGCCGGGCGGCTTCATCCGTCTCTTTGTCGACGAAGGTCTCCCGATGGCGCACCTCTTGTCCGCAGCCGCGGCTCAGGGGAGGATGCCGGACTACATCGGGAAATTGCTGGCGGTATTGGAAACGGATGCGCAGAAGCGCGAAGACACATCGTCTCTGCCCCCACCTGCCCAGCCCCTGATCGAGCCACTCAGCCGACGCGAGTTAGAAGTCCTCCACCTCATGGCTCAAGGACTCTCGAATCAGGAGATGTGCGAGCGGCTGTTCCTCGCCCTGGACACGGTGAAAGGGCACAATCGGAAAATCTTTAACAAACTCCGAGTCCAACGGCGCACCGAAGCGGTCGCACGTGCCCGCGAGTTGGGTCTGTTGTAGCCGAAACGTCAGTTTGCCCGCACACGTGGTATCCGCGAACTGCCCGCAAGCAAGCCAGCAAGCCAAAGCTTGAGCACTGCTCCTCACTCACTACCCCCACAAAACAACACCCCAAACAACACTTTCGTGTCTCGGCGTGCATACCGTCATGGAGCTATACTACTGGTAGATCAAGCAAGTGGTACAGACGGAGATGACCGGCCACAAGAGAGACAGGGTCATGTCAAACGAAATCAACTCAGAAATTGATCCAAGTGAACCGATGGTCTATCAGATCAGGATCAGGGGCCATCTGGGTCGCGAGTGGGCAGACTGGTTTGAGGGCCTGAGCATCACGCTGGAAGACAACGGCGATATGCTTTTAACCGGCCCGGTGGTCGATCAGGCCGCGCTGCATGGATTGCTAAAAAAGGTGCGTGATGTAGGCATGCCATTGCTCTCGGTCATTCGCGTTACACCCGGCCAGGCAGATGCGTCGGATGTCAAACAGTGAAGTGAGGCCAGCTGCTTAGATTGGTTTTCAGGATTGCTCATGAACAATTGGTTTTGGGTAAAAGCAATTGCTCACGGTTCGCTCATTTTTTCAGGCATAGAAGGAGAACACTCATGACACAAACTAAAACAAATACCAACGAGAAGGAGACAAAGATGACCACCTCACTCAAACGCATCGCTCGAATCGCCGGCGTCCTCTACCTGCTCGTCGCCATCTTCGGCGGCTTTGCCCTGGGCTTCGTGTACCCCAAGATCTACGTCGCGGGCGACGCGGCGAAGACGGCCGGGAACGTACTCGCGAACTCCGGACTTGTGCGTCTCGGCGTCGTCGCCGACCTGTTCCAGGCGACGGTCTGGGTCTTCGTCGCGATAACCCTCTACCTGCTGCTCAAGCACGTGAACAAGAGCGTGGCGAGCGCAATGGTCGTCCTCGCCGCAATCGGGGCCAGCATCACGTGCCTCAACACGGTCTTCGAGTTTGAGGCCTTGCGGGTCGCAACCGGTGCAGTGAACCTGGCCACCTTCGGCGCCGCGGGGTCGAATGCCCTGGTGCTGCTCTTGGTCGACGCCCAGCACTATGGGGTCTTCATCGCGCAGATCTTCTTTGGCCTGTGGCTGGCGCCGATGGGGTATCTGGCCTACAAGTCAGGGTGGTTCCCCAAGGCGTTGGGCGTCCTGCTCGTCGTGGGGTGCGTCTGCTACCTCGTGGACATGCTCGCGGCGTTCCTGGTCCCCGACTTCGGCCAAAATATCCATACCTTCGTCACCATCCCGTCAGCAATCGCGGAGATCTGGATGGTCGGATACCTGCTCGTGATTGGCGTGAAGGCCCAAAAGCCAGAGAAGCGGATCCTCGCCGCGGTTGCGATGCCGGGGGCTGAAGCCTGAGGCGACTCGCCGCGAAGCACCAGGCAGAGTGCCAGGAGATGCTTCAGAGCATCACCCTTCTTTAGCCCTCCTGGCTTTGCTTGAAGTAGCCCTGTACGTATGAGGCTACATGAACACCGTATGCTCTTCCCTCTCATTCTCTTCTCTCGAAAAGGATACATAGAGATGACACAGACCATCGACAGTAGTACAGGCTCTTCCTCCGTTTCTTCACGCCCACCTCGGACGATCAGACGGCGTCTCTTGCGTCGGCTGGTCATATGCAGTCTGTCCCTTGTGGGACTTCTGCTGCTCGGGCTGTCCTATCAGGCCATTGCCAGCGCGGTTGACGCTTCTCGCTACCCTGCGCCAGGCAAACTCGTGGATATCGGGGGCTACCGGCTCCATATCAACTGTACCGGGACGGGCAGTCCAACGGTGATTCTCGATGCGGGACTGGGAGGAACCTCTCTTGATTGGAGCAAGGTCCAACCAGCAGTGGCACGCTTCACACGCGTCTGCTCCTATGATCGAGCAGGCTATGGATGGAGTGAGAGCGGGCCAGGCCCGCGCACCAGCCAACAGATGGTGACAGAACTGCATCTGCTGCTTTTGCATGCCCAGATAAGCGGTCCCTACCTTCTGGTTGGACATTCCCTTGGCGGATTGAATATGCGTCTGTATGCCTACCGCTATCCTGGGGAGGTAGCGGGAATGGTCTTGCTCGACGCCACGAGCGAACATCAGTTCGCTCAGTTTGGAACGTATCCGGCCTTCTTCCCTCCCCAGGCCGTGAGTGCGGCGGAACAACAATATCAGCTGTATCGTGGCGCTGCCCTCTTTGGCGTGGCCCGCCTCGCCTTACAAACGGGTCTCTTTCCCTTAGAAGACGCTGCCGCCTATCCCGCTGCCGTCCAGCCAAGGCACCTGGCTCAATCAGCGCAAACCCGCTACTTTAGCACACAATATGACGAATTAGCGGCATTGCAGGACAGTGCTGCACAAGTGCGTGCAGCACGCACAGCGAGCCCTTCCTATGGGCATCTTCCGCTGATCGTGCTGAGCCAGGATTATTCGCAAGATCGTTCACCGCAAGGAAAGCAGATGGCAGCCACTTGGGACGCCTTACAGAAAGATTTGGCCTCTCTTTCTTCCAACGGCCAGCAGAGCGTTGCTCAGCACAGTGGGCACTATATTCAACTGGATCGACCTGATCTCGCCATCACGGCTATACAATCGGTCTGGCAACAAGCACGATAGTCAAGGCACTAATTGCTGAGGCGAAGCGTGCGATCACTTCGTCTTCGTAGAGTTCGGGCATGCGCTATCCTGACCCGAGACCACGGTGTGGGGGGCAGAGGAGCGCACTGCCCTGTTCACAAGGAGATACACCTCATGCAGACAAACATGGACATGAATCACACCCACAGCGAAGAGATGGACGGAGGAGTGAGCGACCCGTTCTCGCGGGACACGACGGGGCTTCCTGACGCGCTCGCTCCCCAGATCGTCGTGCTGCAACCTGACGAGGTCTTCGAGCTGCGGGCCGAACAGGTGCGCAAGCGCATCAATGAGGCTACCGTCAAGATGCTGGCCTACAACCGCTCGATCCCCGGGCCTACCATGAAGGTGGCGCAGGGCAGCGAAGTGACGGTCCATTTTACCAACGAGACGGATCTGGAAACCACGGTGCATTGGCATGGTCTCCGCCTGGACAACCGCTTCGATGGCGTGCCCACGGGCGCGCACCAGGGAATGATGGCACCGGTCCCCATCGGGGGAAGTTTCACCTACCGCGTGCGCTTTCCTGATCCTGGCCTCTACTGGTACCACCCGCATCTGCGGGAAGACTATACCCAGGAGTTGGGTCTCTACGCGCCGATCATCGTCGTCCCCACCGATGCCGCGTACTGGTCGCCCGTGAACCGAGAGGTCGCCCTCACCCTCGACGATCTGCTGCTGGAGGGAGGCAAGATCGCTCCCTTTAGCCGGACCCTGTCCGATCACACCGCCATGGGGCGCTTTGGCAACGTCATGCTGGTGAACGGGGAGACCTCCCCTCAGCTGTCGGCGAAGCAGGGGGAGGTGGTGCGCCTGTATCTCGTGAATACGGCCAACGTCCGGGTCTTCAACGTCCGTCTGCCTGGGGCGCGCATGAAGCTGGTCGGCAGCGATAACGGGCGGGTCGAGCGGGAGGAGTTCGTCGAGGAGGTGCTCCTTTCACCCTCTGAGCGCGCGATTGTCGACGTCTTCTTCGAGCACGCAGGCCAGTACTTGCTGGAGCATCGCACGCCAGAGCGGACGTACCCCCTGGCGACGGTTATCGTACAGGCGCAGCCGAGCGAGCACTCGTTCGCGCGGGAGTTCTTCACCGTCCGCACGAGTCCCGAACTGGAGGCGCTGCGCGCCAGGATCGCCGCTGACACTGACCGGCAGCCCGACAAGACGCTTGCCATCGTGGCCGAGATGCCGGGGATGGAACACATGGAACACCACGCAGGGGGGCATCATCCGGAGCCGATCGAGTGGGAAGACACCATGGAGGAGATGAACCGCATGTCCACACCCCAGAATATGTTCTGGAAGCTGGTGGATGGCGCGACAGGGGCCGCCAATCACGCCATCGACTGGTCATTCACTGACGGGGACCAGATCAAGGTGCGTATCGTGAACGCAGCGGATTCGGACCACCCGATGCAGCATCCCATCCACTTCCACGGGCAGCGTTTCCTGGTGCTGAGCCGCGACGGTATTCGCAACGAGAACCTGGCCTGGAAGGACACCGTGCTCGTGCGCGCCGGCGAGACCGTGGACATCCTGGTAGACATGTCTAACCCTGGGGCCTGGATGGTGCATTGCCACATCGCCGAACACCTGGAGAGCGGCATGATGTTCACCTTCCATGTGCAGGAGAGAGGAGTTTGACGATGGCCACACGCAATCGCACACTGGACATTCTGGTCATCGGAGCCGGACAGGCAGGTCTGGCCCTGGGATATCATCTCAAGACCACGCCCTTCACCTTCCAAATCGTTGACTGCCACAGACGGATTGGCGACAGTTGGCGGAAACGATACGATTCGTTGGTGCTGTTCACTCCCCGGGCATACAGCGCGCTCCCCGGCCTGGCAGTACCGGGCGACCCTGAAGGCTACACCACAAAGGATGAAATCGCCGATTACCTGGAAAGCTATGCGACCCACTTCGAGCTGCCGGTGATGGGAGATACGCCCATCCGGTGGTTGGAGCGTACCAACGATGGCTTTCGAGCCACCACCGAGGCTGGAGAGACCATCGCCTGCCGAGTGATGGTGCTGGCGACGGGGGCCTATCAGCAACCCGCTCTTCCGCTCATCTCTCAGCAGCTCGCAGCAGACGTTTTGCAGCTGTCGCCAGAGACCTACACCTCTCCCGCCCAGATTCCGCCGGGCGAGGTATTGGTCGTCGGAGACGGGGCGACCGGCAGGCAAATTGCACGAGAGTTAACTGCGACGCATCACGTACTCCTCTCCACTGGAAGACCCCGACGGGTGTCCCCAGAGCGCATCCTGGGGAAGAGCCTCTTCTGGTGGATGGACAAGCTCGGCCTCGTGAGAGCGTCACGGGAGAGTGCCGTCGGCAAATACCTGATGAAGGTCGATCCCTTTCCGGGCAAAGCGTTGGGACTCAAGCCGCTTGGGCGACAGGGGGTGGTCGTGGTTGGTCGTCTGCTGCAGGTAGATGGTAAGAACATCACCTTCGCCAGCGGGGAAACAGCCGCAGTGGAGACGGTGATCTGGGCCACCGGCTATAAGGAGAACACGGACTGGATCGCCATTCAAGAGGCGAAGGATGCCCAGGGAAACCTGCTACACCGGCGCGGCGTCTCCCCTGTTCCATACCTGTATGTGATTGGACGAAGTTGGCAGTGGACGCGCGGCTCAGCCCTGCTCACCGGGGTTGGCGACGATGCGGCTTTTATCACGGATCACATCGTGAAAGACGTCGGCGAGAGGGAACAATCTGAGCGCGTCGTCCAGATCCTCAAGCCGGGACGTTCGCTGTAAGCAAAAGCAACCCTTGAGACAGAGAGAAGAGAGAGGGAAAAAATGGCAAAGAAAACAATCGCCTTTGTGGTGTATCCGGGAGTGTCCTTGCTGGAACTGGTAGGCAATCACACCTTGCTGAGTTCCATTATGGGGCTGGGTCCTAAGATGAAATTGAAGGCCGGGTATGAGTCGGTGGTGGTGGGAGAACGCCTGGAAGCGATCCCCACGGATACCCCCATGTCCATCATCCCCCAGAAGACCTTCGCCGATGTGCCGCAGCCAGAAGGTCTGGTCGTGATTGGCGGCGGAGCAGACACGCTCCCGGCACTGGAGCATGCGGAACTGGTCGAGTATGTGCGGCGCGCCGGGGAGAGTGCCCAATGGGTGGCTGCGACCAGCACCAGCTCGCTGCTGCTGGCTGCCGCCGGTCTGCTCGAAGGACGCTTGGCCACGACCCATTGGGCGTATGCAGACCGGCTGGAGGCCTATGGTGCCCGCTACCAACCTTATCAACCCACAGGGTGGGTGACGGATGGGAAGTTCACGACGGCTGCCGGGGTCTCGGGCGCGATTGATATGGCCATTGGCTTGGGCGCCAAAATGACGAACCAGGCCACCGCTCAGTTCGCCCAGTTGATGATCGAATACGACCCTCACCCGCCATTGGGCAGACTCGACTGGGCATCGTTTGAGCGGGACCGCGCAGCCCTTGCAGAGTTGATGGACCAAAACATGCCCGCGCAGGGTCCTGCCCGCGAGATCGCCTTTGTCATTTACCCTGGCCTGACGGTCTTCGACCTGGTCGGCCCGTTGCAGGTGTTCTCCGCCTTGAGCCGGATTGCGCCTCAATTCCGCCCCCAGGTGGTTGCCGAGCACGCGGGTCCGATCACCTCCGATAGTGGGATCTGCGTGGTTCCAAACGGCACCTTCGATGATCTGCCGCATCCCTACGCGTTCTTCGTCCCAGGCGGCGACACAGCAACGCTGAACGCTATGGCCAACCCGGCCATCCGCCGCTATATCCGCACGGCTGCGCAGGATGCCAAATGGATCGTCTCGGTCTGCACCGGCGCGCTGATTCTGACCTCCGTCGGGCTGCTGGAGGGATGTGACGTCACCACCCATTGGGCCTATACGCGCTTCCTGAAGAACCTGGGCGCACACTACGTCCAGAAGCGCTGGACGGTCAATGGCAACATCGTCAATTCGGCCGGGGTCTCGGCAGGCATCGATATGGCGCTTTATATGGTGTCCCGCCTCGCGGATGAGGAAACGGCGCGCAAAGTGCAGTGGTTGATCCACTACGATCCCCAGCCGCCTTTTGGTGGGATCAACTACCAGCACATGAAGCTGTTGCCCCGATCGATTCGAGGGATGAGCAGCCTCAGGGCTCCCTTCTATACCCGAAAGCCCCGCCAGTTGACCCTCCTGGGGAGGTAAAGCACCATCATTGGAGGAAAGCAAAGAGAGGATGAGTGACCATGTCGGCACCTTGCATGCATGTGATTACGGTTGGCTTTCTCGCGTCTGTGACAAACACGGAAGAGTCAATAGACAAACGCGCAGTCGAGCTTGCGATCAGAAGACAGCGCATCTGGAAAAAGAGGTGATGTATGGCTTTAGCAACCTGGTGGACCACCGACCCACTGCCCCGCATCCCGGCTTTGCCTGGGTTTGAGGCGACGCTTTCTACTGACGACGCCAGGCTCGCGCAGCTGAACCAGCTCGCCTTGTCAGAAGTGCAAGTGCGGCGGCAAGGTGGCCATCGTCCTTACCTTGGTTTCTTCCAGGGAACACCCGTAGCCTATGGCTGGGTGGCGACCCGGGAGGCGTCCATCGGGGAATTGGGGTTGACCTTCAAGCTGCCGCCAGGCAACCGCTATCTGTGGGATTTTGCGACGCTGCCGAACTGGCAGGGTCGGGGGATCTACCCGCATCTGCTGCAGGAGATCCTGGCGCAGGAGTCGTCTACCGCCGAGCGGTTCTGGATCATTCACGCACCGGAGAATGTACCCTCGGGAGCAGGCATGCACAAAGCGGGACTCTTCCCCATCGGGCAGCTCTCATTTCGTCTCGATGGAGGGGTGGGACTGGCTCCTCTCGGCTCGCTGGAACATGCACAAGCGGGCGCGCACCTGTTAGGGGTGCCGCTCGTCGAGACCGTGCTGGCACCCTGTTGGTGCTGCGGTGGCCTCACCCAACAACGGGTCAATCCCGCCGAAGCGGAATCCTGCTGGCCGCCACTCGCGTCTCACACGGTCCGATGTACGTGCGCCATCGAACCAAAACCGCCAGTCGTGCAGGAGGGATGAGCATTGGATATCGTAGCACGAGGAGGAGGGTGTGCAGTTGTCGCAAGCGTGGGTTTCTTCTCGCTTACTCACGGACGTGTTGTGACTCTATGTCCACCTTTTTGGATGGTGTCAGCGTTCTACGAGAAAGGCCAGGAAGAGCATCATGCAACACATTGCTCAGCACAGTGGACACACTATTCAACTGGATCGACCTGCTCTCGCCATCACGGCTCTCCAATCCGTCTGGGAACAAGCATGTCAGTCAGGGGTTTACTCAGGAGTGCCAAAGGGGAAGTATGCCGGAGTTCATGTTGGACGCGCGCAGGCACGTGCCACTGGCTTCTTCGAGAGCAGGACCCATCAGGGGCAGCAAGGCATCAGCCATCGCTCTTGCAAGCCCATTCATCGCAACGATGGCTAGAGCAAAGAAGTACCTATGCAGATCCCACCATCCTCTCTCCCTGAAGAAGGAACGGCTAGTCCTCCCCGCGCTGAAGCGGTGGGGCTTACAGGCCCGCTTGCTGTGAGCGGTCGGCGCCTCGACCCCAAATACGCACCCATCCTGGTCCCGGCGATCATGGCCATCGCGATGTCGTTCGTGATGACGACCGTGCGGCTCGGGTTCGCACCGAACCTGGTATCGGCCTGGCTGACTTCGTTTGCCATCGGCCTGATCGTGGCGATACCGACGGCGATCCTCGTTGCTCCGCACGCACAGCGACTTGTCGGCCGTCTCACCAGCGTGCCGCCCCACTCGCTGCCGGAGAATCGCCGATAAGAGGTCGCCATCTACTTTGTGTCGTCACGACAGTTTTTTCTGGTGAAAAGCGAATACAGCAACGCCGTACAGCTCAACCATCGTCTTGCTCGCTACTACTCCAACAAGGAGTGCCTTTATGAAGATACGCCTCTCCCGAATCCTCTGCAGTTCTTTCTTGTTCTGCCTGCTTGTAATACCCTGGATGGTGGTGCTTCCGGTTGAGGCTGCACCACGTGAGGATACGAAAGCCACTCCCGATTTTGCCCAGATTGATGCGTATGTGCATGCTCAGGTGCAAGACGCGCGCATTCCTGGTCTCGCTCTGGGTATTATCTCCGGAGACCAGGTGGCACATCTCCAGGGATTTGGCGAAGCGGACTCGACAGGCAGAGCAGTCACCCCACAAACACCGTTTCTGCTTGGCTCAACGACCAAATCATTTACCGCACTGGCGATCATGCAATTGGTTGAGGCGGGCAAGATCACGCTCGATGTTCCGGTCCAGCGCTACCTGCCCTGGTTCCGCGTGGCTGATCCGGTTGCCTCAGGGCACATTACCGTGCGTCACCTGCTGACCCAGGTGAGTGGGATATCCACAGCAGTGGGTTTGCGACTCTTTACTGATGACCCCACAGAGACACCTGAGCAGTATGTCCATGCACTAAGCACGGTCTCGCTGACGAAGCCGGTTGGTACCACGTTCCAGTACTCGAACGCCAACTATGCGATTCTCGGCCTCGTTGTCCAGGTCGTCTCGGGAGTGCCGTACCAGACCTATATTCAGCAGCATATTCTAACTCCCTTGCAGATGCAGCAGAGTTTCGTCTCCCAGGAGCAGGCGAGACGGGCCGGGCTCGCGCAGGGGCATCGCTCCTGGTTTGGCTTTCCAGTTCCCATCGACCTCCCTCTTCACAAGTCTGCTTTCGCCGCAGGCTACCTGATGTCCAGTGCCGAAGATATGTCCCACTTCCTGATCGCTCAAAGCAACGGTGGACGCTACAACGGCATCTCTCTCCTGTCGCCACAGGGCATCGACACGATGCAGACACCTGTCCCAGGCTTCTCCTACGCGATGGGATGGAGCACTGTCTCACAAAACGGTGAGAGGGTCCTCTATCACAATGGTGATACGCTTGATTCGCATTCAGAGATGTTCATAGCGCCGGCACATCATTGGGGCATCATTCTGCTCTTGAACGAGGGAGATGGCATTGGCTACGCCTTGAGCTTCACCTCAAACAGGATGGCCATCGGCCAGCAGATATTGCGTCTGCTGGAGGGGCAGAGGCTTGCTCCCGCAGGATGGAGAACGAATACCTACTACCTCCTCATCGATAGCGTCATGGCCCTCATTTTCGTTCTCGTAGTAGCGAGCTTGCTGCGTTTGCCGTACTGGTCCAAGCGTTTTGAGCCGCGTTCGCGCCATCGCCTCATCCGCGTGAGCTTCCGGCTCCTGGGCGAACTGCTTCTCCCAACGCTCATTTTGCTTGGTCTGCCAGTCCGAGGCGGGTATTCGTGGTCGTTCATCTTGCGTGCCGTGCCTGACCTCGGTTGGTGGATCCTGGTCACCATGTCGCTCTCACTCATCACAGGAATGCTCAGAGGAGGACTCGTCCTGCGCGCACTCAGATTGTAAATTACAAAATTCGGTGTCGTACTTCTTCACCTGTTCTCTGTCGTAAATGGCAGATTTCCAAGCGGAACAATTCAAAAAATACGACATGGAGCAGTACCAAAAGTACGACACCGAATTTTGTAAATTACAAAATTTGGGCCATTTGTCCCGCTCATGCATCTTTTACCCTAATAACTTAATATACCTCTTCTCTAAAAGAGAAGAGGTATAGCAGCATGATGACGCCATCAAGTTTTATGAATTTCTCTCATCCACTGTCCATATCTGAACAGTTTGATCAGTACTGGCCGAAGCAATACGTTTGCCGTCAGGCGACCAACTTGCTGTATTCACTTGATCGGAATGCCCATAGTAGGTGAAGATAGTCTCTCCAGTAGCGGTATTCCATACCCGAACCGTCTGATCATGACTTGCCGAAGCGATATATTTGCCATCAGGTGACCATTCCGCATCGAGTACAAACTTTGAATGCCCATGGTAAATACGGGCACCCCATCCCTTCGTAGCGTCCCATATCTGAACCGTCTGATCTCCACTAGCCGAAGCAATGTGTTTGCCATCGGGTGACCACATTATTGCATACACTGGCCCGGAATGTCCTTGATAGGTGAGGACATGCTTTCCAGTGAAAGCCTCCCATACTTGCACCGTTCCATCATCACTACAGGAAGCGATGTGTGTGCCATCGGGTGACCACTTCGCCTTCCATACACTATCAGTGTGGTTCGAGTACGTAGTGATAGGTGGTAAATGCCCTGAAATGTGAGCAGGTTTGGCCCTCAAACGTGAGCACTTGACCTGAAATATGAGCACTGGCGTGGAGTCGCCTGAGAAAACCGCTCCACATCTGGCCTCTTTCTCCTAAGAGTTGTAAATGGCCGCTTCTCGTTAGCGATGGAATCCGGTCCATTCATACGTGGTAATTGGGCTGAATGTTCGAACACAAATACTGAGCTGAGGGCTATTGCGTCGAACATTGAGCCCAAAAAATTTGGGGTGAAAGTTCGACACGTCTTCCACTTTTCTTCCTCATTTCCTGATAAGAGAGTATTCTCCGTGTGAAAGGAGCAATACAGGTTTACCTCCCTTTTGCCTCGCATCTTTCGCTCCCGGAGCAGTACAAGCGAGATGGTTCATTGCTTGGTCGAACATTGAGCCCAAAATTCGATGATTGAGGCTGATCTCGTCGAACATTCAGCCCAATTACCAATACGAGAAGCGGCTGGTAAATCAGGTCAAACTTCGACCAATTTTAAGGCGAAACGTAGGAAATCGGTGTCAATGATAGGAATCGACGATGTATCGCCTGGGGAATCCGCTCCTGGAGCGGACTATAGAGATCGGTAGGTTGTAAATCCCAAGCTTCTGCGGGTTCTCAGGCATCCCATTGGCCCAAAGAGAGAGCGAGATGAGGCCCACAGAAGCTTGGGATGGACAGGGCAGGTTCAAGCCGAGTGATCGCGTAACGCCACCAGGTCAGGATCGCTCTTTGACTGCTCTTTGAGATAAGGCACTTCCTCATTTGACTGAGTATGGAAATCCCTAGATATGGAGTGGGACATTCGCGCCCAATGTTCGATCCTCTCATTTCCACCCGGCGAATGGAACGAGCCGCCGAAAGCCGCCATGTTTCCACATGCTTCATGGATGATTCCCATGTTTCGCGCCGATTTCCTACGTTTCGCCTTAAAATCGGTCGAAGTTTGGCCCAATTTACTACAAGATCAATAGCAGTGTTACGTGTTGAAGAATTCCACCAGCGCGGGAGCAAGGACTTTTGCCTCGACTTCGTGGGTCTGACCTTCCAGGGTACGATGCTCGCCGTTGGGGATAGCCTTCGCCAGCGCTACTGCTGTGGTATTCATGAAAGGGAATGATGCAGAACCGTCCATGACGAGCGTCGGCACAGGAACCCTGGCGGCTTTCTCAGTGGGGACCGAGCCATCCTCGCCAAGAGCGGCGGCATCATAGGGCAGGGTGTGGGCTACGGCTTCCCACATCGGCCACATCGGCTGCTGGCGCGCTCCCTCAAGATGTTCGGGCGGCATCCCCACGAACATCATAAAGAGGCCCAGCGCGTCGCCTCGACGTCCTTCTGCAAGGACTTCCACAAGCCGCTTTCTATAGGTTCTGAATGCTTGCTGCCTGGCATCATCAGAGTCATAAGGAGCCTCGTACAGAGCCAGTTTCTTCACCTTGTGGCCGAGCTCGATGGTAGCCTCCAGAGCCAGAGCGGCGCCGGAGGAAATCCCGTACAAGAATGCCTCACCACCGGCTTCGTTGATGAGGGCCTCAATATCCTCAATTTCGCGCTCAAGGGCAAACGGCTGCGTATCCGTGCTCTCGCCTCGTCCCCTACGGTCATAGATGATTACAGTGAAGTGTAGCGAAAGCCCGGTTGCTAGCGGCACCATAAATCCAAACGCTCGAGAGCCTAATGCTCCATCTACTAGAATCACTGCGGGTCCTTTTCCAATTTGATCGTATGCGATGGTCGTGCCATCGGCTGACTGAACTTGCTTCATAGCATCTCCCTGTGTTGCTCGTTCATCTGAATCTCGCACTATGGAAAACGGTCGTGATCATTTTTCTGGGGTTTCCTCTATGAGGAGGGTAACAATTTGCTCCACCAAATCGTAAGGGATAGGTTTATCTAAGGGGAACTGTATTGAGCCCTTTGCTCTTTTATAGTGCGATATTTCTTGCTGGAAAGCTTCATCGCCTGCTGGGAGAGGATACAAGGAAATATGGTGTTTCCAACCAGCGAAGAACACGACATGTTTGCCATTGAGGTCGAAGGTAGGTATCGCGTAGCTCATTGTCTCCGCGGCTTCAGGCGCCGCTTTGTGTATTGCCTGCCTCACCTTTTCAAGGATGACTTGGATATCCGCTGGAAAGGTACTGATGTATCCGTCAATAGTCATGAAGGGCTTTTTGTCTGTCATCTGTTTATCTCCTTCATTGTCAGGATATTCGGCCTCGCAACTTGATTGCCTGCCAAGCGACAGTTATCACCCAAACGCTTCACTCGATCATTATAGCATGGAGGAAAGGCACAAAACTTCTCGGATTTTGCCATCTTGTCCTGATGCCTTCTCAAGAACCCAAGGTTTTTGACACGCATGGAAGAGATTCCTCTTTTTCATCAGCGAGGTTGCATAAAAACCGTAACATGGCGCTTCTCGCACATATCTTGGCGTTGGGTCAAAGAAGTGCGCAAAATAGATGAGCTATGAATGTCTCGATACAAGAAAATGTTGTCACGCCAGATTATGTGAGAGAGGCAGTTGGCTCAAAGCGCAGAGCCTCGTGGCAGATTATACGATAAACCCACGCAGGATATATGATAAATGACAATTGACCATGTAGAACCTGGAGAAACCGCCTTCCATGTGAAGTATCAGCATGAAATACTGTAAATAAATTGAGGTAAGCCCAGGATATGTGTAAAATTCTATCACGAGGATCTCGC
>WNFB01000901.1_pt1 | contig 24817 bp, 23 predicted proteins | sample 5400501 | NCBI WGS metagenome assembly WNFB01 (sample SAMN13153341, study PRJNA577476) | soil metagenome | isolation source: 200 cm saprolite under Douglas fir tree site 2 hole 1 | place: USA:California | collected 2015-04-18 | reverse complement strand
CGTCCCGCCGAACCCCGCCCCGCTGACCCGGCCCTGGCCCACGCTGGCCAGGACGCCATCCCGGGAAAGCCCGCCACGCTAGCGGCCTGAACCCGGCCGCCCGGCCCTGCGCTCAGCCCTCCCGCGCCGCCCGGTCGACAGCCGCGGTCACCAGCCTGCCGGCGTTGCCATCACCGTTGCACCCTGCGCAGGGTTGCGACAGCGTCGGGTGGCAGGGCCCAGCCCGGCATCGGCGGCGGGCCGGTCAGGGTGCCGACGAGTGTGGCGGGAAAGCCGTCCAGGATGGACCGGTCGCCGAAACGGTCGCGCTGCTTGACGCAGGCACCGGCGCGGACCACCGACTCGGCCCCGACCACGCTGCTGTCGCAGACGATCGCGCCCGGCTCGATGACGCTGCCGCGGCCGATGTGGCAGCCGTGGATCATCGCGCCCGGGCCGATCACCGCGTCGTCGTCGATGATCAGTTCGTTGTCGGGCAGCAGGTGCAGCACCGTGTTCTCCAGGATCTGGACCCGGGAGCCGACCCGGACCGGGCCATGGGAGTCGCCGATGATCTTCACGCCGGCGCCGATGAGCGAGTTTTCGCCGATGACCACGTCGCCGGTGATCTCCGCCGAGTCGAACAGCAGCGTGCCAGCGCCGATCGACGGGGTCTTGTCGCGGTAGGCGTACAGCGTCCCCATGCGTTCTCCTGCTCGCATCGGCCCGGGCACGATCGTGCCCGGGTGGTCGGTCAGGTTGGTCTGATGCTGGCGCAGCACCGCCAGCCGCTCACGGTCGGCGTCGGTGGCCGACCGGATGACGTGGGGCGGGCGCCCGACCAGGACCGACCCGGCTGGGATCACGGTGTCCGGCGGGACCAGCGTGCCCTCGCCCAGGATGCAGCCATTACCGAGCCGGGAACCGGGCATGAGGATCGCGCCGTTACCGATCTCGCACAGGTCGCCGATGGTGGCCCCGACGATCGTGGCGCGGTGACCGAAAACGGTGCGCTGCCCCACCCGGACCGGATGGGCGGGCGTGCCGATCACCACCCCGTTCTCCAGGACGGCGGAGTAGTTGCCGATGCTCACCGCGGCGCCGTGCGCCCGCACGACCAGGCCCTGGGCCAGGATCGCGCCGGCGCCGACGTGGACCTCACCCAGGACGACCGCGGAGCCGGCGATCTCAGGTTGGGGCTGGTCAACGAGAAGCTGGTTGAAGCTCACGGCGGCCTCACCGTCCTCCTGGCTGTTCGGACGTCCGGCCGGTCTGTACCGACACTACCCGCGCCCCAGTGACCCGGCCCGGCGCTCTGCGGTCAAGTGCATCCTTGCAATTGATCTTCAAGTGCTCCGTCGGTGCTCAGATGTTCCGCACATCACCACTGTGCACTTGCGGCGTCGTCTTTGCGTGCGCCTTCGATTCTTGTCCCTTGCGGGGGAGCGGTGCGGGTGAACTCGTGCGCGTCGCTCACCACGATGACACGGCGGCTGCTCGCGGGCGCCGCGCGAAGGGCCGTGTCATCGCGGCGCGCGGCGCATGCTGGCCCAGTACAGCAGCACGCCGGCCGCGATCGACAGCGCGCCGGCTGCCAGCAGCGGCAGCGGTGCGACCCCGCCGCACGAGGATGCCTGGCTGGCTGGTGCTGGCAGGACGCTGCTGGGGCTGGTGGCCGGGCTGGATGGGCATGAGCTGCCGCCGCCGAGGTTCAGCAGCCCGATCAGCAGGCAGATCGCCCCGGCGCCGGCGAGCGCGCCGGCGGCGCCCTCGGGCCACGGCCGGAGCAGCCTGGCTGCCGCCAGCCCGGCCAGCCCGGACAGGATCGCGAGGGTAGGGAACTCGAAGGCCAGCAATGTCGTCACCGCCGCCCACAGCGCCCACAACAGCGCCGCGCCCGGTCCCGTCTTGCGTGTCAGGCCTGCCATGAGCGGTTCTCCTTGCCGATGCTGCCGCCTGCGTTGCTGCCTGTGGTGGCGCCGCGCCAGCCACGCGACCTTGAAGCCGCCGAGCGCCCAGGTGACGGCGTGGACGCGGCCGGTGATCTGCTCTAGTTCCGCCAGCATCGCCTCGCCCCACTCGCGGCGATCTTCCGGCAGCCTGCCCACGGCGCGGGCCAGCAGCGCCCTGGCCCGGCGGTGCGCGCCGGTCTCCTGGCCGGTGCTTCGCGGGTGCCGGGCCTGCGGCGCCGGGTTCATCCGGCTCCCTCCGCGGCGGGCCTGGCCGCCTTTCGCACGCGCCTTGCGAGGGAGTCCGCGATCCGGCCGTGGGCGAGCTGCCGGCCCTCAGCGGTGAGCCGGTAGGTATGGCGGGCCGGCCGGCCCGGACGCTGCGGCGGTTCCCAGCGGGTCTCCAGCAGGTGCTGCTCGGCGAGGCGGATGAGGATCGGGTACAAGGTGCCGGAGCGCAGGCCGGTCTGCTTGCCCAGCTGATAGCCATAGTGCCACCGGGCCGGCTCGGTGAGCAGCGCCTGCAGGACGCTGACCGTCTGGGCCGAGGTGTGTGGCTGTCGCGGCACCCTTAAACTCTACATATATAGAGATTAAATTGTCAAACGCCCTTTGCCCGTGCTCGCCCGCACCGGCGGCAAGACGACTACAGGTTCAGCCAAGGGCAGGCGGGGAGCGTGTTGCCGGGGAGGTGAATCGCGGAGATCGACCGCGGCCGCCGCGGTGCCCTGAGTTGCGCGGACCCGGACCGGCTGGCCGACGCCGGACGGCACGGCTGGCCAGCACGCGCGACCCCGATGCCAGGCACGCGGATCCGTCACCGCGGTGGCGGGCTTGGCCAACCCAAAGGCGGTCATCCTCTTCGCCGCCATCCTGCTCCCGGTCGTTGACCGCTCAGCCGGGCACGTCCCAGCGCAGAGGCTGGTACTGCCGTCGCATGATCGCCCTCATCTCCGGCACAAGGTCTTGCCCGACGAGCCACCCGGGCAGTCGAGCTCGCGGCGGCAGGCCGGGTTGCTGGCGGGGGAGTCGTGAGATCGCCCGGCTGGAGCGGCAGTGAGTGAGCGGCGCGGCTGATGGCTGGATCAGCCTGCCGGGAACCGGGAATCTGCCAATTGGCTGACTGGGCGTCAGGAGCGCGGCCCGGGGCTGCCGATTGCCTGCCTGGCCGCCGGCACGACTTCCTCGGCGAACAGGCGGGACTGCCGCTCCCGGTCGCCGGTCGGCCAGAAAATGAAGGCGTTCATCTGCGCGTCGGCGTGCAGGCTGGTCAGGGTGTCGACCCAGCGTTCGACGGGCCCATTGAATTCGTCGCGGTCCTGCGGGGTGATCAGGCCCATTACGTTGTAAAGGCGGGTGATGTTGCCGGGGTCACGTCTTGCCTTCGCGGCCGCATTGTTGATGATCTCGTTGAGTTGGGGAAGCCTGGCGGGTGGCACGTATGGCGCCGACACCGACCAGCCGTCGGCCTTGGCTCCCACCAGCTGCACGGCGCGAGGGCCGACGACGCCGAGCCACAGGCCGATGTCGTGGGCTGGGCGGGGGCCTGGCCGCATGCCAGGCGCTGCGTAGTGAGTGCCGGTGTAGCTGTAAGGTTCGCCGCTCCAGCTGGCGCGGATGACATCAATGGCCTCGCTGAGCGCGGCGCGCGCCTGCGCCGGATCACGTCGCGGGCCGCCCATGCCGGCGATCCCGTCGAAGAACGCTCCAGCGCCCAGGCCGAGTTCGAAACGCCCGCCGCTGAGCACGTCGATCGTCGCGGCCTGCTTGGCGAGCATGGCAGGCGGGCGAAGTGGCAGGCTGGCCACGTTGGGGAACAAGTGAACCCGGCTGGTCTTCCCGGCCAGCCAGGTGATCACCGTGAGGGTGTCGGCGAACCCGGCGTTGTAGGGGTGGTCCTGGATGCCGACTAGCTCGAGGCCAGCGGCATCGGCGATGGCGGTGATTCGCTGGGCGATGGACAGCCCGCCGGTGTTGGGGTCCACGTTGAGCCCGAACCTCACTGGCAGCACCATGACCTGTCTCCTTGATGTCGCATGGGTGGTCAGCTCCCGGCGATGCGGTTGAGCGCGGCGGAAAGCAACTCCAGCTCACCGGGGGTCAGCGGGTCGAGCAGGAACTCGCGGATCGTCCGCGCATGCACGGGGATGGCCTGGCGGAGTACTTCCCGGCCGGCCGGGGTCAGCGTGACGAGCACGCCGCGCCGGTCGTCGGCCGCGCCGGCACGTGACAGCCAGCCGCGACCGGCGAGCCTGGCCACGGCGCGGCTCAGCGAGGGCTGGGTCAGCCGCACCGCGAAGTTCAGGCTGCCAAGCCGCACGCCCTGAGGCCCTGCATGCTCCAGCCTGAGCAGAATCTCGAAATCGTTGGCGCTCAGGCCGCATGCCCTGACCAGCGCGCCGTTCAGCTGCCTGGCGATCCGGGCATGAGCGCCGGTGAGCGCCACCCAGGCACGTGCGCATGCCTCGTCATCGCCGCGCGCCGGCGCGGCGGTTGCGGCTTCGTGCTGGCTCACCGGGGCTGTCATCGTCACCAGAACGGCCAGCCCGGCCAGGTCCGCAGCGTGTCCGAGATGTGGTCCTCCTCATACTGAAGGTGCTCAAAGAGGCCGGTGCTGAGGTCCTGCAGCGCCTTGGCCAGCCGTTCGCGCAGCGCCGCCTCGTCGTGCCCGGCAAGTGCCTGCGCCGCGGCCTCCACCTCATCGAGCCGGCCGGAGATAGCGCGATGCTCGGCCTCAAGCCTGTCCACCACCGGGTTCAGCGCCGGGTCCGCCCGCCGCAGCGCCGGGAAGAGCATCGCCGACTCGGCGTGATGATGGGAGTGCACGAACCGGCAGTAGCTCAGGCAATTGATCTTGAGCTGCCAGAACGGCCCAGTCGCGGCCAGCGCCCTGATCCCGGCCCGGATCTGGTCGGCGGGCTGCCCATTCGCCGTGCCTTCGGCCAGCTGCCGCACGGTTTGCAGATCCCGGCGGATCATGTCGTGCACCCATTTGAGTTCCGCCACCAGGGCCTCGCCGCGCGGATTCTGCGGGCCCTGCGGCCGGGCCGCGGTCACCGCCATCGCCCGGTCACCGCCATCGCCCGGTGCCGATCCGCCGGCGGGCGCACACTAGATACATGCGCATGTATGTACTGTACGGGGAGCGGCCATCCGCCGGCAACTCCGGGGCAGCGCCGAAGCCAGCAGAAGCGGGAATGATCTTGGCTACCTCGACGGCGACATCGCCCTTGATGATGGTCGACCTGCCCACTCGACGTCTTGCAGCGTCCGCGAGGCGACGTACTTTGGCGTGCTGTTCAGGTGCTTGGCGAAGGGGTCGTCGTTCGAGACGTTCGGCCAGTCCGAGGCCAGGTCCACGCTGAGATTTTTTTGCGGTGCCGTCGATCGGGCCGCGGGCCGTTCGTATGGAGGGTGAGCGGTCGGCACGGTGCCGACCGCCGAGGCGGAAGGCGTGAGGCCATGCGGAAGCTGATTGTCATCGAGTTCGTGACCCTTGACGGGGTCATGCAGGGGTTGGGATCGCCGGACGAGGACCGTGACGGCGGCTTCGAACATGGCGGCTGGGCCGCGCCGTTCTTCGACGAGAGTCAAGGAGCCGCTGCGGCCGAAGGGTTGAAATCGACGATGGCGTACCTGTTCGGTCGCAAGACCTACGAGAAAATGGTCGGCTACTGGCCGAGCCAGCCCGACGAGAACCCTATGGCCGCGCACCTCAACGCGACCCCGAAGTACGTCGTCACACGGACCCTGACCAGCCTCACCTGGTCGAGCTCCCAGGTGCTCGACGGAGAGCTGGTGCCGGCCGTCCGGGAACTGAAGTCGCGGGGCGACGGCAACGTCGCCGTGCTGGGCAGCGGAGTGCTCGTCCAGGAACTCATCGCGAACGACCTCGTCGACGGATACCGCTTGTTCCTGCACCCGCTCCTGCTCGGCACCGGCAAGCGGCTGTTCCGGGAGATGGACCGGCCGAGACGGTTGCGGCTCGCCGACTGCACGCCGACCACCACCGGCGTACTCATGCTCACGTACGACTCGGTGTGAACCGTCCGGCTCATCATGCGTCTTCTAGGCGTCGTCGCCGGGCGAAGCGATGCCCGGCGAGCAGGTCGCTTCCAAGACCGCGGACAGCACGCCGGCCATCGACACCGCGATCCGGACCCTGCCGTCTGAGCCAGTCGGCAGCCCCATCTGTATCCGCACGCACAACCGCGCGAAGATCAGATACAGCAGGCGGAAGGTCACGAGAGCTGATCGTGCCGGAGCCGGAGCTGGCCCGCTGCTGGTTAACCGAGACCGGTCGTGGGGCAGAAATCCCAGCTCAGGTGCGGATGGCACGATTTCCGGCACCCACAGGCCTTGCGCTATGCGGACATCTGCCCTTGTCGGGACATTCGCGGGGGAGTTATAAAGTCGTAGGGCTTTCTGGCTCCACATTTGGGGGTTGGCCGGTCGAACGAAAGACGGTGGGCCATGACTTGGGACTCCAGCGGCGACATCGATCACGGCGCTTCTGTCAATCACATCGATGACGGCGACATCCACGTCTCTGGGAAGATCGATGGAGGAAGTACGGCCGTTCTGGTCAGCAATCACGGGTCGATCATCATCGACGGCAAAGTGGACGGGGGCAGCAACGTCTCGCTCATTGCCGCAGGTGACATCCGCATCGGCCTCGTCGGCGCCGGCGGCGACAAGAAGATCGACGGGAACAGCCACGTCGATGCGACATCCGGCGGCGCGATCTTCCTTGGGAACAAGATCGGCGGTCAGCACACCAGCGTCGACTTCAGGGCCTGTAACGGAATCACCATCGTGGACAATATCGAAGGTGGGGCTACCGTGCGCCTCATGACCGCCACCGGCGCCATCAGCGTCGGCGGCGTTATAGGCAACAGCGCCACCCAGGTCACGTTCTTCCCGGCGGGCAGCCTGCAGGTGGCCGGCGGCATCAGCGGAGGCGCTCAGGTCACCTCGCAGGAGTGGGCGGCTCAAGATCAGCTCTGTACGGACCAGCCCACCGTTGTCGGCTACTGGTGGCAGAACTGGCCGCAGACCTTCGGCTACGTGTCGCCACCAAGGTCCTTCCCCCAGTCGCTTCCTGAGATCTCGCAGGCCATCGTCGGCGCCCCAGGCGCGGTGGCGCCCGGGCCGGCGGTCAAAGCGGTCGGTAGTGGCTGGTCGTTCACCGACGCGGCGTTGCCCTTCGGGACGCAGGCGGCGGTCGATCAAGCATCGACGCTGCTCAGAGGAACCTCGGGGGTGCAGGATCTCAGCCACATCCTGCAGGGGCTCAACGATGTCACCGCCTCGCCGATGGACATGTGGCCGGAGACCGCCGCCGGTGACGTGGCGTTTTCGACGCACTACGATCAGTCGTCCCTGACGCAGCTCACCAGCAGCGGTGCCGTCCTTCCCGGCTCTGCCAGCGTGCAGCTCATCGATACCAGGTCACTTGCATCGAGCCTGCAGTGTGACCTGGCCGAGATCCTGTCCGCTAAGGCGAAACGAAAGCATGGGACTGGCACGTTCCTCTTCCACGTCGAGGCCGGCATCACCATGGCCGACCTGCATCAGCTACTCGACCATCAAAACCCCCGCATGGCTATCCAGGCCAGCGGCGCCCCGGGTGCCACGCTCGCGGGCACGCTCTCCACCGCCACCCACGGCGGAGAGTTCCGGTGGCCCCTGCTCGTCGACCAGGTTCGCGCCATCCATCTGGTCGGCCCCGGAGGCGAAGAGTGGTGGATCGAGGGCGATGAGCCGATCGCGAACCGAGGAAGACTGCACCACAGGTATCCCAAACTTGACCCGGCTCACTTCATTGGCGGGGAGTGGAACGGCATTCCGGGCCTGACCGCGCAGGACGTCCTCAACGCGGTCATTGTCTCGATGGGGACCATGGGCGTTATCTACTCGGTCGTGCTCGAGGTCGTCCCGCAGTTCGGGCTAGAGCAGATCATCACCCCCACCAACTGGCCGGCCCTGCTCGGCATCGCCGGAACGACCGAGGATCAGCTCCGCCAGGGCGATGTCGCGGCCAACCAGGCAGTTCTCCAGGCCATCCTCGACGGCAGCGTCAACGGCACAGGGATCGCCGAGTCCGAGAACGTGTACGCCGACCTGGCTATCAACCCCTTCAACCAGGACTGCTGGATCACCAACCGGCGCGTGACACCCATGCTGCCGGTGGACTCGAACGGCCTCCCCATCACCGTCGGCGACTACATCTCGTCCCTGTCGGCAACGCTGGGCAGCCACGCGGTCGACACCGTCTTCGGCAACGCGACCGCCGGCCGTCTCTTCGACTTCCTGGGATGGGCCACAGACCTGCTAAACCCGGTTGACGCATTCCACGATGTCAGCCAAGGCGCCACGCTTGGCGATTTCCTCACCGCCTCCCGCTTTCCGGATCTCATGGTCGCCGCCCTGGCCACGATCAACGTCCAGGCCGTCGCCAACGTGATGAACGCTGCCGGGAACCCGGATCGCGGGCAGCAGTTTCTCGGCGACCTTCTCAGCGGCTTCTTCCATGCGCTCGAAGGCACATCGAAGGGCAACTCCCCCCGCACAGACATCTCCTACAAGGTAGGTGCCGTCGGCTGGCCCGACGGCGGCCTGCCCGGACGCGGGCTGGAGATCGCCCTGGACTCTGCCCGCGCCTTCACCTTCCTGCAGGCCGTCCTGTTCGACGACGTGCTCACGAACACAATGGCCGCCGGCGACAAACCCCTCATCGGGTACATCTCGATACGCGTCTGCCCACCAACCAAGACGTTGATGGGGATGCAGCAATACTCGCCGTTCTCCGTCATGATCGAGGTCGTCGCGTACCGGTCGCCGGAGGCGAACGTCGTCATGGACCTGATACAGGAGAAGGTTCTCGAGCTGAATCAGAACCAACGTCTGCAAGCCCTCCTGCACTGGGGGCTCGAGAATCAGATGATGTCCGCAGCTGACCTCGCCGCCACGCCACTGCAAGAACTCATCCGTCCCGGCTCGACGCTCATGCGCCTCGACGCATTCCGGGCCGTGCGCAAGTTCCTCCTGAACGGCAACCCACCGGTGTTTGACAACAACTTCACCAAGCGTCTGCAGCTCTGACGGGGGCCTTCCGGTGATAGCCGACGCCCACGGCTTGAACCAGAGCTTGACAATCTCTCCTACCTCTTCGTGGAACTGACCAGCGCATAACGTCAGCCGAGCGGCGGCTACGTGCAGTCGGCGTAGAAGCGGTGGCCGACCGGGAAATCCCGGCGGAACGTGCTCAAGACTGGCTTCTTGCACCAGCAGGCCAAGCGGCATCGCACCTGACCGCACCCATGCCCTCAACGAAGCGCCCGGCTACGGCAAAGAAGAGATAGGTCGAGGTGGCCCCGGCGAAGAAGCTTCACCCCAGGGAATGGTACCCCGAGCGCCGCCAGGCGCGCCCGGCGTCTCGCATCCCCTGCGGGTACACGATCAGGTGCCGGAACGGCCTGATCGCGGCCATGTAGCCGGTCCCGAGCAGCCCGTTTGGCTTGACGAGGACGGCCATCTGGCCGCGGTAGCCGCCGGTCCCATCCGGAACCCAGCCGAGGTGCATGACCCCGTGAACGGTCCGGTTGACGATCTCCGCGGCCCACTCGTCGCCGGTCAGGTACAGCGAGGTGAAGGGGAGGGCAGCGAAGCCCGGGCCGGATGGGGCCTCGCGCAGATCCGCCGGCAACCGGTCGCGAAGCGTCGGCCGCTCCGAGCCGGGGCCGGCGTCCGGGCCGTCCCAGCCGAGCAGTTCCCCGGCCTTCCAGCGGATCGCCCAGAGCGTGCGGACGGCGCAGGAGGCGGAGGCGTGCGACGGGTCGCCGCGCGAAGCCCACCACTGCACCAGCCGAGGGAAGTCATCCGGGCCGCCCGGCGTCGGGAGTGCCCACACGTCCTCGAGCCGGAAATCGCCCGTGAGTTCGTGGATGCGCCAGGGCCGGGAGGTGTGCGCGGTGTTCGGGAGCCGCATGCGGGAACCTCCATCTATACGGTACCGTATAAATGAATGTAGCACCGCCAGCGGCGCCGTCAACTCCCGGACCTGATAGTGAGAGGCCATGGTCGCCATCACCCGGACGCCCCGTAGCAGGTGGATCGAGGAAGGCTTGCGGACCCTTGCGGCCGGCGGCCCGGACGCCGTCCGGGTCGAGGCCCTGGCGCAGGCGCTCGGCGTGACCAAGGGTGGCTTCTACGGGCATTTCGCCGACCGGAACGCGCTGCTCGGCGAGATGCTCGACACGTGGGAGCGGATGAGCACCGATGAGGTGCTCGAGCGCGTCGAGCGCCATGGCGGCGACGTCAGGGCCAGGCTACGGCTGGCGGGCGCGCTCACCTTCTCCAGCGAGCTGCTGCCGATCGACCTCGCAATCCGCGACTGGTCCCGGCGTGATCAGGCGGTCGCCGAGCGCCTCCGACGCGTCGACAACCGGCGCATGGATTACCTGCGCTTGCTGTTCGGTGCCCTCTGCCCCGACGAGGACGAGGTCGAGGCCCGCAGCATGCTCGCCTTCTCACTAGTGATCGGCAACCACTTCATGGCCGCCGATCACGGCGCACGCAGCCACGCAGACGTGCTGGAGCTTGCCGTGAGGTGGCTCCTGGCGTAGCAGCGCCGTGAGCGGTGCGAGCCTGACCGGGCGTTGTTCCTCATCTTGCGGTGGTCAGCAGCGCTCCGGCTCCGCCCCGGTGGCTCCCCTCAGGGTCGCATGGACCGACCGCCGGACGAGCCTCCGAGGTTGGCGGTATAGTGCCGAGCGCCGAAATTAGGCGGATGGAGTCAGCTTTGCGCCATTCTCGCGGGCGCGTCCTTCGAGGCGCCTTCAATTGCGGACCGCCCCAGGAGGCCGTGCTGCTCGCACGCGGCGAGGGTCGACCAGTAACTGGGGTCGTCCGGGGGAGGACGCCTGCTCGGCTCGATCATGACGATTTTGGTCTTGGCCCGCTAACCGAATGGGTACAAACCGAGTCCTTCGAATGGCTGGCCATGGCGCAGGGCCGGTCCCATACTGGGGGACTTCTAGGGGCTCACCGAGGCGGTCCGGCGGCATTCGCCAGGGGAGCATATACGGGGGATCATGCCTGCTGACGAGGGCATCAACGATCAGCACCCAGCGGGGGCTCAGAGTCCGCTGGACCGGGTCGCTAGCGTTGGACACGCCGCGCGATACGCTCTCGCGTGCATCCGGGTTGTCAATGGCGCTGTCGCGCTAGCAGCTCCGGGCGTCATCATCCGGCGGTTTGGCGAGTCGCCGGGGGACGATAACGCCGCCGTCTACGGTCTGCGGATGTTCGGCGTGCGAACCGTCCTGATTGGGTTCGACCTCGTTGCTCTGTCTGGAGCGCCGCTTCGGCGGGCTCTAGGGCAGGCTGTCATCATCCATGCCAGTGATACGGCCACTGCGGCTTGCCTGGGTCTCAGCGGGCGGGTGAGACCGCGTACGGCGGTCACGCTCACGCTGATCTCCGCGACAAACACCGGCCTCGCGGTCACGGCGTACCTCGCGGCCCGCCGGGACGAGGTGTGAACGACATGGCCCCGAGGCCGCGACCCAGTAACGTCGACTACGTCGTGGTCGGCGTTTCTCCCCGGTATGGACGCCGTGCGCCGGCCTGCGTCCGGGTCGAAGGACGAGCCGCACAAGCTTGGCCGACGTCGGCGATGTGCCGTGCGGACGGCAAAAGGACGCGAAGGTGTACGCGTCGCTGAGAGAAGCGAAAGGCATACCGTGACTCAGCCTGCCGAATCAAAGCGTGACTATCGCAACACTCTGTGGTGGCGGCTGTATGACTGGTCCGCACAGGCGGCCGACCGGAGATTTGGCTGGGATAGGCTGCCGAAGCCAATTGGCTTGCTGGTCCTTGTCGGCCTGCGGAACATCTTGCGGCAGCGCAACCTGTACGACACAACGGACCTGCCGTCGGGAGCCGCGCCCAAAGTGCCCGAGCCGACTCCGGAGACCCGCACGACGAGGACGCCGGGCGGTGCCTACAACGACCTTGGCAGCCCGGCGATGGGCATGGCCGGCACGCGCTTCGGGCGTAACGTGCCCCTGCAGTGGGGGCACCAGGAAGCGCCCGACCGGATCCTGGATCCAAACCCGCGCGAGGTCAGCCGCGAGCTGCTGACCCGGCGTGAGTTCATCCCAGCGACCAGCTTGAACCTGCTCGCGGCGGCGTGGATCCAGTTCATGGTCAGAGACTGGTTCAGCCACGGCGCCGGCGACCCGCAGCACTTCTTCGAGCTGCCGCTTGCCGAGGATGACCCGTGGCCGCAGCGGCCGTTGAGAGTCTTGCGGACGCTGCCCGATCCCACGCGCTCGGCCGACGATAGCGGGCCGCAAACGTTCCTTAACACCGAGACACCGTGGTGGGATGCATCGCAGCTCTACGGCGGTGGCACCACCTCCGGGGACCAGTTGCCGCGGCGCAGCGGGGTGGACGGCAAGCTGTTGATCGGCGCCGACAATCGGTTGGTCTTCCCCGACGACCCAGCCACCAGCCCGGCGTTCACCCCAGGCTGGTGGCTGGGGCTGAACATGATGAGCACTCTCTTCGTCCGGGAGCACAACGCCATTGCCGAGGCGCTCAAGGCGACCTACCCGCTGTGGACCGATGAGGAGCTCTATCAGCGAGCCCGGCTGGTCACCGCGGCGCTGATCGCGAAGATCCACACCGTGGAGTGGACACCGGCCATCCTTGCCCACCCCACGACGGTCACGGGCCTGCGTGCGAACTGGTGGGGCATCGCCGGCGAGCGGATCCACCGGCTACTCGGCCGGATCAGCAGCAGTGAGGTGGTCAGCGGAATTCCCGGATCGGAGCAGGACCATTACGGCGTCCCTTACTCGCTCACCGAGGAGTTCACGATCGTCTACCGGATGCATCCGCTCATCCCGGACAACTACGCGTTCCGCTCCGTCGCAGACGACCGCCTCATTGCCGAGCACACCTTCCCGGAGATCGCCGGGCCTAATGCGCAGCAGCTGACGGACAGGATCGACCTTGGTGACGTCATCTACAGCTTCGGCACCGCCCATCCCGGTGCACTGGTGCTAAACAACTATCCGCGCTTCCTGCAGGAGTTCCATCGGCCGGGCAGCGACCGGCTGATGGACCTGGCGGCCACCGACATCTTGCGAAGCCGGGAACTCGGTGTGCCGCGCTACAACCAGTTCCGCCGGCTGCTGCATCTTGCGCCCGCGCGCAGTTTCGAGGAGCTGACTGACAACCCGGCTCAGCTCGAAGCGCTCCATCGCCTCTACCGCGACATCGATTCTGTCGACACGATCGTCGGCATGTTCGCCGAGAAGAGGCCGGCCGGTTTCGGTTTCAGCGACACCGCCTTCCGGATTTTCATCCTCATGGCGTCTCGCCGGCTGAACAGCGACCGCTATTTCACCAAGGACTTTACGCCAGAGATCTACACACCGGTCGGCATGGCCTGGCTGGATGAGACGTCGATGATTGACGTTGTGCTGCGCCACTACCCGCAGCTTCGCCCAGCGCTCCGCGGCGTCAAGAACGGGTTCCAGCCCTGGAAGCTAGTGAGCTCCCCCGTGACTCCGCCGTGAGTGACCCGGAGTTACCACGACCTGCCGCAGTTCGTGCGGACGCGGGGGGAGCGTACTTCTTCCTTCCCGGCCTCTCGGCCATGTGCTACCTGGCGCAGCGGCAGAGAACCGTCGTTCCGTCCGCGACGAGGTGACCGCTGGGAAGGCGAACTGTATCAGCGGCAGCGGCCAGGCCTCTGTGTTGTTGCGCGGCTACACAAGCTCGGCATGCGCGCGGGCCCCGTCTCGAAGGCATTCATGCCCCGGGCGCGAGCGGATGCTGACTGGCACAAGCCGGGAGGGAATATGCAGGAAATCAGCGTCACCGATCCACTGACCCTGATCCCCGCGAACCGGCGTGAGCTGGGAAAGCTGTTCGGCTCGGGCCGGGTCGGAGCGATTCCAGACGGCCGCGGACGGGGGACGGCGCTCCTCGGCACCGGCGGGCTTGCCGCACGCCTAGCCGCTGGCCTGTGCTACGCCCTCGCGTGGCGCGGGAAAGTGGTGAGCGCCCGCAAGGCGCGCCTGAAGAACATCTTGACGCCACTCGGAATCCAGGCGATAGAGGCCACGATCTACAAACAGGACAGCTGGTACGACGGACAGCCATGCATCGTACTCGACTACTCGAAGACGTCGTTCGTCGCCCGCCAGGTCCGCGACGAGATCCGTGAGATCGCTCCAGGCGTCTTCCTCGGCCTTGTCTTCTGGGGCCGGCGCCACATCCTCGACTTCGCCTTGGACTTCACGCATTGAACGGCAGGAGGCGCCAGTTCCCTGCGTAAGCGTGCCGGCATGTGCCGAGATGAGAGGGCATCTTGCGGGCGCAATTGTTACCCAACTAAAGAAGATTAACGTCGATTACGGCGGTGTCACCCACGGAGGCGGCAATGCATTCAGAGACATCTCCCATTCGCGATGAGCCAGGGCGGCCCACGCCGTCAGCGGGTTCAACGGACGCAGCGGAGGCTGCGCCGACGGCGCAGGCTGGCCCTGATGCTAGCGGGCAACCCGCAGCGACGGATAAGGCCGAGTGCCCCGCGGTCAGCGACGCGACCCAGGATGTCCGGTTCGCCGTCGCGATGTCGGGCGGGGTGAGCCTTGCTGTGTGGATGGGCGGGGTCGCCCGTGAGGTGAACCTGCTGCAGCAGGCCAGCAATTTCCGGCTGAACGAGACTGGCAGCCGCCCGCCGGGCCGGCCTCCAGGAACGGTCGGCACAGCGGCGCCTGGCGACGGGCCGGACAGCGCCCACGCCCCCGACTGGGACGCGAAGTCCCGCGATCTCTACCTGAAACTGCTGCGGTTGCTTGACGTTAAAGTCACGGTGGACGTGATGTCGGGCACCAGCGCCGGCGGGGTCAACGCGGCGCTGCTTGGACTTTCCAGCGCGGCCGGGGTGGACCTGGGAGGGTTGCGCGATCTGTGGCTGACCACGGGGTCGATGGATCTCCTGCTGCGCGACCCCGGCGAGCCGGACCCCCCGTCACTGATGCAGGGCGACAAGGTCTTGTTCAGCCAGTTAGCAAGCGGGATCCGCCAACTGTATGAAGACGGGCGCAGGGACACGAGGCTGGCTCCGCCGCCTGACTCCGTGGACACGACGGTGTTCATCACCACCACGATGATGTCCGGAGAGACGAGCCGGTTCACCGACGACTACGGGACCCTGGTGCCCGATGTCGACCATCACGGGCTGTTCACCTTTGGCCAGGAAACGTTGGCGTCCGACGCGGGCGAGTCGTTGACCGCCCTGGCCCTGGCCGCCCGCAGCAGCGCATCCTTTCCTGGCGCGTTCGAGCCGTCATTCGTGCCGATCAACTGCCGGATCGGTTCGTCGCAGGGTATCCCCGACCGTCCGGACATGGCCGGCTTCGCGAACATGACCAGAAGCCATTGGGTCGCGGACGGGGGCCTGCTCGCCAACCGGCCGCTGACTCCGCTGCTGGCCAGCGTGTTCTCGCAGCCGGCCAGGGGCCAGGTGCGGCGGGTGCTGGCGTTCGTGGTGCCCGACGGCGGCGGCACGTCAAGCCCTGCCGCCCAGCCAGCCCCGGCCAAGTTTGCGCAGCTGCCGACCATGTTCGGGGCGCTGAAGGCGGACCTGGATGCGCAGATGGCCCAGTCGATCGCCAGCGACCTGCAGGCGATCCGCACCCACAACGAGCGGATCGCCGTCAGCCATAACCTGCGCCGCAGCCTGGCGGAGATGGGATCACGGCTGCCCGGCGGCGCCGGCCTGGTGACCAGGCACCTGCTGCGCGACTATCAGCGTCAGCAGGGCGCTGGCCTGGCCCAGCCAGTCCTGGCGGAAGTCATGCGCCAGCTGACGACGATGCCGCTGCCCAGCCAGTGGGCGAACGAACTATCGGCCGACGCCGCACCGGCGGAGCCACGGATGGCCAAAGAGATGGCGCATATCCTCGGCGAGGGCTGGAACGCGGGCGCCCTACCCGACCGGGCGCAAGCCCCGTCCGGCGGCCCTGCCCACCCGGGACCGGTGCCGGCCACCAGCGAGGGGATCTCAAGCGACGGGGCCGCAGGCGAGGGAGCCGCAGGCGAGGGAGCCTCAAGCGAGAAGGCCGCTGACCCGGGTTCCGGTCAGCAGTATGAGAGCCAGGAGGCCGTGGCCTGGGCGGCCTGGAACGCGGCTGGTGACCCATTCGACAGGGCCGCCGCGTTCGGCCTGCCCGTCTTCCATGCCGCTCGGGCCACGGCCATACACCTGATCCGGCTGGGGTACCTGCGCGCCGCCGACGCCGACCAGCGCACGAAGATCACCGACCATCGAAAAGAGATCGAGGATGCTTTCGAGGCTCCCAGACTGGCCTGGCGCGAACATGACAAGGTCCCGGAGAAACTGAGGACGGCCACGGGAAATGGTTCAGGCAGCCTAATCCTCGACCTGGTGAAGGTGGCCGCTGACCTGGCGGACGCCAAACGCCGGGCGCTGCTGATCGGGCCAGGAAGCCCACCCACCATGAGGAACGCGTGGGTAAAGCTCGTGGACGCCATGATCCCGCTGCTTGCCGACCTGGCCCCGCTGACCACGCCCGGCGGACGGGATTCCCGCATCGAAGCCGCCGACGCGATCAGCGCCTACCTTGGCTACTTCGGGCCCGCGTCCACGCCGGCCAGGCTCGCGGACCGGCTGCTCAACCTGGTCATCGCCGAACGGGCCCTGGAGCCGGCCCAGCCCGAGGTGGACCAGCCGGTGGAGTTCATCCAGGTCAGTGCCAACACCCGCACGCTCCTGGCGCCAAAAGACGGCACCGTGCCCGCCCCGCAGCGGCTGGACATCGTCAGCAAGCTGCGCGGGGTGGAGCTGCACCACTTTGCCGCCTTCTACAAAAGCTCCTGGCGAGCCTACGACTGGATGTGGGGCCGCTTGGACGGCAGCGGCTGGCTGGTGCACATCCTGCTCGACCCGCGCCGCATCCTCGCCGCCATCGAAGATCACTACAAATGGCACCATGGCAAAAGGGCGGAGAATTTCGCCAAGCTGCTACGCGAGACGCTGGGTCTCAAGGACAACCTGCCAGGCGACTGCCTGGAGCACGATCTCGCATTCCTGGACCAGCAAGGCGCGACGATCCCGGTCAGCCTGCCCAACTCCGCGCTTTTCCTCGCGCAGGCATGGCAGAACCTGATCACGGCCAGCGAGCTGCCCACCGTCGCCGGGCAGATGCCCGCCACCGACGCATGGGCGACCAAAGTGCGCAACATGAAGGACGGCAACGAGGAGCCGGAAGAATTCGCCAGGCAACTGCCCCGATGCCCGGTGCGGCGGGAGACGCTCGCCGGTGAGTTGCGCACACCCGCGTTCGCCCGGACGGCCGCCAAGGCGGCCGCCGTGGCGACCGCCGCGCTGACCACCGCCCCGGAGACACCCGCCGCGGTCAGACCAGTCCTGTCCACCGCCAAAACGGTCACCCGCACCGGTTACCTGGCGACGAAGGCGACCGGTGGCAGTGCGTGGAAAACCCTGGCGGCCGGCGCCGTGCTCGCCGTCATCGGCGGCGTGCTGGCCACACAGGGATTGCTCGTCGTCGGAGTGACGGGCACGGTCGTCGCCCTGGTCGGGCTGTACCTGATAGCGCTGGGCGCGTGGGGCATCCACCGTGGCCTGCTCGGCGCGCTCATCGCCATCACCGCGCTGGCCCTTGTCGGGTCGCTCAGTCTGGCCTGGGTCCGCAACGAGCTGTGGGGCACCAAAGCAAGCAGCAGCGGGCTGGTGCCGCGCCATGTCCTGCCCTGGCTGCATTCCACCTGGTGGGGCGGGCTGGCGCTGCTCGGTGGCATCATCCTGCTCGCCGAACTGCTCAACCTACTCTGGCGCCGGCCGCGACGATCCCGCGGCCGTCCGCGACCGAATTCATCCGCGTGACCAGCCGCGCCCGGCGGGCGACGTTACGTGCTGGTCAGCTGCGCCAGTTCCCCCCATCAGGAACGGCACTTCGCGGACGGCCGAAGCGACGCTCTTGAGCCCGGCCTCAGGCCGGGGAAGGCAGTCAGAGGGCCGGGGAACGGACTTCTGGCTCAGGACGGGACGGCCCCGACCTGCTGCATCAGGCCGAGGAAGTCCATGCGCACCCAGCTCTCGGCGATCAGGCCGTTCTCGATCCGCCAGATGTCGATGAACTTGACCTCGACGGAGGCGCCCGAGGCCGGCACGCCCATGAACTCGCCTTCGTGAGTGCCGGTCCAACGGCTGCGGGTGATCACCTTGTCGTCCTCCGCCGCCAGGACCTCGTCGAGGTGCACCTGCAGGTCGGGGAACGCCGCCTCGAACATGCCGAAGCTCTGGAGGAACCCTTCGGGCCCGGGGGCGGGCCCCGGCAGGTCATGGTTGACGAAGCTCGGCGCCACGCACTCGCTGAAGATCCCGGCCTTGCGCTCGTTCATGCCCTGCTCGAAGAGCCGCCGCACCAGCGCCTTGTTCTCGGACGCACCCATGGTCTCCCCCTTGTTCTCCAGGCCCCTGGCACCGCCCGGGCGGCGGGCCATCTGGCCCTCCCCGCTGGCTACCATACGGCACCCGGTACCGCCGCGGATCACCGCCGGTGACTCCCAGCAGGCGGCTGGCGCCTCAAGTAGCGCATATTGCCGGGTACCGGTCCCGCTGATCCGTGGGACTACGCGGCCGGGACCCATCCGATATCGTCCACGCGCCAGAGCACTGAGCATCGCCTGAAAGGCGGCAGATGTCGTACCGGGTGACCTCAATTTCCCGGCGCAGTTACTTCACCGCGCTAGCCACTGGCGGGAACCGGCCCGACAGATCCTCGATGCGCCTTGCGGACGGCCTTGCTTTACACCGTCCCGAAGCCGTCCCCGGGGTTGTCATTGACCGGGCCCTGCGCGCCGTTCGCGCAGAGCCGGTAATAGATCAGCGTCACCACAAGGGCGAGGAACGGGGCGATAAGGGTTCCCGAGACGACGGTACTCAGCCCGGTGCGCCACAGCGCCGGCAGCGCCGAGAAAACAAGCCCGAGCAGGATGTCCACGACGATCAGGATCAAGAACACCAGTACCAGCGTGCCGAACACATGCCACCCCCGGCCCCGGACAAGCTGCTGGCTGCGCCCGAACGACGCCAGCGCCCCTGACCGCTCGATGACGATGACGGGCACGATCACGGCCCAGATGGTGATCAGGTACAGGCCCGGGACGATGAGCAGGATGAGCCCGACCGTGATCGCGATGCCGGCCAGGATCGACGCCCCGGCGACGGGCCCGAGGTAGGGGGTGGCCGCGGACACGGTCTCGCCGAAGGACAGGTCAGCGCGGCCGTCTCGCACATCCTGCACCGCCTTGACCAGGGCCGCCTGCACCAGGAACGCTGCGAACAATTCCACGATGGAGCCAAGCAGCGCCCCGACGATGCCCCCGGCCAGCGCGAGAAGCGCAGCCGCGACCGCGGCGACCAGGTAGATGACGAAGGCGATCACCAGCAGATGCGCGGCGTGCGCCCGGTACAGCTTCCACGCCTCGCCGAGGACGCCCGAAAGCGGATTCATGGCCGCGATCGTACCGGTAACAGAACCCGCAAACCGGCCACGACATGAATCGCCGCCTGCCGCGCACACCACACCCTAGCCACTGAGCCCGCGAACTGGGCCAGGGTCCGGGAACCACGTTTGGGCTGCGGTCTGTTAGCTGGGGAGTGTCAGACTTCAGGTCCGCCGTCGGGGCGGTGGCTGCCGAAGTAGAATCCCAGGACGGTCCCGGCGATGCCTACCAGCGGCGTGACCAGAGAGGCTGTCACCTGCGGCAGGTCCTTGGCGCTTATCCCGCCCGAGACGTAGGCAATGGCGAGGATCAGCGTCTCCGCGATGACCGCTCCGACAATGCCCGCCGCGACACCGGTCCGGACCCGCTCCTGCACCCGCCTCGGGTTGAACCCCGGCGTCACAACCAGGGGCTGGTCCAGCGGCAGCTTCTCAGCCGGCTCGCCGACTGTGAGGTCAAGCGAGCCGGGCGCCGCGTCGCCGGCCGGCGAGGTCACCTCACCAGCTCGATCTGCCGCAGGTCCCCGTTGTGGCCGCGGATCAGCACCTTCTCCCCGTTGCGTGCTGCGCTGGTGACGAGCTTGCCGACGGCGATGGACCGGCGTATCGCGTCGGTCATGGTGATGCCGTCCCGCTCTGCCTGCTGCTTCAGCTCGTCGACGTCGTCTTCGGTCAGGTTGACCGTCACCTTCACGCGCCTGGCCATGGCGTCCTCCCGGAGATCAGCACCTTCAGGTAACCCATACATGATACAGGCCTGAGCTGTACATCGTCTGGTCACGGTCGATTGGCGTCGGCGCGGATGGTCCATCGATCCGCAGAAGAGGGTGGTTACCGACGCCCGCCCGTCAGGGTGGCCTGATGATCCATACGTCGATGGTGCGGCTGCTAACGCCGGGCCGGCTATTCGCGAAGCCACGGACGTGCGCCGTTCGGTATGTCGCGGCCCTGTCCAGGGTGGAGCTCTGGAGCGGGTTAGCTGCTGACCCACGCGAGGATGTGGTTGTTGACCTCGTCGGGCTTCTCCAGGTGCAGGAAATGGCCCGCATCATCGATCACGATCATGCGCGAGGAAGGGGCGAGGAGGCGTTCTGCGCCGCGGGCCAGCTCCACCCTGATGCAGCCATCGGCAGCTCCGTGCAGGTAAAGGGTGGGCTGCGGCGCCTGACGGCCGGCCGCCTGCTGTTCGCCCGCGTAGCGCGTGGCAGTCCCGGCGGATGCTATGGGTGCGTCCGGGACTCCCGCTGCCCGGTAGTACCCGATTGCGGCAGCCAGGTTGGCGGGCTCCCGCAAGCAGTCCTTGACCCGGGTCAGGTGCTTGCCGGGCTGGTAGCCGGGCGACCAGTCGTGCCAGAGCTTGTCCAGGAACGACATCCCGTCGCGGGCCACCACCGCATCGGCGAACCCGAGCGGGTCCCGGAACATGAAGACATAGAAGAACCGCTTGAGCTGCTCATAATCGCTGAACAGCACCGGGTCCAGGGCTGCGGGAGGCACCGCGAGGGTCACCAGCCGCCGCCACCGATCGGGGGCATAGGCGGCCGCGCCGTAGGCAGCCTCGGCTCCCCAGTCATGCCCGATCAGCACGGCGTCCCCGTCACCGCCCAGGACCTGGTGAAGAGCTAGCGCATCGGCGGCTAGCGCGCCGACCTGATAGGCGCCATCCGCTGGGACCGCGCTGGGCGCGTACCCGCGCATGAACGGGGCCACCGCATGGAATCCGGCCCCGGCCAGGACAGGCAGCAGCTGCTCCCAGGTATGGGCAGTGTCAGGAAATCCGTGCAGGCAGAGCGCCAGCGGGCCCGATCCAGCCTCGAGCAGCCCGAACTCAAGATCGTTAGCTCGCACCGTGCCAGCCCGCACCGGAAACGAGGCAGCCACGCCGTAACGCTACCCTCGCCATCGCAACGGCCAGCCTGCGGCTGGCACTTCGGGCGGCACGGCATACCTGGACGACCGTCACCTCGCTGCGGTCCTCGTTGACGTACTTATTGAAGGCGATCAGGCGGGGCTCATTCGCCTCGATGAAGCCAGACAGCCCAGGGACGGCTCCCGCGGCGTTCAAGTGCCCGTTCGCGAGCGTCGCCGTCCCGCATGCCGCGCTCGGGAAGGCCTGAATGGCTGATCACCTTGGCTGAGCACACCGAGATCACCCTCGCCCATGGGCGACGCGGCTACTCTTGCCCATCGCGGCGCGCCGTTGCCGAGCCGATCGCCGTTCAGGCACGTGGCCGGGTGAGTTCGCGGGTAGGGTGCGGGTCAGTACGTCAGCTCAAACACGGGGAGGGTGGGACAACGATGTATGCGACGCAGGTGTCAGTGCGTATCGAGCCTGGCCGTGAGGACGAGGCCCGGCAAGGCCTGGTGGAGCAGGTGCTCCCCAGGGTCAAGGGCGCGCCGGGCTTTGTCGCGGGTTACTGGTTCGCACCGGACGGGGACAGGGGGTCCTCGGTTGTCTTGTGGGCGACCAGGAAGCATGCGGAGGCGATGGCGGCCCAGCTGCAGCCGGGCGCTCATCCGGTGCCGCTCGTGACCGTCGAGCGGGTCGAGGTCTGCGAGGTCATCGAGAGCATCTGACCCGCCCGGTATCAGGGAATCCGCGCGACGCTGGGCCGGGCAATGCACGACGCGGCGTCCTCGGACGTGCTGGACCTCACCGCGGCCATCGCCGATGAGCTGCACGCCCTCTGGTCCGTCACGCCGATGGTCACCGTGCTGAGCCAGTCCTCGCCGCGCTTCACGTTCGGGAGGTAACCCGGCAGGCGGTGCGGCTCTGTTCAGCTGCCGGCAACTGACGGAAACACTCACATCGGTGCCCGCAGCTGCCGGGGACCAGCCGCGGCCCTGAACAGGTTCGGAGCCTCGGCGCAGCGTGCTTCGCCGCAGATGGCCGGTCGGCTAGGCCGGGGCCAGCTGCGTCTCGGTGAGGCCGCCGGCGTAGAAGCGGCGGGCTGCATCGATCAGCTCATCCAGCGGCGGCCACCACGGCCCGTGCTCCAGCGACCTGAGCGTGTCCAGCACGCGGGCGGCCTGGCCAGGGCTGCCGGCGATGCCGGCGACGGCGACCCGGCGCGGGCGCGCGGCCCGCAGCGGGCCCAGGTAAAGATCCGGGCCGGTACCGCTCGGCTGGGCTGGAGCCATGACCAGGTAGTAGTCGGGCAGCTCGAACCGCTTGTCCCGCCAGGCCGCCAGCGCGTCCGCAGCGCGCTCCTCGAATCCGGCGGCTCCGCGCGACCCGCCCGATATATCCCACATCGCCCGCCATTCCGCTGCGACATCGGCCAGCGGGTCATCGGGCACGATTACGTAGGTCGATCGCCGCCGCGCCGCTTCCCGCATGGCTAGGGCTCCCGCCTCCCAGCCGGGCCGCGCCGCCGCAGATTCCTCCGCAGTCGGCTGGCCGGCCCCGGCAGCGGGAGCGCGGGCGACTGAGACGTTAGGAGAGCGGCCGAGCCCGGCCAGCAGTCCGTCGCCTACCTCGCCGACCAGGACAACCACCGTAGAAGACTCGCGCCGCATCGACTTGATCCTAACCATCAAACGACGGTCAGCAGTCCCAGCCGTCCGGCCGTCGACCGGCAGCTGCACGTGATCGTACGCGATCACGTCTGCCGGCGGGCCGTGGCGCCGGAGTACACCCACAAGTATGCGATCACCTGGGCGGCCCTTTCCGGGACTCTGCCGAGCGGCCGCGGGAGCGGCCCGCCGGGCTGCAGGCCAATCAGTTGACCCAGCCGGCGCGGCTGGGCGGGCTGAGCTGGCCACGCGCCCGGCGGCAGGCGCTCGCCCGGATCAGGCCGCGGCGGAAACCTGGGCGGTCCTGTCGATCTGGCCGCCGCCCGATCGACGCTTGTGTAGAGGACGCGCTGGGCAGCCAGCCGGCGCGCCAGTTCCCGGGGAACTGGGTGCTGAACGGATCAGCGCGCCAGCCGTGCGAGGAGGAGGCAACGGACAATGAGCCCAATCACCGCTGAAGTCACGCCCGCCGCCGGCGAGGCCGGGCTGCGCGAGACGTTGGCAGCTGCCGGCCGCGCGTGCTGCTGCCCGGCCAGGCCGGTGGTGGTCGCCGTCATCCCGGCCGCCGCGGGCCGGCGTCACCCGGCCGACCTGCTGCTGTGCGGACATCATTACCGGGCCTGCCGAGATGGGCTGGAAGCCGCCGGCGCTGCCGTGCGGGATTCGCGGCCGCATCCGGAAGCCCGGCATGAGCGACCGATGAGCTTCTCGCTTCGCGGCAGTCTTTCCTGACGAACCCGAAACAAAGAAAGGGACACTCGATGAGCACGCTTATCTCAGCGGCTGGGTCCTCGGCGCCTGAGATCGCCAGGCCAGGCCCCAGGCTGACTGTTCACCCCGGCTATGCGGTCTACGCCGAGGGATTGGTCCGCCACTTCGGTGGGCGCCGCGCCGTGGACGAGGTGGATCTCCGGATCCCCGCCGGCGAGATCTACGGCTTCCTTGGGCCCAACGGCGCGGGCAAGTCGACGACGGTGCGCATGCTGTGCACGCTACTGGCGCCCACCGGGGGCCGGGCACTGGTGGCCGGTTATGACGTCGCTACCCAGCCAGGCCAGGTACGACTTCGCATCGGTGTCGCGCTCCAGGACGCGGCGCTTGACCCCAGGCAGACCGGGATCGAGCTGCTGCGCCTCCAGGGCCGGCTCTACGGCCTGTCAAACCGCGCGCTGGCCCGGCGGATGGCCGAGCTTGGTGACCTCATCGAGCTGGGCGACGCCCTCGGCCGGCCGATCGGAACCTACTCGGGCGGGATGAAGCGCCGGCTGGATCTGGCGGCGGCCCTGGTGCACAACCCGGAGATCGTGTTCCTGGACGAGCCGACCACCGGCCTCGATCCGGCGAGCCGGGCCCGCGTGTGGACCGAGATCCGCCGGCTCAACCAGCAGCTGGGCATGACCATCTTCTTGACGACGCAGTACCTGGAGGAGGCCGACGAGCTGGCTCACCGAGTCGGCATCATCGATCACGGCAGCATCGTCGCCGAGGGCACGCCGGCTGACCTGAAGCGGTCAGTCGGCGCCGATGTCATCGTCGCCCGCGTCGACGGCGACGCGGCCGCCGCGCGTCCCGCGGTCGAGGCGGCGCCTGGGGTGCGAAGCGTCGAGGCGCACGGCAGCGAACTCGTCATCGCCACCGGCGACGGCGCGGCGGCCATCAGCGGTGTGGCTGTGGCGCTGGCCGGCGGCGCGGTGGCGGTGCGCGACCTGACCCTGCGCACCCCAACGCTCGACGACGTGTTCCTGGAACTAACCGGCACCCGCATCGAACGCAAGAACGCTCAGGAGGACCCGTCAT
>WNFB01001002.1_pt1 | contig 24819 bp, 20 predicted proteins | sample 5400501 | NCBI WGS metagenome assembly WNFB01 (sample SAMN13153341, study PRJNA577476) | soil metagenome | isolation source: 200 cm saprolite under Douglas fir tree site 2 hole 1 | place: USA:California | collected 2015-04-18 | reverse complement strand
GTGACGGCAGTGACTCGTCACCCGGAAGCCTTCCCACTACGAGACGTCCGCTTGAACGTGATGGGTGGAGACGTGTTCGATCTCGCGTTGGTTGAACAAGCGGTTGCGGGACAGGATGCCGTCCTCTCCACTCTCGGTGTCCCCTTTAGTCGCAAACCGATTACGCTCTATTCGCGGGGCATGGCCCATATTGTGCAAGCCATGAAGCACTCCGGTGTTCGTCGCGTCGTCTGTGTGAGTTCAAGCGCTACTGGTACTAACCATGATACTGGGGGTGGTTTCATCTTTGACAAAATTCTGCAACCGATCGTTATGTCCACTCTTGGACAGACGACCTATGCGGATATGAAACAGATGGAAACGCTGTTGATGAAGAGCGAACTCGACTGGACGGTCGTCCGGCCCTCTGGTCTCTTTGAGACGCCAGCCGTCACTGACTATCAAGTGGCTGAAGATCACATACGAGGACAATTTACCTCCAGGGCAGATCTGGCGGACTGCATGCTCCAGCAACTTGCCACCGACCAGTATTCGCGCAAGGTTATGGCAGTAGCAACGTTCTCGGTGCAGCCCAGCATGGTGAAGTTTATGCTGCAAGAGGCGTTCAAGGAGCCTAGCAAAAGCTGAGAAAAAGGAAGAAAGCCCCATTGAATTGTGTAGATTTTTAACAATCCGTCCATTTAATTCTCAAATTTACTCTCCTAGCTGAGAACAGCTAAATCCAAATAAGCACTTTCAGCACGCCCTTTTCCCCTGCATGCTCGAAAGCATCTAGTCCTTCATCCAGGCTATGGCGAGCGCTGATTAAGGGAAGTACGTCAACTTTTCGTTGGCTCAACGCACGTATCGCAGGAGGAAATGGGCCACAGCGCGACCCTTGCACGCGAATCTCATCGATGACGATGGGAGCGAGATGCAGGCTGCTTTTGTCGGCCACGGTGCTTTTCAAGATGACTGTCCCTCGCGGCCTCACCAGGCGCAGCGCCAGGCCCAAGCCTTGTGCCGAGCCTGTGCATTCCACCACGAGGTCAACACGTCGCCTGTTCTCTAAGGCGAAACGTTCTGCATCATCAAGCACATAGGTATGCACTCCACGCTTTTCTGCCAGCGCCAGCTTCTCCTCGTGCTTCCCCACCATCATCACTTCGCAGCCACTCAATGCCAGCACTTGCGCTGCCAGTTGGCCCATCTTGCCATCGCCCAATACCACAACGCTGTCGGTAGGTTTGATATGCACCTGCTCGAGGATCTCAAAGTTGGCGGCCAGCGGTTCTACGAAGACCGCCTCTTCATCGCTGACATTCTCAGGAACAAGATGGAGGTTCTCAACGGGCAGCAGCAAATAGTCAGCAAACGCTCCGTCACGGTTAACAATCCCAAGCGTCGTGCGATTGGGGCAATGGGTGAGCATACCACGCTGGCAATAAGCGCAATCTGGGCGGTGGCAGGCAGCGTTAATCTCACCAACGATACGCTGCCCGATGAGGTATCCATACTGTTCCTGAGCTACATCGCCATAGACTTCTTCCACCACACCCACAAACTCATGACCCGGAACACCTTGAAAATCCAGATAGCCACGGGTGATTTCCAGGTCGGTGTTGCAGATACCGGCAAGCAAGACGCGGATAAGAGCTTCGCCATCAACTGGCGCTGGCATGGGATAATCTCGCTCAAGTACCAGGCCAGTTTCCCGGCGTACTAATGCTCGCATGAAGTCTCTCCTGGTCTTCTCTTTTCTGAACAGAGTTTTTTCTAGCGTTAGTTCCTGTTCAGTATAGCATGTGTCTGGAAGCCAGGTTCATACTTTCCTCTATAGCATGCTTGATCCCCTTCTCAGAAGGTCACCAAACGCGGCGATTTGAGCACTGTGTTCGCGTTTATGCCCATTTCAGTTCCCCCGGTCGTATGGCAGCATCTACCTCTCTGCCTATACGAATTACAATGCCCGGTAAGGCTTCAATATCTTCCAGAGTGGTACGGAAGTTCACGATACAGGCACGCAACAGGAACGTCCCTCTCACTACCGCATTGGAGAGGAAGGCTTCTCCGCTTCTCTGCAAGCGTAGGAGCAGTTCCGCATTCAACTGGTTGAGGTACGCTTCGACCTGTTCCGAGCCGGGCGTGAGATCGGGCGGAACATAACGGAAGGTCGTAATGCTCAGCCCCTGGGTAAAGGCTTGCAGTTCCGGCTGGGCATCTACCAGGCGGTACAGTTCCTGGGCGAGTTGGATATCATCGGAGATCATCTCCACGTAGCCTGATCGCCCAACCTGTCGCAGCGCCAGCCAGACCTTTAAGGCACGGAAGCCTCGCGAGTTCTGCGGCCCGTACTCATAGTAATCGACAGTTGGTTCTGCCTGGTCAGCAAAGTGATAATACGGTGGATGATAGCTGAAGGCGGCGCGCAGCGCTTCAGGCTTGCGCACCAGCGTGCATCCAGCCTCGAGCGGTGCATACAACCACTTGTGCGGGTCCACCGCGACCGAATCGGCTTCGCTTATCCCCTTGAGATCCGCCGGAACCTCGCCGTGGCCTTCGTCGAGTAGAACGGCTGCGAATCCTCCATAGGCCCCGTCTACGTGAAACCATAGATCGTACTCACGACAGATCGCAGCAATTTCAGAAAGAGGATCGACTGCGCCTGTGCTCACGGTGCCTGCTGTCCCAATGACCAGGAACGGCAAATCACCGGCCTCGATATCCTCTTGAATACATTTGCGCAGGGCAGTCGTGTCCATACGCAGCTGCTCATCGACGGGAATCCAACGAATGGCATCCGTTCCTAAGCCATACATATCGGTCGCCTTGTGAATCCAGGTGTGCGTCTCGCTCGAGGTATATACGCGCACCTGGCGACTATCCCTCCCTCGCATACCAGATGTGCGCACGTCCCAGGTAGCTTTGGCTTTGCGGGCTGCGAGAAAGCCCACAAAATTGCCCATATTGCCACCACTGACCAGCAGACCACCACAATCCGCCGGGTAGCCGATCAGCTCAGCAATCCAGCGCACCGTCTGCGCTTCGATTTCCGTTGCCATTGGAGCAGTAAGCCAACCTCCAACATTGGGATTGACCGCCGCTGCCAGTAGATCACCCAGCGCCCCGATGGGCGCAGCGGACGAGGTGATCACCGCCATGAAGCGCGGATGACCATTGAATGTTGAATGGTCGAATAAGAGATTGGCAGCTTCCTCGAGCAGTTCCCTGGCCCCGGCACCCTGCTCGGGAAGAGAACCTGTGCCGAGTGCTTCCCGAATCACCCGGGGCGACTCATTGGGAGTCACAGGCCGATCAGGCAGCGTGCAAAGAAATTCAGCCACGCGCTCGATCAGCTGGTACCCCGCCTTGCGAAATTCACTGGGGGTCATCTCGAGCGGTGCAATGCGATACCTGAGAGCATCTCTTTTTTCCATTTTGTGTTGTCTCTTTCCCGGTAAACCTACCGTAGTCCCTCAAACAAATCACCCTCTACCCTGCGTCCACCATTCACCAAACTGAAGGCCCGGTAATACGTTTGACAATCCCACAACTCTTTTTGATGTTCCCTTGATGCGTGCTCGAGCTGGCGATAGACAACCAGTTGTGACTGGTGGCACAAGACCGCTTCCCACACGATCTGCCTGTAGTCTTTCGTGTCGATACGAGTGGTGATCGCCCACTCCGGCCCCCCAATGCCACGACGCTCCACGCCATCGACATGCATGACCACGTCACCAAAAACAGCCTGATATGCAACTCCCAATTGATACGTTGGTGCCATGTAATACAGCTTCGAGACGGCATGGGAAGCCAGGTCGTGATAGTACAAAGAGCTTGCACTGGCCGCTTCAACAATGGCAGCCGTGGTGAACTGGCAAATGGCGATATGATCTGGATGCCCGTATGCTCCATCTGGCCCAAACGTCACCACCACGTCGGGTTTCACACGGCGTACATGTCCCACAATCTTCGCGATCACTTCGGCTGGATGGGCCTGGTCCAGATCGCCATCAATATAATCCAGGAAATCGACGCGGGTGATGCCAAGCACTCTGGCCGCCGCCAGTAACTCAGCCTCACGTCTCTTGCCCAGGGCTTCCAGGCCTGGATACTCCCGCTCGTCGCCAAACCAGCCGCGTTCTCCCCTGGTCGCTGTCACGAGATAGGTTTCAACTCCCTCGGCAGCATATTTCGCGAGTATGCCGCCATTACCCAATGATTCGTCGTCGGGATGTGCCAGCACGCACATCAATTTCAGTTGGTTCGTCATGTGCTCTTCTCCATTACTATAGGCTTCAGAAGTCTCAGAGGCTGCCTGTTCTGAGCCTACAGCATGAACCTTTCTAGCTGAGTCGCCATCGCAGGAGATGCGCGTTCCCTTTTCTACTTGCATGTTGTTCGTCTATGCGGTTGTCGCTATCTGATTCCAACCGTCACTAGCAGTATGCCTGAAAAAGGCGGGGTTGCCATCGTGGAAAAGTACGGAGATTATGCCAAAGCCGTACGGAGATTTCCACAGAAGCGGTACGGAGTCTTATCTCCACCCTACCTGAGAGCACATAAAAATCGGAAAGCCCCGATACAAGCTACGGTGTAATTTCGTACAAGATGTTGAAAGGATTTTCCATCGGCACGCGCCGCACCTGGCTGAACCCCGCCTCTGCGCACAGTTCGCGCATTTTCGACTCCGGTAGCCCTACGGTGCCCAGCCCTTCACCATGACCGGCAAGTGAGGTTGTCATGCAGTAGAGCACGCTGACGCTGTAGAAGAAGGAACCGAGCAGCCCAATGTTCTCCTCCAGCTTGTCTGAGCTGTTGATTTCCAGGCACACATAGCGTCCACCAGGTTGGAGTGCATTGCGGATGGCCCGTAACAACCCGCGTGGATTGACCGCGTCATGCACGACGTCGAAAGTGGTGATCACATCGTACTTTTCAGGCAGCCCTGCTGACACGTCCAGATGCTCGAAGCGCACGCGATCGGCCACACCTGCTGCCTGGGCGTTGGCCGTGGCTTGCTGGATGAATGGAGCGAAATTGTCGTAGCCGGCGTAACGCGACTGCGGATAGGTCTGGGCCAGCTTGATCAGCGCCTTTCCTTGCCCACAGCCGACATCGGCAACCAGGGCACCGCGTTCCAGTTTCGCCTGCACCTCTGGCATAGCCGGCAGCCACACCGGCACCAGCAGATTCTCAAACCAGCCACTGGTAAAGCGTGCTATGCCTTCCCAGGCACTGGGGTCGTAGGCCTCCATCGGGACGCCACCACCGCTGCGGAAGGCCTGCATCAACTGGTTGACTGGTCCGGCCAATCCCACCACTTCCTCTTGTACCCCACCGAAGAAGACAGGACCACCTTCTTGGGCAAGCACAGGAACGTGCTCGGGTGGGAGGGTGAAGCGGTGGGTTGTCGGGTTATACTCCAAATAGCCAGCACTGGCCATCGCGCTGAGCCACTCGCGTGCGTAGCGTTCGTTGACGTGCGCGCGCGCTGCCAGTTCTTCACTCGTGGCTGGTGCCTGAGCCAACTGTTTGAAGAGGCCGAGACGGTCGCCGATGCTCGATAGCACCGTCACGGCCAGGCCGGCGGTGTCAGCCAGCACTTTGCCCACGAATGCTTCGGTCTTCGCCTGATCGATATTCTGTTGGGTTGTCATAACGTTTCTCCTTTTTCTGACGCGTCGATGAATCGACGCTCTACTATACTGTTTGTGTGTGCGGTTGGCGCTATCTGATTCCAACCGTCACCAGCAGTATGCCCGAAAAAGGCGGGTTTGCCATCGTGGAAAAGTACGGAGATTGCGTAATAGCAGTACGGAGATTTCCACCGGGGCAGATGAACAGATAGGTAGAGGAGGTTATGTAGTGGGGAATACCAACCCTTTTTCAATCGCCCAGGCCCTGATCTGCCTGCGCGATTGAACACCGAGCTTGAACATGATGTTGCTCACATGCGATTCGACGGTCCGTTCGCTGACCACAAGATCTTCGGCGATCTCGCGGTTGATTTTTCCTTGTGCAATCAGAGCTGCCACCTCACGCTCCCGCATGGTCAGCCCTCCAAAGGTCTGTTTGGCGGCGCGGTCTGGTGTAAGCGATCGCACATACGGCAGCATGGCTGTGGCCTGGCGCAGGAACTGCTCCCGTACCTGCTCGTCTGGGACGGTGGCAGCAAGCTCCTCGATGAGCGCCCGGGCGGTCGAGAACGCTTGCTCGGCTTCTTCCCGGTGCTCCTGGTTTTGATAGAACCTGCCCAGGACAATACAAATGCGCCAGAGCCAGGGCCGCAGCCCTTGCGCCCGCGCAGCTTCTTGCGCGGCTCGCAGCATCATTTCGGCTTCTGCTTCCCGGTGGAGCGCCGCCAGAGCCTCGCCGCGCAGTTTCCATAGGCGAGGAATGACACGCTCGCCAGACAGGTTAGCAGCAGACGCGATCAGCCGATCGGCGACGTCCAACGCCTGGCCAGGATCACCACGGGCAAGGGCGAGGTCGGCGCGTGCAGCCCAGACGAGCCGCTGGCCGATGGTTTGCATGGCGGCATCAGGTTCAAGCGCGGCAGTGAGGATCGATTCGGCCTTCGTAAAGTCTTGTTGAAGAAGATATGCACGGGCAAGATATCCCGAGACGATGCGCATCCAGTTCCACGAGCCGACTTCGTGGGCCAGTGCCAGCGCTTGTTCGAGCTGCTGCAGCGCCTCCGGCAAAGCGAGCAGATCGAGATAGAGCACACCTGATTGCCAGTATCCAAAGGTCATCCACTGGTGATGCTCGATCTGCTCGGAGAGAGCAAGACTCGCTTGCGCCACCTCCAAGGCCCGTGCGTACTCACCGCGTGGACCCAGGTATTGTGCCAGGGCAACGAGTGCGTAGGCTTCGGCAGAGCGCTGACCAATCTCGTGTGCGGTCTGGAGAGCCAGTTCGCCAAAGTGGAGGGACTCGGCGAAACTGGTCGGGGCAGGCACCATCGTCTCGGTTTCATACCCCCCACCTTCGCCTAGAATCATCAATGTCGCCAGGCTAGAGGCTAACCCTTGACGGTCGTCGAGTTCCTGGAAGAGCACGATGGCCTGCTGATAATAGGCAGTCCCTTGCAGCAGGTCACCTCCAAGCGTAGCTGTCATGCCCAGCAGGTCATAGGTTTCGGCGATCCCATGTGAATCATGCGCCTGCTGAAACAGCGTGAGCGCCTCCTGGTGGTAGCCCAGCGCTTCGCGGGGCTGTTCAATATTCACGTGCCAGTTACCCAGGCGGTTGAGGCTGCGCGCCAGGGTGAGCGGATCGCCCATTTGACGCGCCAACGTAAGCGCCCGCTGATAATAGGTACCAGTTTGGGCGTAATCGCGCTGCGCCCACAGAAAGCCCAGGTCCATCAGGGCCTGCCATTCCGCATGGCGGTCGCAAGCGACGCTGGCCATCTGAAGGGTAGTCTCATAATCCAGGCGCGCGTGCTCAAAGTCACCCAGGGTTTCGTAGGCCTGTCCGCGCAGGCGATAGAGCGTTGCAGGGGGGATAATTGATGCATGCTGTGCGGCTGCCAGGGCTCGTGTCAACTGCTCGATGGCGGCACGCGAGGCGTACATCGCCTGAGCTTCTACCCCGGCGCGCTGCCCGTACTCCAGGGCTTGCTCCCAGGCCCCGGCCTCGTAGAAGTGATAGGCCAGGTCCGCCAGGTGCGCATCATGTAGGGGTGGGGACCCTTGCGGTCGCCCTGGTGCGTAGAGGCGCTCCATCGTGTCAGCAATGCTGCGGTGCAGTGCCTTGCGTTCGCGGACCAGGAGGTCAGCATATACAGCTTGCCGTGTCAACGAATGACGAAAGGCAAACCGCTCCTCTGACTCTTCGACCACTAATTGGGCGGCAATCAACTCCTTCATCACGGAGAGCAGCTCTTGCTCATCATGTCGGGTCAACTGCTGCAGGAGGGCAAAATCGAAGCGGCGTCCAGCCACTGCCGCGAGGATCAGCACGCGCCTGGCACTTTCGCTCAACCGGTCGGTCCGCTGCTGCACGGCGTCCTGCACGCTGCGCGGGATGTGCAACTCGCCGAGCGACTTACGGTCCCAACGTCCATCAGCATAAAAGATGTCGCCTGCTGCAATGAGCGATTTGAGGATTTCTTCGACGAAGAAAGGATTGCCCTCGGTGAGTGTATAGATGGGGTCGGGCAGTTCTAACCGGACGGAGTGAGGCAGTGCGAAGATGGCATGCAGCATCGCATCGACTTCATCTCGTGTGAGACGACTGAGTGAGATTTCCTGGACCAGGCGTTCGCGATCTAACTGCGCCAGGAAATGTCTCAGGTTCGGGCGCACCTCGTCGCTGCGGTAGGTCAGCAATAGGAGGAGTGGATGAGCCGAGCAGCGTCGTGCCAGGTAGTAGAGGAATTCCAGGCTGGCATCATCGCTCCAGTGAATGTCTTCAATGATGAGCAACACTGGTTGTTTCGTGGCTTGACCCGTAAAGAATTGTGTGAGGGCAGCGAAGAGGCGGTGTTTCTCCTGTTCGGGATCAGATGAGGACATTGGAACTCGATCGGGTGGCAAAGGCACGACATCTGGGAGTAATTGATGCAATTCACGCGCAAAAGGGGCCAGCTCGGAGGTGACTGCTGCTGCTAACTGCCTGGCGGCTGAAGATCGCAAGAGGTCGAGTAAGGGAGCGTATGGACTGGAGATGTCTGGCTGGAAGCAGTTTCCCTGGAGCAGGAGAAAATCCTGCGCGGCAGCAGAGGCTTTGGCCTCGGCCACCAGGCGCGATTTGCCGATCCCTGCTTCACCAGACAGCAAGACGACCTGCCCTCTGTCACTCTTCGCCTGATCGATCAGCGCCTGGAGCGTGGCGAGGTCGTTGACGCGGTCAATAAGTACCGGGCAGACAACTGGCTTATGAAAGGGCGCTGCCATGACGTTCTTTGGGTGTCACTATATCAGCCTAACTACGGGTTTTGTTATTCATCTTATCGCAAGATCATAGCCCATATTATAGCATCTGCAAAGGATCGCTAATGCAGAGCAACTTTTAATGGAGACATCATCACATCCACCGGGGGCCGATAATGATTTTTAGGCCTGGTTCAATTGTAAGGCATGGTTCAAACGCACTTGACAGTTCCTCACCAACAGAAAGACCCAGCCCTGTCATCCTGAGCGCAGCGAAGGATCTCGCTGCCGATCGCGACAGCCCCTTCGCTGCGCTCAGGGTGACACTGTGTGACTGTTCAAACGGTCAAGTACAATTCGTCCAAATTGAACCTTGCCTAAAGAAGAGTCCTTGACAGGTTTAACAACCACACCGTGTCACGCCTCCGCGAAGCGAAGGGCCTGTCGCGATAGGCATAGAGATCCTTCGCTTCGCTCAGGATGACAAAACCGGCTTTGGTTGTGAAATTTCATTATCGGCCAATAGCCCATCGATGTGCTCCCCAGGCCGATAAATCGGCGATGTGCACGAAGTATTGATACGCGCTCCGCTTCGCTTCGCTGAGGCACCTACGAGTGGCTTAATCTGTATTAGCTATGCGACTCCCACCGCTCTTGTAATCTATTTCGTGTAACGCTATACTGGATGCGGGCAACCGGCACCCGATGGTATTCACAAGGGATAACGCATCTTTTATGAACGACTACGACCTGATAGCGCCCTTTTATGACGCAGAGCATGGGCACTTCGATGAAGATCTGAACCTGTATTCGAACTTTGCGGAGTTGTGTGGCAGCCCTCTGCTCGAACTGGCTTGCGGCAGCGGGCGCTTGCTGGTTCCACTTGCACGGGAAGGATATGAATTGACGGGGGTTGACACTTCAGCCAGCATGCTGAAACTGGCTCAGGAGGCCTTAGAGCAAGCCGGTGTAGCATCGCAATGCAAGCTGGTACAGGAGGACATGTCCAGCTTGAACCTGGGGCAGAAGTTTCGGCTGGCATTTATCGCGCTTGGCTCATTTGGGCATGTTTACACGCGCCAGGAGCAGCGAAAGACGCTGGCGGCGATACGCAAGCATCTAACCCCTGGGGGCAGGTTTATCCTGGATATCAGTAACGCGGATGTACGCTACATGGAGCATTTAAGCGGACAGATGCTGCACCAGGGGACATGGCGACGCGATGATGATACCCTGCTGTCGCACTTTGTCAGTCCCGCTTCCTCACCCTCGCGGCATTTGCTGGAATTGATGCATTTCTACGAGGAACACAGGCAAGGTGATGCGGTACATCGCACAGTAATCACGACGTACCTCTATCTTTTTGAGCGCAATGAGGTGGAACTGTTGCTGGAAGAGGCAGGCTTCGGGATCACTGATGTTTATGGGGATTATGAGCTAGGAGCTTATGAGCATGATAGTCCCCGCATGATTTTTGTAATGGAAGTACGCTGACATGATCGATAGACAACTACACGCATGGAACCTCCAGCAGAGTGAGGCGATTGCACTACAACGTGAACTGGCGAAGCGCGTGGTGCGTGAAGATAGGTTTGATGAAATGCACCACATAGCCGGGGTGGATATGGCGATTAATGAGGAGAATGGCATGGCAAGGGCCGCCGTGGTCCTGCTCACCTACCCGGCATTGGAAGTAGTCGAACAGCATGTCTACGAGGAACCGGTGCGCATGCCTTACATCCCAGGGCTGCTCTCGTTTCGCGAAACGCCCTGCATTTTAGGGGCTTTCGCCCTTTTGAAACAACAGCCAGAACTGGTGATGGTTGATGGACAGGGTATTGCACATCCCCGCAGGTTGGGGATCGCCTCACACCTCGGGCTATGGCTGGAACTGCCTACTATCGGCTGCGCCAAGTCGATCCTGCGGGGAGAATTTGATAGAGCGGCCCTGGGTGAGGAGATAGGATCATGGGTTCCGCTCATCGACAAGAACGAGGTTATCGGGGCGGCGTTACGTACCCGAGCACGCACGAACCCTATGTTTATCTCCCTGGGCCACCGGATTAGCCTGGAAACGAGCCTGCGATATGTGCTTGCATGTTGTAGAGGGTACCGCTTGCCAGAGCCGACGCGCCTGGCTGATAAGCTGTCTAAAGATAATGCGTGGAGCGAACCACAGGAATCCAAACCAGTGGCAGAGCAGGAGACGCTGTGGGGATAGAGAGGTTATGATTGTCCTGCGAAGAGGGGCGCGGTGAAGTAGAAGGTAGTACCCTTGTCGAGAACACTATCAAAGCCAATTTCGCCGCCGTGCTGCTCAATTATGAGCCTGGCGATGGGCAAGCCGAGGCCGTAGCCGCCCATTTTTGATTGCAGGGCATGATTGGATTGGTAAAAACGCTCGAAGACATGCGGCCAGTCTTCAACAGGAATACCATAGCCTGTATCTGAGACGGAGATGATCACAAACTGCTCATTGTGTGGACGAGCACGGATAGTTACGGTTCCACCGGGTGGTGTGAATTTGATGGCATTCGTGACCAGGTTATTCATAACTTGCTTCATACGCTGGGGATCGGCATAGAGTATGGGAGTGGGTGAGGGAATATCCTTTTTGAGTACCACGGCGGCTTTGAGTGCCTGCGGATGCAGGCTATTGATAACCTGCTTTGCCAGCACATGAAAATTGACTTTCTGCCGCTTCATTTCAAATTGTCCCGAATCTGAGCGTGTCATGAACAGGATGTCTTCGACGATGGAGACAAGCTGCTGCACCCCTTCCTGGGCATAACCAAGATATTTATGCTGCTCCGCGGTCAATTCGCCCATATGGCCCTGTAAAAGCAGGTCGATGAAGCCATGAACGGAGTTCAAGGGGGTACGAAGTTCATGCGAAACCATGGAGACAAAATTTGCACGCACGCGATTTGCTACCTTGACGGTAGACATATCATTGGCGATAAAGACTACACCTGCCCCATACTGCTGGTCAACGGGAGTGACGCTGACGATGAATTCGCGCGAATGCTCGGGATCCCCACCAATAATGACCTCTTCGTGCGCAATTGCTTGCTTCTGCTGGATTACACGTGTGAGTGGACAACTGGAGGTGCCGCAGAGTATCGTGCCGTTCAGGTTCCTGCAATTCAATAGCTGGGTACAAGGTTGACCGATAGCCTGCTCACGAGGCTGACCGAGTATGGTAGCAGCGACAGGATTGATATCGAATACATGGAAATTGCTATCAACCGCTATGATTGCATTCGGAGTATTGGCAATCAGGCTGTCCAGATACAGATGATCACTCACGACTACTTTCCTAGAAATTTATAGCCGATGCCACGCACCGAGGTAATATGCTTAGGACTCTCGGCATCTTCTTCTAACTTTAAACGCAGACGTCGTATATAGACATCTACAATATTACTGTTGCTCTCATTGTCGTTCCAGACTTCTGAAAGTAACTGGTCACGATTGACTACCTGGCCGGAGGAAGTCATGAGCACGCGCAGGACCTGCATCTCGGTGGGAGTGAGCGGAATAGATGCATGCCCGGGTACGACGACTTTCAATTCCCCGGGGAGGAGTTCGATCTGACCACAACGGATACTGGTATTGCCCATCTTACCGTCCTTTTTAATACGGCGCATAACGGCTTGTACCCGTGCTACCAGTTCCTGGTGATTAAATGGCTTGCAAATATAATCATCTGCGCCGATATTAAAGCCCTGTAATTTTGACTCAATCGCGTCCTGCGCAGTCATGAAAATAAGCGGGATGTCATATCCCTGGTCACGTAACCGGGCAGAAAATTCAAAGCCGTTAATATAGGGCATCATTACATCGATAATAAGCAGGTCCGGTTCCCGCTTTTGGATCATCTGCATTGCGCCGCGAGGGTTATCTGTCGTCTCAACTTCGTACCCTTCTTTGCTGAGGACAAATTGTACGAGCGCATTTGCAAATTGATCATCATCTATGACAAGAATGTACACTGTTGTTCCCCTCAAGCGACCAGCGTGGATTGCTTCTACTATACTAGATTTATCTACTCCAATGACGATTACACCTCGCTGAACCGATCACATCCGTGGGGGGGCGCTTGTGCCCGGTTTCTATTACAAATTGAAATCTATAGATATTAAATCTTCTGTTTGCATATGTTACACGTTTAACTATCTACTGTCAAGTATGAATCTGCGCCAGGCGCAATTTCTCCAGGTAGACCAGTAAGATGGCGATGTCTGCCGGCGTCACGCCTTCGACACGCGATGCCTGCCCGATGGTGCGAGGGCGAGTTCGCATGAGCTTCTGGCGAGCCTGGGTGCGTAAATGCTGCACAGAGTTATAGTCGATAGTTTCAGGAATGAGATGCTCCTCCATACGCCTGGCACGGTGGACATGTTGCTCCTGCTTGCGTACATAGCTTTCGTATTTCACCTGCAACTCGACCTCTTCTGCTACGGGTTCAGCCAGCACAGGCAAAATTGCAAGCAAGATCCCCGGCTGATCTCCGCCCATTGTAGGGGTAGGGCTTGCCCCTGCCCTGTTTTCTCCCTCTCCTACCCTATTTTCTGCTCCCTCTCCGTCCCTATTTTCTCCCTCTCCTACCCTGTCTTCTCCATCTCTGGCCCTGTTCTCCACCCTGTTCTCTGCTCCCTCTCCTACCCCGTTCCCTGTTACAAGCTCTGCCAGGTGAGCTACCTGGTAATAGGTGACAGCTGGTCTGCGTAAGAGTTCGCGAGCAGAGAGCATCTGTCCGAGGGGGGCAAGGCCGATTACCTGCGCATGCGTTTCTGTCGTACGCGAAGAGGTAAACATGAGGGTATCAAGTTGGGCCAGCGCACGTTGGATACTCTCACGCTTGTGTACGAGTTGGGCGTAGCGCGTATCATCGATAAGCCCGAACTTATAGGCATAATCACTCAGGCGCAGGTCCGCGCTTTCGGGGCGTAAGAGCAGGCGATACTCGGCGCGCGATGTGTGCAGCCGATATGGTTCACTCAAAGGGCGCGTTACTAAATCATCGATCATCACGCCAATGTATGCTTCATGGCGTCCAAGCACGAAAGAGCCTTCATCGCGAACGCGCAGCGCCGCGTTGATACCGGCCATAATCCCCTGGGCTGTCGCTTCCTCGTAGCCAGAAGTGCCGTTGATTTGACCCGCGAGAAAGAGTCCTGACACGGCCTTCGTTTGTAATGTTGGGAATAACTGCTCCGGCGGTATATGGTCATACTCGACCGCGTAGCCTACACGCATCATCTCAACGTGCTCCAGGGCAGGGATACTGCGCAGCATGGCGAGTTGCACGTCTTCAGGGAGACTGGTATTCATGCCCTGTACGTACACTTCACCGGTACGCCAGCCCTCTGGCTCTAAGAAGATTTGATGCCGCTCTTTATCTGCAAAGCGTACAATCTTATCTTCAATTGAGGGGCAATAGCGCGGGCCAATGCCTTCGATGATGCCGGTGTACAGTGGGGATCGATGCAGGTTATCACGAATGATCTGGTGCGTACGATCATTAGTATGCACCAGATAGCAGGGTAACTGCGGTCGCCACCCGTGCAAGTCTTCGTCCGTAACGGGATAGACCGGGTTGGGGTGCGTACCGGGGAGCTGCACGTCCTGGCGAGCAGACACATCTTGAGAAAAGTAGAGCGGTACACGGCTACCAGGTTGTGGCACTGTTTTGCTAAAATCGATGGTACGCGCATCGATACGTGGTGGGGTGCCCGTCTTAAAGCGGCGCACTTCGAGTCCTAACGCACGCAGCGATTCTGAGATACCCAGAGCAGGAGCTTCGCCAGCACGACCACCAGGCTGTGTTTTCTCGCCTACTACGAGGCGTCCATTGATAAATGTGCCAGTGGTTAAGATGATCGCGCGCGCCTCGTATTGCCAGCCATTATTCGTTACGACGCCTGTAACAACAGGGCGCCCATCGTCTCCAGTGTGACTGAGCAGTCGCGCAATAGTGGCCTGCTTCAGATCCAGGTTGGGCTGGCTTTCCAGGGCAAATTTCATTGCCAGGCGATAGGCCTGTTTATCGCACTGAGCACGCAGGGCCTGCACTGCCGGACCTTTACTGGTATTGAGCAGGCGGATCTGAATGAATGTGCGGTCGGTGTTGCGGCCAACCTCACCGCCAAGGGCATCGATTTCTTTGATCAGGTGGCCTTTAGCAGGGCCACCCATCGAGGGATTACAGGGCATGAGCGCAACACTGTCAAGATTCATAGTCAACAACAGCGTCTTGCGTCCCATGCGCGCACACGCCAGCGCGGCTTCGCATCCCGCGTGGCCGGCGCCGACAACGATCACTTCATATGTCCCCCGTACAATTTGCTCCGGTGGAAGAGCATTGCGTTCGGCTTCGTTGCTCATCTATAGACAGCCTATTTGATATGATGTCTCAGGTTAACGACTATTTCCACATCTACAATTCGTATTATGGCGCAGAAGAGGTCAGACGTCAATACGAATGAGAAGAATGTGCGCAATCGGTTAAAGGATGCAATACTAATGAGGGCATAGAGAATGCCCACGCGAAGTTGACGCCAGGGGTATTAGCTGGTATTATTAGCAAGTCAAATAGTATTGGTGCGCTTTTTGAGCAGTAGAGCGAGTGAGATGCAAAACCAGCAGACATGGCGCGTACTCCTTAGGAAGCATTATTTGTGTGGCGGGGTAAAAAAATGAATGAGCCATCGACCTGGCGTGAACTCTTAAGACAGCTTATTCGCGACCCGCGAGAGAAACAACGAATCGCCACGGAGTTAGGTATAAATGCTGCCACCTTAGTACGATGGGTACATAATGAAACCGATCCGCGTCCACAGAACCTCCGTCAACTTTTGAGGGCTTCACTCCAATATCGGGAGAAGATGAGAGAGTTGGTGGCACTCGAGTTTCCGGAGTTTTCCGCCGAGGCAAAAGACGGTTTACCGGAAGATGTAGATGCACTGCAAGAGATTCCAGCGGGGTCCTATGCAAGTGTGCTCCATGCCTACGTAACCGCTACCAAACGGCAGCGATTCTGGTCAGTCTGCAATCTTATTTTCCAGGAAGCACTCAGGCAACTGGATCCCGGTCAGCTGGGCATGACAATCAGCGTGGCTCAATGCGTTTCTCCATTAGAGGGGAGGAAGGTTCGTAGCCTGCGTGAGCATGTTGGGCGAGGAACGCATCCCTGGAAAGCTACCCAGAAGCATGAAATCGCTTTCCTCGGCATAGAGTCCCTGGCCGGTTACGCGGTCGCTAACTCACGCGTACTCACCATCCAGGATAAGTCTGAGCGCCAGATGCGCTTCCCCGTCAGGTGGTTAGAATGGGAAGAAAGCGCAGTAACGTGTCCCATCATGCGTGAAGGCCGCACTGCGGGTTCCCTGCTAGTCTCCAGTACACAACCAAACTATTTTCTGCCCTTTCGAGAGACGCTGATTCAAAATTACGCGGAATTGATGGTGCTGGCATTCGAGCCCGAGGAATTTTACGAACAACACAATATTCAGTTGGAAGTAATGCCCTCGTACGAAATTCAAGAAGAGCACTTCAACGATCTACGGCGGCACATCTCTGATACTATGGCAGAGGGATCAAAGATGAACCCACCGCTGACCATTTCGCAGGTAGAGCAGCTGGTCTGGCAACAGTTAGAAGAGGAACTTATTCACCTGGCACACAACAGTTGAGGGGGAATCCGTCGCTTCACTCGAATGGACGATTTCTGTGGAGTGACTTTCTTGTTGACGGTGTGGGGGCAGAGGAGCGACGCGTCTAGTTCTCCTGTATCTCGCAGAAATGATTGACGACCAGGCTACGTCGTGCTACTATCATGGCACAACAGCATGGGGCGGTGGCGAAACGGTAGACGCAGGGGACTTAAAATCCCCCGACTGAAAGGTCTTGAGGGTTCGATTCCCTCCCGCCCTATTACCACTAGAAGCACAGCTAGAGCCAACTCACAACAAGCAGTCTTCACAACGGGGACTCTTTTTTCAGCCTGTTTCTATTAACCCCTCTTGACCTGACAGAAGAGAGTCAAAAGGGCGGAAGAGCCAGTTTACCAGGTAAGGGACGATCCAACGAGGGATTTGAGGCTTTCACCAATCATAATCGGCAAAGCAAAATCAGCTTTTCCGAAATGTAGAGGGGCAGCAGCAAAAATAACTGAGAACAAAGCCAAATTTAGACGCTGACGCCAATTCTGTTCATCTTCTCCAAAATCTTTTGCTATTCTTTGAGCAAAGGTTAGAAGCATTTGTTTGAGTTCGAGGCAACGAGAAGAAATATGGCTTTCTAGGACTTCCTGGTTATACTCAATAGTTAGTACATTATCATTCAGCACCATCCTTGCATTGAGAGCCTGTTCTAGATTTTGATCCCTTTTGGCCAATTCCAAAACATAATAGAATTGCCACCATTGAAGCATGTGGGCTATGCTAAATATCCAGTCCGCTTCCTTCTTAGCATTAACATAATCAACTATAATCCAACCGCTCGATTTACGACTTATTGTTTCCTCATATACCATGATGTTCTTAGCATGCTCGTCACCATGAGTAGTACAAGCAAAATGCATATTCTTATTTGCACTATCTACCTGATCAATAAATCTATCCATCAAACCAGAAAAAAGGCCATATTCATTCGTATTGACCTTAATATGCATATCCATAATATTATCTATGTTCAATATTTCGTTCATCCTTCCGATTTTGTCCCAGATCCGCTCTACATAAATTTGTCTGAGATTAGGGGGCGAGAAAGTTTTGGTGCTGGTCCATAGTTCCCCCATGTTGCGAAGGAAATCAGCATAAAGTTCCTTAATCCACCTATTGAAGTGGCTAGATGAACTGTTCCTGTACACCAGTTGGTGAAGTGTGGTTGCATCGACATGTGGCGTCAGCCAAAGAAGATGTGGACTATCTAAGCTAGAAGGAATAGGTGGAACAAGATGCTCAACAAATTCTTGAGGGCCTTGGCAGAGAATATTATATCCCTGTAATTCCCGTTTTGGATCCTCGGGATGCATTTTAACAAAGATTCGTACATGAACATCAGCTTGTAGAATAATTGCATCCGTAGCGCCAATTTCAGACGGAGGACCTATACTAACACGCTGAGGTTTCGCAGTTCCATGTAGCCAGTTATGGTGAATCTCATTTTGGACAATATCTCTCACCCAACTGTACAGTTTAGCGAGGTTCTGATCCTCAGGAACTGGTTGTTCCTTCATACGTTTTCTTCCGCCCTACATTTTCTTGTTTAATAGCTTCTAGTTCTTTACGTAAATCTTCTGCAACGACCCATGGAGGATCTTTAAGAGCTAGAGCCTCCAATTGGCGCACTCGGATATCAGCTATAGTTACTAGTGCTTTCTCAACAGCAGACTGATCAAACTCAAAAGGATTCATAGCTTTCATGGGTATAACTAATTTCTCTCCCCTTCCTATGCCGTCTTGGTATTGCACATACTCTATCATATCTGAAACATTCCTAGCTTCGTTAAACTTTTCATAAAGAATAGATTGCGTAATCTCACTTCTAGGATGTGGTTCGTAGACAGCCAGAAATTCATTATTGGGATAAAGACGATAAACAGTAACATGAAATTCTAAAAGGTCAGCATCATATGTTCCTTTGGGTGGAGCAAGTCTAAGCGAATATTCCCATATACGTTCCGATTCCCATCGTTTATCAGGAATGTACATTTTCTTATCTAGCATTTCTTTTAAATCAGGGTAAGTTTTTAAATATTTGAGAAAGTTTTTATATGGTTTACTCCCAAAACCCCGAATTAATCTGTTAAGAACCAGTATCTTTTTCCTAAAAAATTCCTCATTTTTATCCTTTGGAATACGCATACGGTGTTGACTGAAGATTTCAAAAATGTTAACACCAAAGAACGTACTACTATTAAGTTGTCTTGCTTCCCACAACCAGATTGCCAAAATATTGGCGGCAATAATGTCTCCTTTTGTCGAAAGGAGCCAAAAGGCGCAGGGTTTATTCAATTTCTTTTCTGCTTGAGAAATTGTGATCTGTTCAGGATCCGCACGTGACAAAACTTCGATAGACAAATTAGTGTGATGATCCTCTTTCATAGCTCTGTTTCCTCTGATTTCAGAGACCATTCTGTCTACTTTTGTTTTCTGTATTAGAAAGTATAAGCTATTTTGCATAGAAATTCAAGATATTTCAAAAATTTTACAGTTTATATTATTGAAATTTATTCTGGATAATTAATACAAGATATATCGAGGTATGAAAAATGATATAACTAGAAAAATTGTGCTAAAAACTAGAGCATTGACCATGTACTCTACATTAAACGAGATAAAAGGCGATTTCCATAGACAAAAATGGAAGCTATTTAATACATTAAAGATATTACAAAGAGAACAGAAGGAAAATTCAGACTATTGCCACTAAGGCGGGAACAACATAAGATAACACCGACATACTAGAGAAAGGCCATGCAAATCAACGCAACAATAGAATAGCTATTTTCATCATCTTTTCTTTCTATGAATATAGACGCAGAACTGCTTCAATGACCCAACGGATGGCATCCACCACAAACTCTGGTTGGTCTCAGTGAATATCATGTCCACTTTCCTCCGCTAGCAGATGAACAGTGTGTGAGGAGAGGTGCGTTAAGTCTTTTTGCAAGTCTTGCCACACGCGCTCCAAACTTGCAAGGGGCCATTCATGCGAGCGTGCCGCTGTCAGGATCACGAGGGGAAGATCTCTCAGGTCCCCGTCGCACGAACCTGCCCGCAGCTTGCCAACCACTTGATTCCTTCAGGCAGGCGAGGCTCACCTCTCAGGTCCCCAAGAAACACGCGTCGCAACCCTTTGAGCCAATCGCTATCTTCCGGCTTTTCCGGCGGCATCACGGCGAGCGCGTGCATCACGTGATCGGGATGTGCAGACTCGATCAGCACCATTCCAGCCACCTCTTCTGGATACTGGTGAGCATACAGGCGTACGTTCAACCCACCAAACGAATGACCTACCAGGACATAAGGGCCCTGGAATAGCTAACTTGACGAGGAGGGTGTAGCAGGAGTAAGCAGCTTCAAACAGCCTTTTATCGCCACCTGTCCGATAATTCGTCTGATATTCCGTCCGATATACTATATTTTGTGCACGTTTTAAGTTTCAAAGCTATTAATGCTCCTTAAAAGCCGTCCGATATTGGTAAAGCTTGGAAAATTATCGGACAGGTGGCAAGATTTGGCGAGATAAATGGCGAGATTTTGGAGGGATTCTGCCGAACAATTCCGCCATCCAGCAGAAAACGACGAAATCATGGCGGAATTATGAGGGATTATGAGGGAATTCTGCTGCCTTATGCTCAGCTTTCATCGAAATAAGAACAATTTATCCTACAAAAAAGGCTGCAAGCATAAACACCAGGCCAACAGCGCGAATACTATCTCCTACATAGTCGTAGGGCAACGGATTCGGCGCAGAAAACTTTATGGTGTACACCGCGATGCCAATAGCTATGAAAAGAAACGCTGTGCACATCAGCAGACTGAAGCGTGTGCCTTTCATAGCATACATCACGGAATAGTAATTGAGGAAGACAGCCAGGCAGACAACTCCACGAGCGCCACTGAGTACTTCTGTTAATGTAACGCCAGGAATCGGAGGGAGAACAGGGGTCAGCAACAGCAACAACAACAGGAAAGCGCTAGCAACGAGGTTCAACCGTTTGAGGGAGCGCATATGGCGTTCTGCGCCGGGCAGCGAGATGAAAAAAATGAACAGGTAGCTCACGATCTGTCCAATATACCGAAACCAGAAGGTATTGAAGGCGCTAGTGGTAAGAAGGTTCAAGCATCTGTACATGATGAAGTGATAAAAAAGTACTGGTATTACAATGAGTGATCTTAACCGCACGTTTTGAGAAAATGAAGGGATATAGGCCATATTTTGCATGTAAAAAAATGACCAAATCGTATGTACTATAAAGTACTATTTCCATTGACTTGTATCTTGTGTAATGTTATTCTCATCCTGTGGCACCTGATGGGAATTCCCTCCCGATGCTAGTGAACCCATTGTTCCGTATCCATTCATTAATCGCATGCCAGGTGCCCGCTAATTTATTATCACTCCCCGTTCTCATTCCTTGCCTAGAAAGTACTGTTTCATTGTATTTCACTATGCATCATGCTATCCTGCTCGTATGGCACCTGGAAGGTACCCGCATATTGAATGCCCGTGAACGCCCTAGAAGTTGACTTTCAGGTGCTCCCCCGTCTGATTTACGTATTGTATACTCTTCTTACCTGGAGCAATGTATTAGATAATATACGGAGCGCATTTAAGACTATAAGAAAGGGCACCTATGCAAAATCAGCATAAATATGCATATATTATTAAAGGAGGGCAACCCGTCGTTGGGGAGATCAAATGCCTGGGGGCTAAGAATTTCACTACCAAGGCAATGGTGGCAGCTTTGCTCGGTGACACAGCTTCAGTGTTCACCAATGTTCCCCCTATTGGCGATGTGACCATCACTAAAGAGATGCTGACCTCGATAGGGGTCAAGGTTGAATGTACGACAAGTGGGACCCTGGTGATTGATCCTTCCTCGATGAGCTCATCGGACGTGCCAACGCCTGACTCAGGTAGTAATCGTATACCCATACTCTTACTGGGAGCGCTGCTGTATCGCTTTGAGAAAGTCGCGGTTCCAATTGTGGGGGGAGATCAGATTGGCGCTCGCAACGTCGATTTTCACCTGGAGGCGATTCGTCAATTCGGCGGCAAGGTCGAGGAAACACCCGACGGCTTTTTAGCGCATCGCACCGGGCCATTGAAGGGCACGCATATCAAGCTGTCCTATCCCAGCGTGGGGGCAACAGAGACGTGCTTATACCTGGGTGTGCTGGCAGAGGGGCGCACGACTATCTCCAACGCTGCTATCGAGCCAGAGATTTTTGAGTTAATCACGATGCTGCGAGCAATGGGTGCAATCATTTTCACCTCTTCTGGGCGAGAGATTCGCATCGAGGGTGTGAAACAGCTGACCGGCACGCATATGAAAGTGCTGGGGGATCGCATTGAGACCGCCTCGTGGGCCTGCCTGGCCTGTGCATCGGATGGCGATATTACTGTTGAGGGCATTCGCCCGGAGACTCTCGGCAATTTCCTCTCCTACTTCCGGCAAGTGGGAGGAGGTTTTGACCTGGTCAATGCAAATACCATTCGCTTCTTCCGTAAGGAGGAACTGCGCCCCGCGATAATCGAGACGGACGTCTACCCAGGTTTTTCAACTGACTGGCAACAACCTTTTGCCATTCTGCTCTCCCAGGCCAATGGTATCTCGATCATCCACGAGACGGTACATGAAAATCGCTTTGGCTACCTGAAAGCGCTTGATAAGTTGGGGGCAAAAACGCAGTTGACGACCCACTGTTTGGGAGGAACGACGTGTCGTTATCGTGAGTTCAACTACGAGCACAGTGCGATTATTATGGGGCCGACTCCTTTCACAGCCGTTGATTGCATTTCGACGCCAGATTTACGAGCAGGATTAGCCTATGTGATCGCGGCAGCAGTCGCTCGCGGCACAACGACCGTGACTGGCATCGAGCTGCTCGAACGGGGATATGGCAATATTGTTCCCAGGCTGGCCGCGATGAATCTCAATATCGAGCGGGTGGTATTGAGTTGAGCGAGTGCGCAACTCCGAGCAGTATCTTTTATGGCTCCTTCTGCGTCTGTTATAGTGAAACCTGAAAGCAAAACAGAACAGAAGGATACCTGTAGATGACTCGTATACTCTCGTATAACATCTTAGTAGGCGGAACGCGCCGCATTGATCATATAACTAACATCATCAGAGCTGCGAATCCCGATATTGTCGGTCTGGTCGAGGCCACTAATCCGCGAGTTGTCAAGGAACTGGCGGAACGATTGGGGATGCAGTATCGAATGAGCGGCTCTCCCACCCATACGAGCGATTGGCAGGTAGCTGTGCTCAGCCGCCTGCCAATCGCGTATGCGCATACACATGTGCGCCCTGGCATACTCACAAAGCCACTCTTAGAGGTGTGCGTAGAGGAGAAGGATGGGCACAAGCTCACGGTGTTTGTGACGCACCTGGCAGCAGCCTTCTCCCAGGGCAGAGGTGGTGATGGCATACGACGCAAAGAGGCGCAGGAGATTTTGCGCATCATGGCATCGAAGCAGGGAACACCACACCTGTTGATGGGTGATTTCAATGCGCTCGCTCCCGGCGATAGGCTGAAAGCCAGTATTCTCCTGCGTTACCTGGTAGAGACGGATCGACGAAACCAGCAAAACCCCCATGATAACGTGGGACATCCCTACCTTGACTTCGTCGTGCCAGCGTCCCTACGCTTCCTCAACCCATTATTGCGAGTTATTCCGCGCAGCAAACTGCTCTGCGCCCTCTTTGATGAAACCGGCTCGCTGTACGCCCCGCGCGGCAGTATCGGCCTGTTACGCAAAGCAGGCTATATAGATTGTTTCCGGCGTGTGAATCCATATGCCTGGGGCTTCTGAACATCTTGTAGCATGTAAGTTAGTTACAGAGGGCAATGGTTCTCGAGCCGACGAGGCAAGCGATCACCTGCCGGTTTTCGCTGAATTTGGTGAGAGCGTTGCAGACAAAGAAGACAAGCGCCAATGGGACCTGGAGGACTTGCGCAAAGTACCTTCACGCAGTACACACTCTCTAGCTTTGCCTGAATTTGATGGGAATGGTGATTTTGCGAGAAATAAAGAGAACGAGGATGTGCAGGGCATAGGTGTAGACTAAGGTTCCTACCTGGTGCCGCTGTTAATCAATTCGGAGATACAGCAGCCGCACCCAGTATCTCGCGCAGCCTGTGTGCATCATTAACAGCATGCCCATCCTGGTCGTTATTGAAGTAGACATAGGCCGCACGTCCTTCAGCGGCATCTTTGCTCAGGCGTTTGGCCCAGAACGCGAGTTCGTCATCTGAGAGGCCAATACCGTGCGCGCCGTGGTGGAAGCGGAGATAGCGGAATGGCCCGATTGGTGGAGCATCAAGCGGAGTAGGACAAGGGCCTCCTATGGCAATAGCCAGTGCGCAGCCTGCGACACTCAAAATGCGGTTCAGTGTGGCAAGAGTGGCAGGCTGAAACCAGGATGGGTCGCGAAATTCAAAAGCTGCTTGGTGGTCGCGCGGCAAATACGAGATGAAGTGCTCGAGGCGCTCAGGATTTGCGTGCCAGCGAGGCGGGAGCTGGTAGAGGAAAGGGCCAAGCTGTTTGCCCAATCCTGCCGCAGAGGTAACGAGCCTGGTTATACCTTGCTCCGGGTCTTTGAGCTTCTTCATATGCGTAATATAGCGACTGGCCTTGACCGCGAAGAGGAAGCCGGGATGCGATGCAGTCTGCTCGGCCCAGGCATGAAACTGCTCATAAGTAGGCAGGCGATAGAAGCTCCGGTTGATTTCAACGGTCGGAAAGTGCTGTGCATAGTAGGAGAGCCAGTTCTGCATGGGAAGATCAAGCGGGTAGAAACGCCTGATCCAATGAGGATATACCCAGCCAGATGTGCCAATCCAGATCATGGCAATCACTTAAAGTGGGCGCAATGATGAAATTTACCAACCAAGATCGGGAATGTGTTGTCACCCTGAGCCCATTCGCTTCGCTCAGGGTAAACTCCGCGAAGGGTCTCTCTCGATGGGCAAAGAGATGCTTCGCTGCGCTCAGCATGACAGTACCGACTTTGGTCGTGAAAATTCATCATTGCGACCACTACATCTATTTATTCGGCGCGATGAATTGCGCCTCTACTCGCCTTCTTCGGTTATTGAATAGGGGGGCTTTTCAACCGGCACACGGTATCCGCGTACCTGGTCGCCTGTGGAGTTTGACTCAGAATATTCCTGAGATGGAGTCATCAGGTCGCTAGAGATAAAGCGTACAAGGC
>WNFB01001139.1_pt1 | contig 24822 bp, 25 predicted proteins | sample 5400501 | NCBI WGS metagenome assembly WNFB01 (sample SAMN13153341, study PRJNA577476) | soil metagenome | isolation source: 200 cm saprolite under Douglas fir tree site 2 hole 1 | place: USA:California | collected 2015-04-18 | reverse complement strand
GATTTCCACTCGTCATGCGGACGCGGTGGATATCAAGTTTTTGGTGGACGGGCGACAGGTTTGGGTGGCGCTGCCGCATCCCGCATGGGTGGAGTATAACCGGCGCACCGGCAAGATGATCACCGATCCGTTGGCGGTAGAAATCGCCGGTCATTATCTCAAGACTGCGCTCGAATCCGGCGAGGGAGTGGGACGGGAAATATACTCACTGAATGTCGGCGAAACACTCAACCACCTGAGTGCAGTCGTTTCAGAAGGTGAGTCAGAGCCGATCGCGCAAGATTGACCAAACAAGTTTGTTCAGCGCGCATTGCACATCCCGGTTCGTTTAACCAGGAGACGTCCTTATGGCCAGTGTGATCCAACCCATAGAAGCCGAATCAAGCGGCAGCGAAAATCGACAACTCGCACGATGGGTTGAAGAAGTCGCGCAGATGTGCAAACCGGACCGGGTGCATTGGTGCGATGGTTCACAAGATGAATACCAGGCCATGTTGGGCGTGATGACTTTGTCTGGCATCGCCATCCCGCTGGATCCGCAGAAGCGTCCCAACAGCGTCATGGTGCGATCGAATCCGGCCGATGTGGCGCGAGTCGAAGACAGAACTTTTATCTGTTCGCGACGTAAGGAGGATGCCGGTCCGACCAATAACTGGGAAGATCCGGCGAAGATGAAGGAGAAGCTGAAGGGCCTGTACACAGGCGCAATGGTCGGCCGAACTATGTATGTGATTCCTTACAGCATGGGACCGATTGGTTCGCCCATCGCGAAGATTGGAGTTGAGATTACCGACTCGCCGTACGTTGTAGCCAACATGCACATAATGGCGAGAGTGGGTACGCGAGTGCTCGATGCCCTGGGCGAGGATGGTGAATTTGTGCGCGGGCTGCACTCGGTCGGGGCGCCGCTTGGCCCCACTGAACAGGATTCGACCTGGCCCTGCAACGCCGAGAGCAAATACATCTGCCACTTTCCAGAGACGCGCGAGATATGGTCCTACGGGTCGGGCTACGGCGGAAACGCTTTGCTGGGCAAGAAATGTCACGCGCTGCGCATCGCTTCAGTACAGGCGCGCGATGAAGGCTGGATGGCCGAGCACATGCTTATTCTCAAGATGATCAGCCCATCCGGCCAGGTGAAATACATGACCGGGGCGTTTCACAAATTTGGCCATGTTGATACCGACCATCCCCGGTTGGAAAGTGGAGACAATCGGCGATGACATCGCCTGGATGAAGTTTGGTGCAGATGGCAGGCTCTACGCCATTAACCCGGAATACGGGTTCTTTGGCGTGGCACCCGGAACGAGCATGAGGTCGAACCGCAACGCCATGCTCAGTATCACAAAGAACTCCATCTTCACGAATTGTGCGATGACTACTGACCGGGACATTTGGTGGGAAGGGATGACAAGCGAGAAGCCCGCCGAGTTAGTGGACTGGCTGCGCCGACCCTGGACACCCGAATCCCCGCGCAAGGCGGCGCATCCCAACGCGCGCTTTACGGCTCCCGCCAGGCAATGTCCGGTCATTGCGCCCGAGTGGGAGGATCCGAAGGGTGTTCCCATTGACGCGATTCTTTTTGGCGGACGGCGTGGCGGTGTCGTCCCGCTGGTCACCGAGGCGTTTAATTGGCAGCACGGAACGTTCTTAGGAGCGACGGCGAGCAGCGAGACGACTGCAGCCGCCGCAGGTAAAGTGGGACAACTTCGCCGTGATCCAATGGCGATGCTGCCGTTCTGCGGTTACCACATGGGAGATTATTTCTCGCACTGGCTCAAAATGGGCGCCCAGTCCGAGCCGTCAAAGCTGCCAAAGATTTATTACGTCAACTGGTTTCGTCAGGATGAAAACGGGAAATTTCTGTGGCCCGGATACGGCGAGAATAGCCGTGTGTTGAAGTGGATCTTCGAACGCTGTGAGGGCAAGGCCCATGCCGTCGAAACGCCAATCGGACTGCTGCCTGCCCCGGCCGACCTGGACACGCGTGGCCTCGACATTTCCGCCGCCAACCTTGGCAAGCTGCTCAGCGTGGACGTCACCGGTTGGCTGGCCGAAATCCCGCTGATCAAGGAACATTTTGCCAAATTTCGCAACCATCTTCCAGAGGCACTAAACCGCGAGGTAGCGGGACTTGAGCAGCGGCTGCGAGCTGCAACGAAATAGGCATTTCGGCCTATGCGTGTTACGCTCGCTTCAGCATCCGTACCAAGGCAACCAGGACGACCGCTCCGAGGATTGCGACCAGAATGCTGGGAATGAGGCCCCCGCTGGTGTAGAAGCCCAGCAGGTTCATAATCCACCCGCCGATGACGCCTCCAACAATCCCCAGAGCAATATCCATGAGCGGCCCGTATCCCGAGCCTTTCATGATCTTTCCCGTGGCCCAGCCAGCGATCAGACCCACCAGAATCACCCACAATAGCCAGAGCATGGATCCTCCTAGATTTTCCAGCGCTCACCGATGCGCGGGGCGTTTAGCAACCACGAGCAGAATGGTAAAAGCGTCGCCGCAGCTTATTTCTGTATGGCGATGCTGTCAACCTGGAAGCCACGCTGGGAAATCCGCAATGGAGCATTAGCAATCTTTTTCGCGAAGTTGGTGCTGTCGAGTACTCGTGTTTTAATCAATGCAATGTTCGCCCGCAAGATACGCGTCGAGTACGAAGAAAATGGCCAACGTAATCCCTGCCCGATGAAATGGCTGGACAGTTTCAGCATGCGCAATTTCACCAACGCCAGTGTTTTCGACGATACCCTGCCGGTTGCGGATGGATTGATGGAGATTGGAACTCATGTGCCGATCGATGAACTGAAAACAGCAATGGAGGACTGGTTTCGGAGGAAGAGTTATCTGCCGAAGTCGGGGGAGTTGGTCGTGTCTAGCGTTCCATCACAAAATGCAACAGCCAATAGCAAATAGTGAAGCTTAAACCTCGGAATCACTTGTCGTAATGCAGGAGGGAGAACACATCGTACCCGCGAAGCTTGTCGCGGCCCTTCAGAAAATCGAGTTCGACGACGAAGCCCAACCCAGCGATATCGGCGCCTAGTGAGGCTGCAAGCTTTGTAGTGGCTTCAGCAGTTCCGCCGGTAGCCAAAAGATCGTCCACGATAATAACGCGCTCACCTTTCTGGATGGCATCTCTATGGATTTCGAGCGTGTTGGTGCCATATTCCAATGCGTAGTCGTATTTAGCGGTTGCCGCGGGAAGCTTGCCAGGTTTTCGAACAGGAACAAAACCGGCGTTAAGGCGGTAGGCCAGAGCCGGGCCGAAAATGAAACCTCGCGCTTCCATCCCCAGCACCAAGTCAATGTCTTTCTCCAGATAGTGTTCCGAAAGCGCGTCAATCAGGGTTGCGAAGCCGCGCTTGTCCTTCAGCAGGGTTGTAATGTCGTAGAAAAGAATACCGGGCTTGGGGAAATCGGGCACTTCGCGGATCAGTTGCTTAAGTGGCTCACAATCGACGCTCACCTTGGGGATCATTTACCAGGCTCCTTCAATACGGAATGTGGTGAGTCCAGAAACAGGTTTCGACTCCACTTCTTCGACATTGTCAACGCGGGCAGCACGTGGACCTTCCCTCAGCCGCGAACGCAGCATTACCAGCTGCTCGCGGCTTCCCATCGCCAGTATTTCCACACTGCCGTCGGGATTATTGCGCACCCAGCCGGAAATGCCGAGGATATGAGCTTCGCGCTCCACAAACCAGCGAAAGCCCACTCCCTGAACACGGCCGCGCACGATGAAGCGGCGGGCTTCAGCAGTTTGATCGGCGGACATCATGGAAAAGAGATTTCGCTTCGCTCAGAATGACGATCTCGTCAGGATATGCTGAACTCACGCCCGCGAAAGATACGCACCCTCTGACGTATCCACACGAATCTTCTCACCCTCATTGATGAATGGCGGAACGTACACCACCAGCCCTGTTTCTGTTTTCGCCGGCTTGGTAACGCTTGAGGCAGTCGCACTCTTCAACCCCGGTTCGGTTTCAATCACGGTCATCTCGATGGTTTGCGGAAGCTCAACTCCCACCGCCTTCCCATCAAAAAACTCAACCTTGATTTGCAGATTGGGGATCAAGTAGTCAACTGCGTCACCCAGGACGTCGCGCCGAAGATGGGTTTGCTCGTAGTTTTCGGTGTTCATGAAGTAGTAGTCGTCACCATCGTTGTAGAGGTACTGCATCTCAACCTCATCCACCGTGATCTTTTCGATCGGGTCGGGAGAACGGAAGCGATGTTCAAACATTGCTCCGGTGCGAAGGTTGCGCAGCTTGGCCTGGATGAAAGCGCGAAGATTGCCAGGCGTGCGGTGCTCAACGCTAAATACCGAATGCAGATCATTATTGTGTTTGATGACCATGCCAGGGCGGAGCTGAGTAGCAGGAATCGACATTGCTGGGTAGAACTCCTCAAAAGAATATGGTAATTCAGCAAGGAGCAGGCAGCACCAGGCTCCGCCGGACTTAGACTAAAGTATTAATTTTACACGGGCTTTGGCTGGTTGGGAAATTCGGTGGTCGTAAGCTTTGACGGAGCTAATAGTCGCTCCATTAATGCCCTTACGTAATAATGGCCTCAGCCGAAAGCAGTAGTAGTGAGTACCGGCACGACGACTAGAATAGTAGATGTCTGACTGGCAGTGAGCATCCAACGCTTCTCGGTTGGTTCGACATCCCACATCGTACAATTCCGCAATCGCGGTGAGAAGAGGTTCTTATGCGCACGGGAAATTATGAGGCTTCGGATAGAAACAGTGTAGGCACGGCAATCACATTCTTACTGGTCGGGATCGGGGCAGGCGCGCTGGTTGCATTGCTGCTTGCGCCCAAGCCGGGAAAACAGTTGCGAAAAGATCTGCGACGCGGCTACAAGGACGCTGTAGACACCATGCAGGACTTAAAGGAAGAAGCCATCGATCGGGTGGAAGAAGTACTGGACCGCGGCTCCGAAATAGCTGGCACCATTCGTGACAAAGCCGCGCCATTGGGACGAGCGCTACGCAGATCGTGAGATCACGCCGCCAGGTCGGTTCTAACCCGTGAGATCTGTAGGCCATTCTCTCTAGTGAAAGATCTCTAGTGAAAGATCGTGGAAAAGAAACCTTTAACCTTTCCGAAGAAACCGCGATGAGGAGGCTGCGCGGACGGCGGCGGCAGCATCAGGGTCTGGAGTTTGGCGTCACGACTAGCGGAAGCGACTGGCAAACGCTCTATTTCGCGCGTGGGCGCCGGCGCAGTGTTGACACTGTCGCCAGCCCGAAAGACCAGCGGGGCATCGACTTGGACATGGACGTCGTCGGCTCGCGATGCCGGCAGCGGTGCGGCCTCCGGGCCGATCACGGATAGGGTGACGGCGGAAGGTGGAGGCCCGCCGTTTGGAAACCCCGAAGTGGCTGGAGTGGGCGGCAGCGGTTTTGCTTGTTCACCCGGCTGCGCCAGGTGTGTCGTCGCCGGAAGATCCTCGTCCGATACGACGGGCGTGGACGGATTTGAGGCAAGCATGATGGGCTCGGCAGGCGGCGGGCAGCCACAATCGAGAGCTACCCCACTTTGCACCTTATCCACGCGCCCGGAGTAAAAAAGTAATTGATCGGTGGGCTTTACCTGATAGGTACGGTCTCCCATCAGTTCCGCAACGATCGCAGAAGCGGTGTTGCCCGGTAATCCTCGCACACATGTATTGCCGTATGAGTCCGTCCTCACGGCGTAATGGAATTCACCGGGACCCGGCAGCAGGATGCGAAAGTCCGGCGTGAGCACAGAATTCGCCGAAGCATTCAGACTGAAATGTGTCTCCAGCGCCCCCGTACTCATACCCAACATGAAGTCGCGGCCGCTCTCGGAAGAGGTGACAGAAACGGTTGTGCCTGGGCAGACGCGAATCTCTCCCCCGCGCGAGAGACTGAGCACAGCGGTGTCGGCTCCGGCCGTCACGGACGATCCGCCCGCCAGACGGCTTCCCGCCAGCACCACCGCGCCCGAGCTACCCGGGCTGACTGGCACAACGGCGGGTCGGCCTCCCAGCGACAAGCTTGCGACGGACTGCGGTTGTGACGACTTTTGCGCATCTTCCACCGCCTGCAAGCGCACCATGAGCCGGTTGCCCTTGGCATCCCATGTGTATGATCTCGGCGCAAGCAGGTCCACAACAACCCTGGTGATTGGTGGGTCGTTTTGGTACTGATCGATGCGGATTGTGCTGATCTGCAGTGCTTGCACGGGGATTCGCTTACGCGGCACCGCGGTTATAGTTCCGGGCAAATCTATGACCAGGCGAGAGGGATTGTCGAGTAGCTGAAGGGCGGGAACCACCGGCCGGGTTGAGATGATTTCAACGGCGGGACCGTTCTTGTCATGCGTTATCCCAACCGCTGTCACTGAGCCATAGCCCTTTCCCGGTTGAGTGTCTTTCCTTTGCGGAGCGCCGATAGCTGGGCTCTTAATGGCCACGCCTGAGGCTGTCTGGCGCGCCTGTGCCGGAAGGACATGGGAGTAGGCGAGCAGCACGGAAAGCACAAATAGTTGGGCAGAAACTCTCGGCACAGACTTCACCTAAGGACTCTCGAAGACCTGTAAAACCAAAGATACCACCGGTCTTTACTAGCGAGAAGTGGCGGCAGAGTGGCGGACCCTCGATGTGGAAAACCGGAAATCAGGACTCGGACAAGAACTCGTACTCGTCGATCACGGCGGCGACGGCGACTTTACCGTTGGACCCGCCATCATCCACGCGAACCACCTTACCCTTGCAGCGCACGCGGATGCTCTCGGTAAGGGTAATTTCCGGCGGCAGAGTAAGGGTGAACTCAATCGGAGCACCAGTGGCGATCGATGCGTCTACGAAAAAGCAAATCCCACGAGCGCTCACATCTCGGGTTTGGGCGGACAATTCCTGCGCGCCATTCTCCGCGTAGGTGACGGCTACTGGCAGCTTGAGCGCAAACCGCCGGGTGGCCCGCTTGTCTTGTTGCGGTTCGGCCATGAGACCCTCCAAGAGTCCTGTAAGCATGGCTTGACGGGAGCACCGTGTCAAGATAAGAGTCGTATCCTGAGCCCGGAAAACGGCATTGGCAGGGTCAAAAACCCGTCTTGGGGTGCTCCGTGAGAATGAGATTACATCTTTTGCGCCAGATCCCCCACAAGTGGTATCAAGGTCACTTGCAGATTCGATCAGTGGAGAGTGAAAGGTAGAGACTGTCGTCGTTGGTACAGAAACGCCCCGACGCAAAGGTGCAGGAGAATACAATGATCCTAATCACAGGGGCGAGCGGAAATGTCGGAAGCGAGGTTCTAAAGCAGGCGGCCGCGGCCGGCCTGAAAATCCGCGCTACGTTCCAGATCCCCGACAAAGCCAGTAAGGCTCCGGCTGGAGTTGAATCCGTCATCATGGATTACGCGAAGACAGAGACCATTCGTCCAGCTTTGAAGGATGTTGAAAAGGTATTTCTGGTCGGTCCGCCAGCACGGGATTTGCCAGAGCTGGAAGGTAATTTCGTGAGGGAGGTGCGCGCGGCGGGGCGGACGCACGTTGTGAAACTTTCCGCGCTCGGAGGTCGAGCATCGCTGTTTCCCAGTGCACATCGGGATTCCGAGGAAAACATTGAGGCCTCGGGTCTGCCTTATACGTTTCTCCGGCCTAACGGCTTTATGCAGAATTTTGTCAACTACGACGGGGATACGATCAGAACGCAGAACGCTTTCTATGGCTGCCAGGGAGAGGGCGCGGTCATCTGATCGACCTGCGTGACGTTGCGGCCTCCGCGGTCAAGGTGCTAGCCGCAACCGGACATGAAGGCAAATCTTATGCACTGACTGGTCCCGAGGCCCTCAACAATAGGCAGGTCGCGGAAAAGCTTTCACGGGTAGCAGGAAGAAAAATCAGTTATGTGGATCTTCCTCCGGCCGACCTCAAAAACGGTATGTTGTCTGCCGGCGTTCCAGAGTGGTTCGCTGATGCCTTGCTTGACCTGCAACGGCTCTATCGTGAAGGCGGAGCCAGCCTTGTGACCAACGACTTCGAGCGACTCACCGATCGCAAGCCGATAAGTTTCGACCAGTTTGCGCGCGACTACGCGACCGCATTCCAAGCGGAGGCAAAGGCGGCCGGCTAGCCGCCGGGGAAGCCGCCAGGCGTTTCGACGTCGGAGGCCCGCACGGGTACACTGATACGAAAGGTGCAGATTGGTTTTCGTCCTCGACAATTACGACTCATTTACCTATAACCTCGTCCAATATCTTGGCGAGTTGGGCGCCCTGGTGGAAGTTCGCCGGAACAATCAGGTCACCCTCGAGGAAATCGATGCCTTGCGGCCGGAGCGAATCGTGATCTCCCCGGGACCGTGTACACCGCAGGATGCCGGCATCAGCATCGAGCTTATCCGCCACTTCGCCGGGAAGCTACCGATACTCGGAGTGTGCCTGGGACATCAGGCCATCGGGGCTGCGTTCGGAGGCAAGGTCGTCCGCGCCAAAAGCCTCATGCACGGCAAAACCAGCGAGGTCGAGCACGACGGCAAGACGATCTTCCGCGAGCTACGTTCGCCGATGACCGCCACCCGCTATCATTCACTGATTGTGGAGGAAAAAGGCTTGCCCGCCGAACTGGAGATCAGCGCGCGAACCACCGACCGGTCTGGCGCAGACGTGATTATGGGATTGCGTCACAAAAACTTCCCGGTCGAGGGTGTGCAGTTCCATCCGGAGAGTGTGCTGACAGGAGAAGGTAAGAAGCTGATTGAGAATTTCTTGCATATCTAGAGCAGTGATCAGTCGACAGTGCCGAGTGAAGAGCGCTAGGGGCGCGCCTTCACAACCTTTCACAAACCCTTCCTCGCTATCTCCACCGCCCGCAGCACAGCCTGGGCCTTATTCCGCGTCTCCTGAAACTCAGTCGCGGGATCGGAGTCGGCAACAATTGCGGCTCCCGCTTGCAGGTAAGCGTGTTTGCCTTTCATCAGCATGGTCCGAATCGCAATGCAGGAATCCAGATTGCCGGCGAAATCGGCGTAGAAAACTGAGCCGCCATACACGCCCCGGCGCACTGGTTCCAGTTCTTCGATAATCTGCATAGCCCTCACCTTGGGCGCTCCGGTAAGGGTGCCCGCGGGAAAACACGCGGCGAAAGCATCGAGGACATCGAGATCGGGCCGCAACTTCCCTTCCAGCGCGGAGACCAGGTGCATCACATGCGAGTAGCGCTCGACATACATCAGATCGCGAACCTTTACTGATCCATACTCGCTGACCCGGCCGAGATCATTGCGCCCCAGATCCACCAGCATGACGTGTTCGGCGCGTTCCTTTTCGTCCTGCAGCATCTTCTGTTCGAGGCGAAAATCTTCGGCGTCGTCGCGGCCGCGAGGATGTGTCCCGGCAATCGGCCGATATTCGAGTTTGGGTCCAGTTGCGCGCACCAACATCTCTGGCGAGGAACCCAGCACATGAAGTGATGGATTCCTAGCAGTTTTCTTGGAATCGTTCTTGGATCCCAGGCTGCCAGCGTCCTCCATGCGCAGGAAATACATATAGGGCGAGGGATTCACAGTACGAAGGGCGCGGTAAAGATCGAAGGGGGCGACTTCAGGCGTGAAGTCCAGACGCAGAGAGAGTACGACTTGGAAGATGTCGCCTGCCGCGATGTATTCCTTGGCACGCTTAACATGTCGCATGAACCGTTCGCGGCTCATACCGGCGTGAATTTTCAATTGCCGCACACGCGTTCGGGGTTCTTTCTGCCACTGCACGTGTCGTAATCCGGTGACCAACTTCTTTTCCAGAATCGCGATGTCTTCCAGAGCCCGGTCGTACGCTTTGCGTGTAGTCTCACGAGAGACGTCCGCAGTCGCAATGATATGGATCTGGTGCCGCAGATGGTCAAATGCGAGCAAACGGTCGAAGAACATCAGCATGCCATCGGGCACGGTCAAGTCGTCTTTGGCGCGATCGCCAATGTTCTCCAGTTGCCGCACCGCGTCATAAGCAAAATAGCCGACTGCGCCCGCAGTGAAAGGAGGCAGTCCGGCTATAATCGCGGGACGATGCTTGCGCAAAAGTTCTTTAACGATTTGAAAAACATTCCCTGAACGGCGTTCTTCGTTCTTGCCACGCAGCAGAGTGACGGTCTCCCCTCGTGCCTGGAGCCGCATATAAGGCCGCGCACCCAGGAAGGTGAAACGTCCGATTTGCTCGCCACGTTCGATTGACTCGAGCAAAAACGCGCTCGGTTCGTCCGTAGCCACGGCCATAAAAGCCGAAACTGGAGTAAGCAGATCGGCAGTAATTGACTTGACGACTGGTACTAGTGTCGCGGATTTAGCCAGACGCGAAAATTCCTTGTAGTCAGGACGAAGCATGATACTGGTCGCACCGGGCAGAAGGAGCCCCGGGCAAGTTGTCACATTATAGGGGAGCGCAACCGTGAAATACTTGTGACCGATAGGTTGCTTGCAACGCAATACAGCAAAACTGTCTCTCCATCGCAGTTCCTGCCCGAACCAGCAGATGAATTGACGTACGGCGCGTCACGTTGGAAGATGATCATTCCAGCTTTCGTCAGGATGAGGGCACATGCGAGTCAAGTTCTGGGGTGTGCGAGGTTCCACTCCTACTCCTCAAGCCGAGAACTTGCGTTATGGCGGCAACACCTCTTGTGTAGAGGTGCGGCTCGATGATGCTCTTTACATCTTCGATTGTGGGACGGGTTTCCGTTCCCTGGGGCAGCAACTTCAGTATGAAGCTAATGGTAAGCCGGTCCTGGCGCACATCTTTGTATCGCACTTTCACTGGGATCACATCCAAGGAATCCCCTTTTTTGGTCCTCTCTATGATAGTGCTGAAAATCGCTTCATCTTCCATTGTTCGAACCGCACCAGGAGTCTCGAGCGAGTAATGGAAGAGCAAATGGCTTCCCCTTATTTTCCGGTCGACCTGACCGAGATGAAGGCCCGCCGTGATTTTTATGATCTGGAGGAAGGACGTGTCCCCTTGGGAGAGGACGTCACCGTCCAAACTATGCAGCTCAACCATCCTCAGGGATGCATGGGATTTCGTCTCGACACAAAGCAAGGCGTGGTTGTTTATGCCACCGACAACGAACCCGGCAACGTGCTTTTCGACAAGAACGTGCGCAAGCTCGCCGAAGGAGCCGACCTGCTCATCTACGATGCGCAATATCTTCCGGAGGAGTACGAAGCTCACAAGCGAGGCTGGGGACACAGTCACTGGCGCGAAGCCATCAACGTGGTGATGGAGAGCGGGGCGAAAGAGTTGATCTTATTTCATCATGACCCGGATCACGATGATGCTTTGATCGATAAAGTAGTGCGGGAAGCACGAAATTACTATCCACGAGTGCGCGCCGCCGCTGAGGGCATGGATCTGCGGGTTTAGGCAGCCAGCCTTTCAGCGCTCCCCAACTCACCGCGGTAAGGGCTGTGCCATGCTGGCCAGTGCATATCCCATTACGGCCATGACTGCTGCGTTCTCCCGCAACTGGGCGGGAACGACCTTGTCCAGCGTGTCGGCGGCGGTGTGGTGGTAGTAGAAGTAAGTACGGGCATCCTGCAAAATGCCGAAGACCGGCACTCCTGCCTTCGCCAACGGAGCAATATCGGCACCTGGACTGTCGTTGGTGAGCTTGATTACGTTGGCCCCGAAACTTTTCAATATCTTCTGCAGCGGCTGCAGCAATGGAACCGCGATTGAACTAATTTTGGCGTCAAACCCAAGAGGGTGGCCAGCACCCGAGTCGCTCTCGATCGCCGCCACATGATTGGAAAATTCTGCCTGCTGATCCTTGGCATATGTGTCGTGTCCCCGGCCCCCGTTTTCTTCGTCCATCCAAGCGATCACGCGCAAGGTGCGCTTGGGACGGAAATGTAATTGCTGAAGAACATGTGCGGTCTCCATCGCGACCGCAACGCCGGCCCCATCGTCGATGGCTCCGGTTCCCAGGTCCCAGGAATCCAGATGACCCGAGACGATCACAATCTGTTCCGGATGCTCCGATCCCTTCAAATCTCCCACTACGTTGTAGCTAATGACATCCGGTAGCAATTGCGGCGTGAGTGTGAGGTGCATGCGCACTCTGCCTTGAGCGGCGAGATGGGCAATCAGATCAGCGTCTTCCGCCGTGACCGCGCCTGCGGGAATACCGGCCGCCGCGCTCCAACCGGTGTGCGGTAAACGAAAGTCCGCGCTGCCAACTGAACGAATCAATGAGGCGGCCGCCCCCAATGGGGCGGCTGCTTTCGCACCGTTGCCACGATAGATAACAGCCTCGCCGTACGCCTCCATTGCCAAGCCATTCGCCGCCTTTTCCTTGTCGAATGGAACGTTGAACAGCACGATTTTGCCCGCCACCTGTTCACGTCCCAGTGCATTCAATTCGTCAAAACTTTTCACTACAACTACGTCTGTCGTAATCCCGCCTCCCGGAGTCGATGTACTCCCTCCCAGAGCAGTAAGAACGACCTTCTGCGTGGTTCCGGGGGCTTGTCCGGAAAACTCGACTAGTTCGGCGGTCTCCGTGCCTCGCACCCAGTGAGGCGCCTTTACCGGTTCCAACCACACCTCCAGGCCAAGCTTGCGCAACTCCTCCGCAACATAGTCGACTGCGGCCTGCGACTGTGGCGAACCGCTTATTCGCGGCCCAATGTTTTCAGTCAGATGTGCAAGTTGCTGGTGGGTGTAGTCGTCGCGCAGGGCTGCATCCCGAATTGAAGCTAGCTCCCGCAATAGCTGTGGGGAGAAGGCTTCCGCCACAGGCACAGCTTGGGGTGGCAAATGCGATGCGTTGTGTTCCGATGGCTTAACGCGGGAGGAGACCTGAGACGCCGCCGGACAGAACGAAATGAGAACTCCTAATAGCAGGGCGCGAATCGTTAGTGCAAGACGAAGAACCGCTTTCAGAGTGGACATTTGATCGGATTTTTTCCCTAAGTAACGGCACTTGTGTGGGCCGAGCTTACTGATTGTATCGTCATCCCGCGGGGACTCCAATTTTGCTCGATTCGGGACGGTGCCTTGCCAGAAGGTCACTGTAATCTCAGCTGAGATAAGTGGTTACCTCTTTCATACAGCATTCACTGTATTGGCGAGGGGCTATGGCTTTGTCATACTTCCGGCGGAGTAAATGTAAGGATTTGATGAGCGACACTCCCGGAATTCCGCTGGATTTCACGACGACGGTCGAGATAAGCACGGCGAACACTGCCCCCTACGGTGCCACGTCGGTTGCTCCTCCGGTGAGTTTGGGAGACATCGGTCATCATGCGCACGCTGTCCAGTTCTATGCCGATGACAGCTTCCTCCTGGAGGCTTTAAGTCGATTCATCGGTACCGCTTTGGGAGCCGGGGATGCCGCCCTCGTGATTGCAACCAAGGCGCACCGGGATGGGCTTGAACAGCGGTTAAAGGCGCGTGGGCTGGAGACCATCACGGCTGTGGGACAGGGCCGCTATGTTGTAGTGGACGCTAATGAGACTCTAGCGAAGTTCATGCGGGATGGATGGCCCGATGCGGACTTGTTCGCCGACACTGTGGGCCGTGTTCTCGCCGCGACCAAGTCAGCCGCTCACTGCGAGGGTGCCCGCGTCGCCGCCTTCGGAGAGATGGTCGCGGTGTTATGGGCCGAGGGTAAGCCCAACGCGGCAATACGGCTGGAACAGCTCTGGAATGAGCTGGCCAAGGAGCACTCGTTCTCTCTTCTCTGTGCCTACCCGATGAGCGCCTTCTATCGGGAGGAGCACGGCGCGCAGTTATTGCAAGTCTGCGCCGAACATTCCGCTGTGATTCCAGGTGAGAGCTACACATCCCTCATTACCGAGGAAGAGCGTCTTCGCACTATTGCCTACCTGCAGCAGAAAGCGCTGGCCTTGGAGACCGAGGTACTGGAGCGCAAAAGGGTGGAACAGGTGTTGCGCGTGAGTGAGGAGGCGCTTCGAAAATCTCACGCCGACCTGGAGCACCGAGTCGAACGAAGAACTCGTGAACTATTCGAACTCACTTCTCGTTTACGGGCCGAGGTCGAGCAGCGCACCGTAGCAGAGGCTCATTTGCGTGAGTTATCGGGGCGATTGCTCAGTATGCGCGATGAGGAACGGAGAAGAATCGCTCGTGAATTGCACGACAGTACGGGTCAACTGTTCGTGGCTCTCCAATGGAATCTTGCACTTCTTGAGCAGAGTGTGAGTAACGTGGATCCGGCCTTAGCTGAGAAGGTTTCCGAGAGTGTCCGTATCGCTGATCAGGCCATCAATGAAGTCCGGACCATGTCGTATCTCTTGCATCCTCCCATGCTCGATGAAGCCGGATTGCTTCTGGCAATTCACTGGTATGTGGACGGCTTTGTGAAGCGCAGCAATATCAAAGTTGATCTGGAACTTCCTCAGACGCTGGAGCGGCTCCCCCGAGATTTGGAAACTACTGTCTTCCGCATCCTGCAAGAAGCACTCACAAATGTGCATCGCCATGCTGGAAGCAGCACCGCCAGGGTTCAACTCACCGTAGCTGCGGATAACCTGGGCCTGCTGATTCAGGATCAAGGCAAAGGCATTCCTAGGAACAAAATAGAGGGTTCGCAGAACGTTGGCACCAGAATAGGTGTTGGTATCCGGGGAATGCGAGAACGGGTGCGGCAGTTCGGTGGCGAGCTTCAGATAACCCCTGGCAACCCTGGAACCTGTGTGGAGGCGATCTTTCCATTGCCTCGTGACCAGGAACGAGGATGCAGTTACTAAAGCCCTTCTTCCACGGTGGTTAACGTTTCAGACCGTTTTTTGACTCGACACAGACGCTGGTGCCACTTCAACCCTGTCTGGTGCTTCGGTGGCGTCGGGTAATGGAAAACTCGCAATAATCACGGTCCCCTTACCGGCTGTGGATTGAATCTCCACGCGGCCTCCCATTTCGTGCACTCGTTCCCTCATTCCAGCCAGACCAACACCAACGCCGGTCCCGGTGAGCTGAAAATTCTCGATCAACTCGGTTGGCATCCCGATACCGTAATCTCGCACCGTCAGCACCACCTCGCGCTGCAGGCGCTTCAGTTCAATTTCTGCCGTCTTACTTTTTGAATGCCGGTGAATGTTCGTCAGGCTCTCCTGTAGAACGCGGAAGAGCGCCAGTTCCACAGGTTGCGGCAAGCGCTGGTCGTGAGCTGGCATGTTCAATGTCACTTGAATGCCGCTGCGGCTAGCGAAGCCGTCCACATACCATCTCGCGGCAGAAGCGAGACCAGCTTCGTCCAGGAGCGGTGGATGCAACAGATAGGAGATGGTTCGGGTTTCCGCCAGTGATATGTCTAACAACTTTTCGCATTCTGCAATGATCTGTTCGCCCTTAAAGTCTGGCTTTCGGAGAAGGCTTAAATTGATTTTCAGACTGGTCAGATACTGCCCAAGGCTATCGTGAAGCTCACGCGATAATCTGCGCCTCTCATCATCTTGCAGGTTTAAGAGACGGGCGCTAAGGCGGCGGGCTGCGTCTTCGCTGCTACGCGCAATTCTCTCAGCCTGCTTGCGACGCCTGAGTTCCAGAGTCAGCAGCCCAAAATGGGCCAACAGAAGCGCAGATGCAGCTGCGAACGCCGCCGCAAGCACCGTAAGCATGCTTCGGTAAAGCCGGGCAGAGCTTTTCTGCCTGTCGTCCAGCAAGTCCTTTTCCTCACGGTCCAGAGCGTTTACGAGGGGGACGACTTCGTTCGTGAGCACTCCCAACCTGGTTGTAATCGTGGCCTGACGGTTCGAATCCGGGTGGCCAGCCCGTTTCAATTGGATAGACTCTTGTTGCCACACGAGCCTTTGCTGAAGCAAATGCTCGATGGGATCAAGCCGCTGTTGTTGACGGGGATTATCGGCAGTCAGATTCTTGACTCGGAGCAAGCTGTCGGCGATGGCCTCGACGGACTCATAAAAAGACTGAAGCTCGAGGGGATCTCCGTCAATGATGTAGCCACGGCGCAAACCTTGGGAGTTTAGAATTTCAGACTGCAATTTCTCCAGAACGGCCTCTACTTGTAAGGTATGAGCGACGGATGTCTGGCTTTCCATAAGCTCTTGCGTGGTTCGGTATGCCGCTACTGCGATCGCCGAAAGTATTGCGAGTGCCGCGACAAATGCTATCCATCCGGAGTAGTCAGGCAGCGCGTTAAATAGTCCCTTGGCATTGTTGTCCGGGCTGCTGTCGCGCAACCGCGTGGCAATATAGCTGGTGATGACGGCGGTGATTACGAATAAGCCTAGCGTGATCCAATCAGTTAGCGACCAGACATTAAAAAAGCCAGTGGGCGGTAAAAAAAGAGAGTAGAGGATGCCGCAGGCTATGGCCGCAATCACCCCTTGGAAAAAACCTAGCCAGGCACTTACGCCAATGACAAGCAGAGTGTATGTCAGGGCTACCGCCCACGGGTTGGTCGAGGTTCCAAAGGCACGAAAGGCGAACGCGAGGCCAACACAGGCCACCACGACGCAAATGGTCGACCACAGAAGAGATAGTGAACTGTGACCGAATCTTCTCATACCGGGCCCTGTCGGGGATTAGCGATTATGTTATATATCACCGACGCTACATGATTCTGTTTGTCAGGAACACTAGAAACCTGCGAAATCCGAGTGCCCCTGTCAGGGTGCCGCGTTTTGTGCGCCAATGACCTGGAGTGGTTCGAGCTCACCCCGCCAACGTCGCAGCGGCAACACTTCTTTCCGCACTTGACGTCTCGCGTCCCCCCTAAAAAAAGCGGCCCCATTTTTTGGGGCCACTATTTTCAAAGAGGCAAAGGATAGGAGCGAAAGTCAGGGAAGGTGATGCAAGGTGCCGTTCCGGCGACCAGAACAGGCAAGCAGGAGATGTCGAGAACATTGGAAGAGAGTGAAGCTCATTCTGTTTTCAGCGGCCTCTTTAGTTGTAAGCAATAATGCACTTGCGCAGCCAAAGGGGAAAACTCGACGCGGGGGAGGCGAGATAATCTAAGTCTTTGAAAAATAAGTTTTTAGCGGAGGGATAATCCGTTTCTGCACAGCCTCTGATGCTGTTCTTCTGCAATCAAATGCAGAATGATGCACATTCGTTGCAGTGCACCGCTTTCCCGCAGGAGAAATCGCGAGGAAAAAAAGACTCCGGCCGGTCCAACGCTGGCCGGAGTCGACAATTTTTAAATTCTCGTTTAGCTGTTCCCTGCTACGGTGCGCAGTTTACCGGGCAAGAAATGGTAGGGTGGCCACGGGCCACTGATCACCAGTTCACAATTTTTTAACTGTTTGGCGGCGGTCGTGTATCGATTCTGATACTTCTCCACGCATTTGGAATCAATCAGATGGGCGATATCGATCAGCATGCCGTCAGAGGCAACCCGCTTGCAACTGACCTCTTCGTCGAGGGGATTGAAGAGTTTATGCACCTGGACGGAAAGCGCACGAGCCTTGGTTTGGCGCTCCCTGTCCCGTGAGGCCTTCTCCCGAAGTTTGATTAGATATTCGCCTCCAACCGTATCGGGCAGCGGAATATCAATCATGGCATCGCGGAGCGAACCATCGCGCACCACCAACTTGAGGTGCATTTCCGACTTCCCGCGCAACTTGGCCACGCTCAGGCCAAAGGTGCGGCGATTGGAGCGCACAGCCTGGCGCAACGCGTCCTCGGTGTCGAAGATAGTGCCGAACTTGAAGGGCAAGACAGTCGCCGAACGAAAACAAACGCTCACCACTCGAGCGTGCTCCAGGACGGATTTCTCATCGAATTGAGTGCCATTGCGTTCATATTCGCTAACGATGACGGCGAATTCTCCGCTTGGATAACCAAGCACGGAAGCACCGTTGACGCCTTGAATCCCCTCCAACAGGAAAGGACGGCGAGCGCGAGTGCCATTTGATAGGGTCTGATGCTCAGTGAGGCAGTATGCGTACCACGCCATGTAGGTCTCTCCGAACCTGCTTAGAGGCGAACCTGTGCGCCTCTAGTTGATGACGCTTTTCAAACCTGGAAGAAAGGGCGGTACAGCGAGAATGGACGCTCATTGCTGCGTCCATTTGGTATCTTACTTCTTCCACAGGGGAAAATGCAACTTTTTCGTGGCAGGTGCATCAGCGTCGCAGTCATTTTGCAGGGTGAAAATCTAGCTGACCGGCGGTCATATGAAGGCCCTGGCATACAAGCTAAGGGCGAAGCGACTTCTACGGAGATTCTCTGAAATCGGATGCTCTATTTCTTCCGCGACTCGTTCTTTGCTGCCGCACGGTCTTGCAAGGCGATCGTTACTACGCGCAGCATCTCGTCCCAAGGTGCCGGCTTTCCCGTCCAAATCTCGAATTGGCGTGCGGCCTGGTGCACGAACATCTCAATACCCGGAATGACCTGCGCGCCCTTCTCCTTTGCCATTTTCATAAGGCGCGTTTCGGCTGGGTCGTAAACCATGTCGAAGACGTAGCGCGCGTTGATTTCATTCTCATTCAGCGGAGACTCCCGGGTGTTGCCCATGCCCACGGGAGTCGCATTGATAATCACGTCGAAAGTCAATTTCTTCAGGTCAGCCCGCTTGATAGAACGGGCTCGCGCTTGCCGCGCCAGTTTCTTGGCTGGTCCCACGGTGCGATTCAGGATCCAGACTTCTGCGCCGCGTTCTTTCAAGCCGAAGACCGCTGCTCTCGCCGCACCACCCGCACCCAACACCAATACCTTCGCTTTTTCGAGCGGTAGACGCTGCTCTAAAGGACGCACGACGCCGGCGGTATCGGTGTTAAATCCGTACAATTTCCCGTCCTGCGCTCGCACAACGGTGTTACAGGCGCCGATCTTGGTGGTGTGCGAATCGGTGTTATCCAGATGCTTGAGGATAGTTTCCTTGTACGGCATGGTGATGCTGAGACCGTGGATCGGGATCTCGCGTACACAGGTCAAGAGATCTTTGAGGGTTTTGGCATGCAGCGCCAGATAAACGCCATTCACATTTTCCCGGCGCAACGCCGTGTTCATGATTACCGGCGAGAGCGAGTGTGAGACCGGATCGCCCGCTACCCCATACACTCGCGTGGCCGCGTCTACCTGCTCGATGCGATATACGCTACGGAGGTCCTGAGCGGTAACCTGCCCGGGTGCGGTTTCTTCTCCGGGACTGACCGCGGCAAAGGTAAACACGCTTCCTGCGCGCACCCCGAGAATTCGGCTGATGATTCCCTGTTCGCCCATACACAGTCCGATTAATGAATACTTATCGCTGTGCGTCTCCAGGAACTTCATCATGGCCACATTGTCGGAGAGGGTGGTCGCCGTAGTTACAATTTTGTGGAAGTCGGCGGGATGGGCGACCATCTTTTTCAAGGTTTCTTCCAACTTAACGGTGGCGCGGTAATCATGAAAGGACAGGATCAAGGCGGCACGAGCGCGCAACCTCTGTAGTTGCGCTGGCTTGCACTTTGCGGCCGTCTGAAGTTCGACGTCTAGCAACTGACAACCAGCACTCGAAGCCTTTGCCAGAAGATCGAGTTGCGAAGCCACTGAGCCGCGAAATCTCCCCCCATTCGCGACTCGTCGGCAGGTGGCTATGGTCGTGACATAGGGGTGCATTTCCAGGAATCGCTTGACCTTCGCGAGCGCCAGGGCCGGGCGGGGAAGATAGTCTAACCTGAACTCCAGGAATGGGTTATCGCGAGCCAGTGCTTCTGCTTTGTCTACCATTTCCGCCGGGTCCGTGCCTGTTACAACGAGGCAAACACGAGGCAGCCTCAAAGGAAGCATGCGTGGGACGTAGCTGGATTGCGCAGAAATCATTCCGTCATTAGGTCGGCGCGATACTACAGGGGCGTAATTCTAGATGCAACAACGGATTATGGCGAGCGGCAGAAAACTATCGTTGCCCCATGCATAACACCCTCGTAACCTTGACCGTGCCCTGCCCCCCTGTTACTTTCCGACAGAAGCCCCTGTGTCTACAGCAGTTAGGGGGATTGGCCTGGACACCCGGCCGCGATTCGGAGGTAACATGAAGAAAATAGGCTTGTTGTTTCTGTTGGTGACGGTCGGCTTGTGGGGTCAGGATACCAATCCGGGATCGGCGGCGGCACCCTCGACAGCAACTGGGGAGCAGAGTACGCCTCAAGGCAGCATTGGTACGTCGGTGACATTCCCGACGGAAAGAGTTCAAACGCCCACTTACGCCGACCTATATTGTGCCGGCTTTATCAGCAAACAACCTCTGCCCAACGCTGACTTTGTGGCGGGCGGGTTGCAGACCCCAAATACCACCAAGTTCGCCACCGGTGAGATCGTTTATCTGGCCGGAAGTGGCTACCAAAGCGGCGCGCAGTACACCATCGTGCGCGAACTGAAGGACCCGAATCGCTTTGAGACTTTCCAAGGGCAACATGCGGCAGCAGCCGCCGCTGGACAGCCCTACGCCGAAATCGGGTGGGTCCGCGTGGTTGATACGCGCAGCAAGATGGCAATCGCACAAATTGAATTCAGTTGTGACACCATTAACCCGGGAGACGTTGCGGTTCCATTTGTGGAGAAGCCAGCGATCTCGTTCCATCCACCGTTGCGTTTTGATCGCTTCGTTCCGGCCACTGGAAAACTTTCCGGACGGATCGTAATGGCCAAAGATTTTGACACGGTGCTCGGAACCGGAATGAAGGCTTACATCAATGTTGGTTCGAACCAGGGAGTGAAGGTCGGTGACTACTTCCGCGCGGTTCGGAACTATGACGCCGACTTGAGAGATCCCGTGGATTCACTCTCGTTCAAAGCATCCACCACAGAAGGTACGCAAAAGAGGCCGCCCTCGATCGAGCCGAAGATGTTGACCAAGGGCAAAGGACCTCAAATCCACGTGCGTGATCTGCCTCGGCGCGCCGTAGGCGAGTTAGTGATCCTCAGCGTCACACCCACTACTGCTACTGGCATGGTTGTTTTCGCAATGGAAGACGTTCACGTGGGCGACGGTGTGGAATTGGACGACCAGCAACAGCAAGCCCAACTTCAGCAATAGTTTCGGACCACGATGCGTCCTATGCGGGGAGAGGGTAAACTCTCCCCGTTTTTTATTGTTGTTTACCTTCCGCGAGTGCAGAGAGCTATTCCGCACCCTGCTCGCCAAAGACCTCGGCTGTAAACCCCTCGATAACGGCATCTTTCAACCAGGCGTCGGGCGGGAGCCCGGCTTTGCGGCACGTCTGCTCCAGGAAGGTGATGCGGTCCCACTTGTGCTCAACCGGGACCTGCGGCAGCAGCAGACCGCGCTGCCCAGCGAGGCTGACCACCAACCCATGCCGGCCGATCTCAATTTCTTCCGGACGAATTGGTTTCAGCGGTGAAAGAACACTCAGAGAAATCTTCAGATGGGGAGCCTCGTCCGCGGTTACCTGGGGGAAACGGCCATCTTCAAAGGCCGCGGCGACCGCGGTTTCGGCCACGGCGCGATATACGGAAGAGACCGGAAATACATATCCCACACACCCTCGTAGTGCCCCCGTCAAATAAAGAGTGGTGAAAACGCCATATGGTTCGGCTAGATGAGATGAGGGAGGATCGAGAGGGATGGTGCGGTTTTCGAGCAAAGCCAGAATGGCATCATGTGCGAGCTGCAGCAAAATCGCACGTTCTTCGGAGGAGAATTCAGTCGGCTCAGTTGGACTGGAATAATGCGCCGCAGGACACGGATATTCAGGTTGCTGCGACATCGCGCTTCCTGCGCCGGCTGAGGACGAAGGCACGACGGCGGCGCTTCACCACCCTGCGGTCAATCTTCGACCAGAAGGCAGCAAAGTAGTCGCCGGCCGAGACCAGTGATAGCACAACCATGAACCAGATCGATACTGCCGCGATGGTATGCACTGGGAAGAAAAAATTGCCATAGACTGGCCACTCTTTCCAGCGGTGCGCCAGAATCACCCCGACGACCGAAACGATCTGCACGAACATCTTGAATTTGCCCAAGTCACTCGCCTCGATAGTGAAACCTTCTGACGCCGCGATCGAGCGCAGGCCGCTGACCAGGAATTCACGGCCAATGATTACTACCGCCATCCACGCTGGCACCATGCTGGGGTTGAACTGCACGAGTGTCACGAAAGCGGCGGCAATGAGCAGTTTGTCGGCGAGGGGATCGAGCAACATTCCGATGGTCGTGATCTGTCCACGTTTACGGGCTAGATAGCCGTCAATTCCATCGGTAATTGAGGCGGCGATGAAGAGTGCCGAGGCCAGCAATTCCTTCTCCCCGTGCACGCTGCTGAAGCGATTGCTGGAGAGGAGCCAAATCAACAGCGGGATGCTGACGATGCGGCTCAGCGTTATGTAGTTGGGCAGATTCACCGCGGACACGGATCCCCCGCTGGAGGCGAGCGAACCCAGCGAAGCTAAATTATCCTCCACGCAGGATGATGAAAGCAATGATGGTGAAAGAGGATGATGGGCATGTACCTTCCGAACCATTGAATTGTAGTGTTCTCGATGAGACGAACCCAAACGGTCATCCCTTGCCATTGAGGTCAGCAATTGACGGCAAAGCTGCGTCCCGTCCACACTGATGGTGATGAAGAAACTGCGGGTTGGCATCCTCTTTGGCGGGCGCAGCGGCGAACATGAGGTATCGCTGCTATCGGCCGCATCGGTTCTCAACGCCATCGACAAGAATAAATTTGAAGTAGTGCCCATCGGCATTACCAAAGAAGGCCGCTGGCTGACGGCAAGCGCGGCTCAAAGAATGCTGCAGGGTAAGCCACCAGACGAAGACCGGCATCTGCGAGCCGGCGACCCGGAAGCTACTCCCGGCGCGGCCGTGCTGGCGAGCGGCGAGGCGGTGGTCGTCCCGCCCGAGCCCGTACACCGAGGCAGCGGATCGTCCATGGTGCCCTTCCACAGCGATACAGCGCCGGCGCGCCGTGCCTCGGATCGCGCCATTAACGTGGACGTCATCTTCCCAGTTCTGCATGGAACCTTTGGCGAGGACGGAACGATCCAAGGCCTGCTCGAGCTGGCCGATATTCCATACGTTGGCGCAGGTGTGTTGGGCTCTGCGGCGGGCATGGACAAGGACATCATGAAGGCACTCTTCCGGGCCGCCGGGCTGCCGATTGTGAAACATGTGACGCTCCTCCGCGGCGACTGGGAGGCCGAGCCTAAAAAAGCTGAGGGGGCCGTTGAGAAGAGTCTCAGGTATCCAGTCTTTGTTAAGCCGGCAAACCTCGGTTCATCGGTGGGAATTTCCAAGGCGCGCGACCGCAAGGAACTGGGGCCTGCAATTTACGAAGCGGCGAAGTTCGACTCGAAGAGGGGGTCGGTGGCAAGAAATACAAGGCGCGCGAGATCGAATGCTCAGTGCTGGGAAATGATCTTCCACAAGCTTCTGTGCCGGGAGAAATTGTGCCGGGAAAAGAGTTTTACGATTACACCGCGAAGTATCTGGACGAAGGTTCGCAGCTTGTAATCCCTGCGAAGCTGACGAAGGCCGAAACCAAGAAGGTGCAGGAACTCGCGATCAAAGCCTTCCAAGCTGTGGACTGCTCGGGCCTGGCGCGCGTGGACTTCCTGATGGATCCGAAGAACCGAAAGATCTGGCTTAACGAGATCAATACCATGCCTGGGTTTACGTCGATCAGCATGTATCCCAAGCTGTGGGCGGCCTCGGGCATATCGTATCCCGATTTAATTGAGAAGTTGATTCAGTTAGGACTGGAGAGGCATGGGGAGAAGAAGAAGAATCAGTACAGCCGATAGTCGTTGAGTCCCGCTCATCCGATTATTGGGAATCCGAGATCGATAATTCTTATGAAGCCACACAAGCGCACATCGAAGCCGGGAATCGGCCTCTACACCCCGGAGCAAGAAAAGAATACGACGCCCTTTCAGTATTTCGCTCAAATTGTCGTTGGCACCATTGTTGCTGTATCAGGGGTAGTCCTAGCTTACGCTAAGTACCAATCACCAAACCCACACACACCGGGTCTTATAGCCTATGCAGCGTTGGTGGTGATTGGTATTTTTATGGCACACGCGGGAATAATCTTCTGGTATAGGCGCTTACGAAAACTTTCGAACTGAGGCAACAAGTTTGCTCTTCGGAGCAGACCTTGGATTTCATGCAGAGTGGCTGAGGGACGAGCCCAGTGAAGCCACGACAACCGGATCGGGAGTCAATTCCCGGTCGCCCGGTGTCAACTCTCTCCCGGAAGCGGGGAACATGAGATTCGGGGTGCCGCATTTTCAGCATCTCGTAGCCTCTTTTTCCTAATATCCGGAAAAGAGGTTTTCCTGTTTTAGGGACCCTTTTCCTGGCTCGTCCCCGGCTACTCGCAAGATAGAGAGTAGCTATGGCCCGATACGAACTGCGCTGCCGGGAATGCGGTAAGGCTTGGGGAAACCAGCCCCGTTCCATCTGCGACGATTGCTTTTCTCCTCTGGAAGTTTTCTACGACTACGACTCCGTTCGCGCGACCTTTACGCGCGAGCGAATCAACCAACAACCGCCTAACATGTGGCGATATGCCGAGCTGTTGCCGTTTCCGGAGGGCTTCCGTCCTTCTCTCCCTGTCGGATTCACACCGCTGCTTAATGCTCCGCACTTGGCAGAGCGACTGGGGACGAAGCGGCTCTTCATTAAGAATGACGCCGTCTGCCTGCCCACGCTGAGCTTCAAGGATCGCGTAGTCGCAGTGGCGTTGGCGCAGGCACGCAACTTCGGATTCGATACGGTCGCCTGCTCTTCCACCGGCAATCTGGCCAACTCAGTGGCGGCCCAGGCGGCGCGTGGGGGATTCAAAGCATGGATCTTCATCCCCGCCGACCTCGAGCCCGCGAAAATCCTGGGCACCAAGGTGTACGGTG
>WNFB01000897.1_pt1 | contig 24836 bp, 23 predicted proteins | sample 5400501 | NCBI WGS metagenome assembly WNFB01 (sample SAMN13153341, study PRJNA577476) | soil metagenome | isolation source: 200 cm saprolite under Douglas fir tree site 2 hole 1 | place: USA:California | collected 2015-04-18 | reverse complement strand
AAGACAAAGGCGTCTTTCGAGCGTAAGCCTGCTTGGATCTGGCCGCGTTCGTTTTCGGTCAAAGGTCGGATGAAGAGAGGAGTTTTCATGCTCTCTATCATACCACATTGTCGATTACCTTTCGTGAGTTTGCACTAGGCAACGGAACGTTCATAGACGCGGGTGGCAGTGATGTAGGCTGAGGTTTGGATATCGGTGCCACAGCCACGGTAGACTTCTGGACCAGGTCAAACAGAACACCATCGGGCGAACGCATGTACAGCACAGGCGTTCCCCATTCTACACTATTTTCTACTCCAAGGCTGATTGCTTTGCGTGCTTCGCTTACAGCCGCATCGACAGGCATTCCATCTGCTAGCGCTTCATAGAAGGCACGCGATAACTCAATTGCTGCTCGATCGGTAATCTCATACTGCATCGCCAGCACTGCTGGAATACCACGCCGTACAAGAATAGCAGATGTACTGGAGAAGACATCTTGGGTACTGCCTCGCGCGCCCTCGCATGAGTTGAGTATGACCAGGCGCAGGGAACGGTGGTCAGCGAGCAATCGTCCCAAGCTCGTCGCACTCAAGTAGTCTGCTTTTCCCGCGTTATCCACTAGAGCGATAAGACCTTCTTCAGTGCGAGCGTCAAAACCTCCGTGTCCGATGAAGTGGAAGATGTGCCAGGGACCATGACGCATAGCCCGTTGCAAATCCTGCCAGGTCTGGCCTGGGAGCCAGGTTAACTCCACCGAACCCTTTGCCCGCAAGTCCTGAGTAGCTTTTTCTACCCGCAGCTTTTCAGTGTCAACATCCAGGTTTGCCAAATCTTTGGGATCGGCGATCATGCCAAGAATACGTAATGGAGGAGTTACAGTCAGTGGTTGGGGAGGTTGGGGAAGCTCGAGGTAACGCACGATTGGTGTGTTGCTCGAGAGGCAGACGTACTCAGCAAGATTTGGATCGTACAAGAACTCCCAGGGCAGCGCTGCCAATTCTGGCGCTCGAATACGCAGCTTCAATCGTAGCCCCTCTCCCTGATGGAAGGCTTCTTGTCGGCTTATGGCATAACGGCTATGCACTTCTCCAGTAAACAGCGCGTCGAACAAAGCACGACCAAAATCCTGGATTGTCTGCTCCCCTACTGAAAGCATTTGACGGTGTCTACCACCAGAGCGCAGCAGAGCAATTTGCAAGTCTTTCAGTCGGCTTTCTAGTGCCAGTTCGCCGAAAGGAAAGTGCATGGTTTCTCGTGCTTCGCCCGCCGCTGAACGGACAACTGCTACCGGATACTCGCGCCCGCTCCCAGGGCCAATTTCCAGTTCGAAGTCAAGATAGCCCATCCTTTCATCCGATCCCGCTATCAAGGCACACACTATTAAGGAGCAAGTCGACACTACCTACTGTATGATATCAACTCCGGTTAATCACTGTAAAAACGATGAGGGTCTGAGCTTTTGGGTTACGGACATTCATGATAGCTATATAAACGGATTTGATATGATGATGCACTAACTATACTCTACTGTAAGCAAAACTGCAATCCCAGAAATGGAAGGGTTCTCCATTTTTGATGGGGAAATAACCAACGTGGGCGACTCCCGGGGTCGCGAAGGCAAAAATGTAGTGGCAGGGGGCTGGGTAGGGTGGCGGATAGGCCCTTGCGGCTGCCAGGAGGCGCGGTGGTCCTGACTGCCGTTATTCCCACTCAATCGTCGCCGGTGGCTTTGACGTAATGTCATATACAACCCGATTAACCCCGGGTACCTCATTCACAATGCGATGGGAGATGCGAGCTAACAAATCTGCCGGGAGACGCGCCCAGTCTGCCGTCATAAAATCACCAGTAGTCACCGCACGGACGGCGACGACGTTGGCGTAGGTGCGTTCGTCACCCATTACGCCGACGCTCTGCAATGGGGTGAGCACGGCGAAGGCCTGGCCCAGTTCGCGGTAGATGCCGGCTCGGCGGATCTCGTCGATCACGATGGCGTCGGCGGCGCGTAAGATCGCCAGGCGCTGTTCATCGACGGCTCCGATGATGCGGATGGCGAGACCGGGACCGGGGAAAGGATGACGCCAGACCCACTCTTCGGGCAGATCGAGCGCCAGGCCGATCTCGCGCACTTCGTCTTTGAAGAGCATACGCAGCGGCTCAACCAGGTGCAGGTTCATTTCTTCAGGCAGGCCACCGACGTTGTGGTGGGTCTTGATGCGGGTCGCGGTAGCGGCAGTGTCGTGGCTGGTACTCTCGATGACGTCGGGATAGAGCGTTCCTTGTGCCAAAAAGGCGATTCCCCTGGATACCTGTCCCCCAGACAGGGTGCCCGCAAGGGGCACCAGTACATTTTGTTCCGCTGTTTCTTCGAAGATGCGAATAAATTCCTCGCCGATGATTTTGCGTTTTTGTTCCGGGTCGATTATGCCTGCCAGGCGTGTTAGAAAACGCTGGCGCGCATCGATGACTACCAGGGGGATATGCAGGTGAGTACTGAAGGTCTCGACGACCTGTTCGCGCTCGCCTGCTCGCAGACATCCAGTGTCGACGAGGACGCAGGTGAGTTGATCGCCGACGGCACGATGGACAAGCAGGGCTGCTACCGCGGAGTCTACGCCACCGGATAGGCCGCAGATGACGCGTGCTTGACCGACACGCTGGCGAATCTGCTCGATGGCTTCTTCGATTACGGAGCCGGTGGTCCACGCTGGTGTGCAGCCGCAGATACGGAAGAGGAAGTTGCGTATGATCTCTTTGCCTTGCGGTGTGTGGGTGACTTCGGGATGGAATTGTAGGCCGACTATGCCTTGTGGGTTGGCGATGGCGGCGACGGGGTTATTCTCGGTGCAGGCAAGGACTTTGAAGTCAGGGGGCAATTGGGCGACGCTGTCACCGTGGCTCATCCAGACGGGAAGACGTAGGGGTGCATCCACGTTTGGTGGGGAGTCGGCCTCGCCCCACCCCTCGGGCCGATAAATCGGCGATGGGCGCGGTAAACCGGCCCCTACGTCTTCATTTTGTGGTTGATCCAGTTCGATGGTTTGTTCAGGTGAGGCGGTGATACCTGCGAAAATGCGGAAGGTTTGCGCATCTTGCGCTGCTTCGGCCAGTACTTCGATGGTGGCCGGGCCGTATTCGCGTTGTTCGCTGGTGTGGACGACGCGCCCACCAAGTTGCTGGGCCAGCAGTTGCATGCCATAGCAGATGCCCAGCACGGGGATACCACTGTGTAGGATAGCAGGGTCGCAGGTGGGGGCGTCTGCGTCATAGACGCTGGCCGGCCCACCCGAGAGGATAATGCCTTTGATGTCAAGGTGCGTGTTCTGTTGCAGTTGTGCCAGGGTAGTGGTAGCTGGCACCAGTTCGCTGTAGACCTGGCACTCGCGCACGCGGCGGGTGATCAGTCGGCTGTATTGTGAGCCAAAATCAAGAACGAGTATCGCTTCTCGACGCTCCAAGGGCGCATACCCCTTTCTGATCGTTAATTGCTGGCGTCGGCTCGGCCCCACCGCGAGCCGATAAATCGACGATGGGGACCCGCGATGAATCGGGGTCGTACACCGACCCCCACGTCGCCTAATTTGCCAATGGTATCTAGTTTCGTGGGGCTGGGCCGCCAGAGACGTAGATGACCTGGCCGCTGACGAAGCCGGCTTCATCCGAACAGAGGAAGCAGATGACGTTGGCGATATCACGTGGCTGACCGACGCGACGTACCGGAATGCGTTTTGCTGCCTCTGCCTGCATCTCCTGTGGGTCGAGACCCATGCGACGGGCCGTGGCACGGGTCATTTCGGTGTCAATGTAGCCGGGTGCAACGGCATTGACGGTGATACCGAATGGTCCAAGTTCGATGGAGAGGGTACGCGTGAAGCCCTGTAAACCCGCTTTGGCCGTAGAATAGTTTGCCTGGCCGCGATTGCCCAGCGCGGCGGTCGAGGAGAGCGAGACGATACGGCCATATTTCTGCTGTACCATGTGTGCCTGCACAGCGCGAGTACAGAGAAACGCTCCCTTGAGATGGACGTTCATCACCGTATCCCAGTCTTCCTCCGACATTTTAAAGAGCAGGTTGTCGCGCACTACTCCCGCATTATTGACTAAAATATCCAATCGCCCGAAATAGCTTGCCGTTTTATCGACGGCGTCCTGCACCATAGCACTATCTGCTACATTGCAGGCGACCACAAGACCTTCCATGCCAAGGCGATCAAGCTCGGCTGCTACTTGCTTGCAGCCCTCGGTATCGACGTCGGCTAGTGCTACGCGGGCACCCTCCTCGGCCATGCGCAGAGCGGTCGCTGCACCGATGCCTCGCCCTGCTCCGGTGATGAAGGCAACTCGTCCATCAAGTCGTCCCATGAATTCTTCCTTTCGTAGCTCGGATATACAACCGGTCAATGCGAACGGGCCAGACAAGCCCACCATGATGAACAGAGTATATCACAACTACGTTCCATGATGACGTGTGGCTTCCAGGCAAGTGACACCCTGCGGGCCAACCTGCGCGCTGTGTCGTATCCCTGGGGGCAGAATGAAGCAATCGCCTGGTGCCAGGTCTACCGCACTGATGTTGCCAGAGGCATCGCGAGTGTCGGGGAGGGTGAAACGAATGGAGCCACGAACACAATACAGGACTTTTTCATAGCTGTGACTATGTACGGCATAGGTATCACCGGGCCCATTCGACCAGGTATAAGGGGATAGGCCCTCCTGCCGCATACGCTGCCATAGTTCCTGCTCTTGTGGTGAGGTTGTCTTTTGCCAGCGAACAATTTGCATAGTATCATGCACCTCTGTTATCTCAGCGGTGACTGCATCGTACTCGGCGCGCGGGTCTGTGGACACATGATCACCTCAATATTTATGTTTATGAATCAGGGCAAGCGCCTTCGGCGATGCTTCGCAGCGTAAGGGTCCACCCCTCCTCAAACCGCTGACCTTGCCCCTACTCGATACTTTAGCCACGTTTACTATACTCTACCGTGGGCAAAATTTCAAGCTGGAGTACCTCTTGTCGTAAGCATGCCAGAGGGGTACAATAGAGCCCTAACCCCATCTTGCGATGTCGTCCGCTCGGAAAGGAGCTCTTCTACCCATGAGCACGACACAGATAGCAGCGTTACTCTATCAGTTGCAGCAGCTTGATCTCGAACTGGAACGTCTCTCAGCCGAACAGCAAACAGTAGCGAGTTCACTTCAGGGTAATGCCACGCTACAGAAGCTACGCACAGAACAGAAAACGGCGCAGCAACGGTTGCGCGCAGGTCTACAGGTGCAACGAGAGGCAGAGAAGGCGCTCGAAGACCTTGGCCATCGTCTCAAAACACAAGAACAACGTCTCTACGGTGGAACCATCAACAATCCGAAAGAACTCAATGCGCTCCAGCAGGAGGCACAGCATCTGCGATTACAACAGAGCCACCAGGAGGAGACCACACTGGAAGCAATGGACGCGGCAGAGTCTTTGCAGGAGAAGGAACACCGTACATCGGAAGCTCTACGAGAGGCAGAAGGAGCCTGGGTCAGGCAAAGTGCAGCCCTGGTCACACGTCGCGATCAACTGGCGACGCGACGGCAAGAAGTAGAGTTGAAACGAGAGCAGCTAGCAGCAAAGCTCGATGCAGACCTGCTCGGTCGGTACGAGAGAATACGCCGTACGAGGCAGGGAAAGGCGGTCTCCAAGGTTGAGCAAGGTTCGTGCCAGTGGTGCAGAGTGATTTTGACTCCCAGGGAATTGCAGCACGTGCGTATCAGCACGGAACTGCAAACCTGTAGCAATTGCGGGCGGATCTTGTATTTTGAGCGTTAAGCAGAATTTACCTTAATGTGCGGTCACCCTGGGAGAAAGGAGAATGTGATGGGACTCTCTATGCCAAAGCAAAACCCGAAGGCAATCGGTGAACGGAGCCAGGCCCACATTATCGCTAGACTGCTTGATGTGGGATATAATGTACTCATGCCTTACGGGGGTAACACTCGCTACGATGTGGTTATTGAAGAACAAGCAGGAAAAGAACGTGAGGTGGGCGCAGGATTATGAATTATAGTGAGGGCGGAGGGGATCGAACCCTCGGCCAAACGATTAAAAGTCGTTTGCTCTACCACTGAGCTACGCCCTCAAGTCCAGTAAATTATCACAAGGCGCTTGCCCCGCCACCTGAGCTACGCCAGCACAAGAGTAGTATACCACGAGCCGTCAAGGCTTTGGCAGTGAAGACAGTGAGGGCCATCTGTAACTTTAGAGGGAGAAACAGTTGAGCTAAATAACCGATTGCCCTTTAGTCTAAACTTTGCGCAGGAGTGGCTTTTTGGCCTGTTAACATCTTTACAAATGGACTTCTTTCATGTTATATAGTCTATATATCGGCGCAGAGACGCCATTTTTTTAACAGGAAAGGAGTGTGAAGCACAAGAGAAACTTTGGGGTTACGAAACATTATTACATCTGTATGAATTTTTGTGCTATACACTCTATACTTCCCCTAGTTGGGGTAACTTCTTCTATTCCCATGGTTAAGCCTTGGAACCCCTTTGGAGAGTATACTTATCTCTCTGATTTTCAGAAAGTGAGAAAAAACATATGCGACGGTTTACCTTTTTTAATAAGGTGGGAGTAGCTAGCGTTCTCTCGTTCCTCGCGATCTTGCTCGGTCTGTACACCACGACGGGCACAGCTTCAGCGCATAGCGCACAGCCAGCACACTCCCACCCTATTATCAACGTATTCGATGTTTCAAGGTTTGGCACCTGCCTAGACTTCCGAATTGAAGGGGAAAATTTCTCACCTCGCCATCATGCCGATCTCGAGGCTGAGAGTTTCAATGGTGGAATCGTGAGCTTCGGTCCTGATCGCGTTCGTGTGAACGGCGATGGCCGATTCGCCACCGATGCTCATGCTTGCGGCTTCGGCAGGTTCTTCAACAACTGCGGTACTTTCATCGACAATCCGGACATCTTTTGTGGCGTCAACCTGAACCCGGAGGACTTCTGCGGAGGATTCGGCTTCGAGCCGAGTGCATTCTGCTTCGGTGGCGGCGCGTTCGGCGGATTCCCAGGACAATGCCAGTTCCAATGCCAATTCCAAGGACAGTTCCCAGGGCAATGCCAGTTCCAAGGACAATTCCCGGGACAATGCCAATTCCCAGGCCAATTCCCAGGCCAGTTCCGAGGTACAGACTGTCAGTTCAGGCTAGAGTGTTTCCACCGCGTACGTGTGGATGATTTCTGTCGTTTCCACTTCTTCTCGTTCTGCAACTTCCGAAGGAACCACATCGTCGAATTGTTAGTCAGGGCTGTGGACTCACACACGGGGGACAAGTCTGACACTGCTTTTATCCAGTTTGGACTGAACTTCTAAGCTTGAAACAAAAATACCAGTGAAGGGTGTTCCCTTCACTGGTATTTTTGGTAAGATTAGAAGTCAGTGTAAGAACAGGCGCGAATTTAGATCGCCTGCCACACTTGCACCACACCATCCTGGCTCGCGGAAGCAATGCGCGAGCCATCGGGCGACCACTCCAGCGCGTTTACGAGATTAGCATGTCCGCTATAGACAAAAACATTGCCGCCATCGAAAGCATCCCAGACCTGTATTGCCTGATCATCCCCGCCGACAGAGGCGATGCGTTTGCCGTCGGGTGACCATGCCACGGTGTTTACCCACGTCTGCGAACCAGAGTGACCATAATAGGTAAAGACGAGGTCTCCCATTGCGCTATGCCAGACCTGGACGGTGCCATCTCCGCTGCCCGAGGCGATGTAGGTGCCATCCGGTGACCAAGCCAGGGCGTAGACTGGCGAGGTGTGACCACGATAGGTGAGGATGCTATGCTGCAAGGGCTGCTGAGCGTCCCACACCTGCACTGTCTTATCATCGCCTCCAGAGGCGATGAGAGTGCCATCGGGTATACCTGTCCCCCAGACAGGATTCCATGCTAGTGCGTTGACTGCATTCTTGCGACGCCAAAAACGAGCATGACCATGATACTCGAAGACAGTAACCTTTGGGGCTCCGCTTACCATTGCTGTGGCATCCCAGACTTGCACTGTGTCGCTTGCGGAGGCAATATACATGCCATCAGGCGACCATGCCAACGCGTTCACTTGTTTGGTATGGCTACGATAGGTGCAGATTACACCTCCACTAACAGCATCCCAGATTTGCACCGTGCTATCATCGCCTCCAGCGGAGGCGATGACTGTACCATCGGGTGACCACGCCACGAGAGCAATAAATGTCTGAGAAGCGGAATGTCCATGATAGCTGAGAATGGTGTCACCGGTGAGAGCATGCCAAACCTGAATCGTCGTGCTTGCAGAGGCGATACGGGTGCCATCGGGCGACCACGCTACACTGGTAACGGGATAGAGATAACCATGATGGGTTTGATGTCCTGTGTAGGTACAGAGGGTGGTGCCGACAGGTGGCTTAGAAACGGCTGGGTGTCGATAGGCATGAAGAGGATAGCTATTTCGTAGCCTGGCTGTTTCCTCGGCAGCGATTCCTTGCAGCTCTTGCCTGACAACGGCCATACTGGCGGGTCTATGAGCCGGGTTCATCTCGAGCATCTGCATAATCAACTCCTCAAGCCCGGCAGGGTGGTTGTGCAGGCGCAGAGGAGGGAAGGTAAAAATGTTAGGAGTATTTGAGAGCGGATCATGACCTGTTAGCAATTGGTGCAGTAATGCCCCAAGGCTGTAGATATCGGCACGGGGAGTTGTTTGGGTGTTGCCATATTGTTCTGGCGCAGCATAGCCAGGTGAGCCGAAGGCGATAGTGTCTTTGGCCTGTCCTGGCTTGAAGTGGCGAGCAATGCCGAAATCGATGAGGTAGATGTCGCCATCAGGGGTCAACATGACATTGCTGGGCTTGAGGTCGCGGAAGATGATAGGCGGGTGGCGCAGGTGCAGGTAGCCCAGCACTTTGCTCAGTTGTATGCCCATATCGAGGACTTTTTCAACGGGGAGCCTGCGCGATCTTGCATGGTTGAGGTACTGCTCCAGGGTTTGGCCTTCGATAAAATCCATCACGAGATACCAGTGCCCTGATTCGATGAAATGGTCATGGATGCTGGGGAGATTGGGATGGTTCAGACCGGCCAACATCATCGCCTCACGCTTGAAGGCGTCAGTGGCTGCGGCAATATGCTGCGGACTAAGTGCACGTGGGCTCATTTCTTTGAGAGCCACCAGCCGGTTACCAAACTGGGTATCCGCCGCCTTATAGACTGCGCCAAAGCCTCCCTTCCCCACTTGACCGATAATGCGATAGCGTTGCTGCAAGAGTATCTCTTGTAAATGTTCTGCAGAGTTCCCTGTATGGGGAAATTGACGACTAGCTGAGGGGCTAGAGTGGAGGGGCTGGCCGCAAACGAAACACGTTGTTGCCTGTATCCCATTACTAGCACCGCACGCTTCACAGTAGAGGTAGGAATGTGCCATGACCTTGGTCCTTTAAGCATACTGACTCTCTGAGGAGACGAGCTTGCGATTCTCCATTGCCCTTTTTCCACTGGAACTTGCAAGGACAGAGAGTCTATCCTTCACTAGTATAGACGTTGAGTGCGTAGAAACTTAAAGTGTGGGAGCCAGGTGGGTACAAGGGGCGGCTGCTGATTTCCGGGGATGGTGCTATAATAGTTCCAGGGTGATCGCGAGGGTTGCCCGTAGAGAGTTTTGCGATGAGGGGAATGACGGTTCTATGGCAAAAAAGATTTTAATCATGGATGACGATCCGACGATTGCCGATCTGCTGACGGAGGCGTTGGCAGACGAAGGTTACGAAACGCATATGACAACACAGAGTCTGCGTTTCTACGATGCTGTGCGCGAACACCAACCTGATCTTGTCTTGCTCGATCTGATGATGCCATACCTGGATGGGCGCGATGAACTGAAGCTGATGGCGATGGGCGTCGATCGGCGGATTCCGGTGATCGTTGTGACTGCGTACCTGGGAGCAGTAAAGGAGGAGCAGGAGTTCCGCCAGGCTGGTGTGGTGCATATTGTCTATAAGCCCTTCGATCTTGAAGAACTTGTGGAGAAAGTGAAGGCCACAATTGGTGAGCCAGATGAGGCGTCGAGATGAGTCCAACTTCGTCAGATAGCGAGTCTGCGAAGGTCCGTGTCGCCCTGGATGCTATGGGGGGCGACAAGGCCCCCGGCGAGGTTGTACTGGGGGCAGTGCAAGCTGCTCGTGAATATGGACTGGGTGTGTACCTGGTGGGACGCGAAGATGCGATACGGGCAGAACTAGCCAGGCACGATACCCAAGGTCTGGATCTGCCCATCATCCACACGGATGAAGTCATCGAGATGGATGAACATCCTGCCACGGCAGTGCGACGCAAGAAAAGTGCTTCGATGATAATCGCACTGCAACAGGTGCGCGACGGTGCGGCGCTGGGCGCCGTATCGGCGGGCAATAGTGGCGCGATGATGGCAGCTTCACTCTTTACGCTTAAGCGCATTGTGGGCGTGGAGCGGCCTGCACTGGGAGGCATTTTTCCCACGAAAGATGGTGTCTGCCTGGTGATCGATATGGGGGCTAATACGGACTGCAAGCCGGAGTATTTGCAACAATTCGCACTCATGGGTTCCATCTACATGGAGCGTATTTTTCATGTGCGATCGCCCCGTATCGGCTTGCTGGCTAATGGCGAAGAGGAAAGCAAAGGCAATCAGCAGGTGCAGGAAGCGCATCAGTTGTTGAAGGCGAGTGCTGCAACACTTGGCTTGAACTTCATCGGCAATATTGAGGGAGGCGATATCCCTTTTGGAGCCGCTGACGTTGTGGTCTGCGATGGTTTCGTTGGTAATGTGGTACTCAAATTGAGTGAAGGGCTGGCTGAGACGCTAATAGGGATGCTGCGCGCACAAATGACTAGCTCGCTGCCCACTAAGTTGGCAGCAGGCGTGTTGCGGCCAGGCCTGCGCAAGGTATTCGGACGCCTGGACTATGCTGAATACGGTGGTGTGCCACTTTTGGGCGTCAATGGCTCTGCCATTATTGCGCACGGTCGTTCGAATGCAAAAGCGATCAAGAATGCTTTGCGTATCGCCCGGCAGACGGCGGAGACAGGAGTTGCAGCAGCTATTGCAGATGGACTGGCAAAGCTAGGGACGGTTGCGTCTGGTTAACCAGGTGTAACCATCCCTCAGTTGGTTAGCTAGTTTTACGCTGGCGTTTTGCCGCCCCGCCCATTTTGCCAATGCGACTATAGAAATCCGAGTCTTGCCGCTCCTTGGTGGCATTGCCACCTTTTTTGCCCATCTCCGAAAAATGGCTTGTGCCATACTTATCCACGTTGGCCTGGCCACCTTTCCTGGCGATGGCGCGGTAGTATTCACTACCGCGCTTTTGCTTGAGAGCGGTTCCACCTTTTTTTCCGATGCGTCGATAGTAGTCTTCACCATACTTATCGCGGACCACGCTTCCCCCTCTACGGCCCGCTTCTGATGTCGACATGGGGACGGGGGCGGGTTTTACTTCGCCTTCAGGCTCCATCCTAATTCCCCTTTCCTGGGTAGGATACCCAGGTGAAATAGTTGTAGGGCATCCAGAGGCGGCGTATAGAGTCCCTTGTAGTCGCTCTGGAAGCCCTTTATGTTGTGTGCAGAGTATACCGGAAAGCTCAACCTGTGTCAATAAACCAAGCAGTCGTGTTTGTGGCGGGGGCTTGCCCTGGCATGCTCGCTCTGGACAAATACGACTCGAGTGTCTATACTAGAGGAAGACGATGTATCAATGTATTTCAAGGAGTGTATGCCTGCATGGGTGAGAAATCTGCTGATGATGCGAGGCGAGGCTTCGCCAATGGCCCCGGACCGCTTATCCCGCTACCTGTGCCCATTGGTGACGAGCATCGGCGTAGGCAGCCTCCTGGGCAAGGGCCTTCTTTGTGGCTTTTGTGCAGCAGATGGATTCGGTATCACAGTATTCAATGGCGCTGGAATATTGAGCGTTTTCTCGCCCGACGCTTCAACCGTCGTTGGGGTGGTTCGTAGAGATAGGAGAAGGGATCAGGTGAGCCAATCCACATCGACGACAGACACGAATCCTGGCACGACATCCCATAATATATTTGCCCGCACATACGAACTATTCAATGGTAGCCTCGCTGAAAGCAACTTCATGGTTCCATTGCGCAGGGAGATCGTCGGCAAAGCTCGCGGCCTCGTCCTGGAAGTAGGTGCAGGTACAGGACTCAACTTCTCCTTTTATCAGCCAGGGCAAGTCGAGCGAGTGGAAGTCATCGAACCGGATGCTGCGATGCTGCGTTATGCACGCGAACGCCTGAACACGGCACGCGTGCCCATTACACTCACGCAAGTAGCGGTGGAAGCGTTGCCCTTTGCCAATGAGACGTTTGATAGCGCGGTGACGACACTCGTTTTCTGTTCCGTGACCGATCCTGTGCGCGGTTTCCGCGAGATTATGCGTGTGCTGAAGCCGGGAGGTACATTGCTATTGGTGGAACATGTGCGTTCTCAGGGTGCCATCGCGGGGCTCGTGCAGGATGCGCTGGTGCCAGTGACGAAGTTACTTGCTGGCAATTGTCACTGGAATCGCGACACTGCCCACACAGTTGCTGAGGTGGGTTTCCAGGTGACGTTCAAGCGCGACATACATAGTCTGTTGATGCCGATGATTTTGCTGGAGGCAAGACGGAGCTGATTGTACATTATGTTTTCGGTGGTTCGCTTGCCTGTTGCCGTTTAGCGCGATTTTCTTGAATGATCTGGTTACATAAGTCAATACATTGGTCGCAAATGTAGACTCCGCCAGGCCCTGCGATGAGTTGCTCGACCTGGTCCTGTTGTTTGTCACAAAAAGAGCAGCGGAGTGTTCGATGTGTCTTTTTTAGGTGTTGCATGCTGCTTTTGCCTTTCGCTGGTTGGTATGCTCTCCGACCCTGGTTTGTCCGCATTACATAATATACCCTTTGTCGCTTTTTAGTTCCGTATTTTCTGCGACTTTTCCTGACATTCTTTATATTCAAGGGGAAAAGGAGAAGGGTCGGGGTCACCCCGATCCCCGGCAAGAGGCTTCGCCCCTTGCATTCCCTTTTTCCCCTCGACCTGAGTGCTTAACTCTGATATAATGTGGATAACATATTGATAGAACATTGGTTTCATCTGGGAGGGTGCTATGAGCGACCGACTCGTCTCACCGCGTATGAGCGAAGAGGAACAGGCTATCGAGGGTAGTCTGCGTCCGCGCCGCCTGAATGAATATATCGGGCAGGAGAAGATTAAAGGGAACCTGAGCGTGCTGCTGGAAGCTGCGCGCCTCCGCAATGAGTCGGTTGACCATGTGCTGCTGTATGGGCCGCCCGGATTGGGGAAGACGACTCTGTGTAACATCATCGCTGTCGAGATGGGCGTCAGCATAAAAACGACCTCAGGACCGGCCATTGAGCATGCGGGTGATCTTGCTTCTATCCTTACCACACTGCAGTCGGGTGAGGTGCTCTTCATTGACGAGATACACCGTCTCGCCCGCCCGGTCGAGGAGCGCCTGTACTCTGCGATGGAGGACTTTGCGCTCGATGTGATGATCGGTAAGGGGCCAAGCGCCAGGTCACTGCGCCTTTCGCTGCCGCACTTCACCGTCGTCGGGGCTACTACCCGGGTCGGCGCAATGACTGCCCCGTTACGTGACCGCTTCGGGGCCATTTACCGTATGGAGTACTATGATACCGCCGCGCTCAAGCAGATTTTGACTCGTTCGGCACGCATCCTCAAGGTTCCCGCACATGAAGCGGGCATCGATGAGATTGCCGGACGCGCTCGAGGCACACCGCGTATCGTCAACCGCTTGCTGAAACGGGTGCGTGACTATGCACAGGTGAGGGCGGATGGCGTGATTACGCGGGAAGTAGCTCGAGCGGCACTCGATGCGTTGGAGATTGATCACCTCGGTCTCGACCAGACCGACCGTAACCTGCTGCTGGCGATTATTCAGAAGTTCAATGGTGGCCCGGTCGGGCTGGATACGTTGGCTGCCAGCACGAGTGAAGACACGGAGACGATTGAAGATGTGTATGAGCCATATCTCCTGCAACTGGGCTTTATTGCTCGTACACCGCGTGGCCGCGTGGCCATGCGAGCGGCGTACCAACACCTAGAACTGAATGCACCAGGCGGGCAGAATGGAGCAGGATTGTGGACAACGCCGACATCGACACCAACGCCTTGAAGATCAGCGATTTTGACTATTATTTGCCACAAGAGTTGATTGCCCAGACGCCGATTGAGCCACGCGATGCCTCACGCCTGCTGGTTGTCCATCGCGCATCTGGCATGCTGGAGCACCACCATTTTTACGAGATCGGCGCCTATCTACGCCCCGGTGATTTGCTCATCGCCAACCAGAGCCGCGTGCTTCCGGCACGCCTACTCGGACGCCGCGCTGAGACGGGCGGAGTTGTGGAAGTGCTGCTGCTGGCCGAACGTGCCGACCTGGGACCGGATCATTGGGAAACGCTGGTGCGTCCTGGCCGTCGTCTACGCGAAGGAGCATGCATTGTGTTTGGGGATGAGCTGGCGTGTGCTCCCGCCCCCCTGGCATCTTCCGCCCCCCTGGTACCCGCAAGGGGCACCACTACATTACCGCAGCATACGCCCCTATACGCGGAAATCTTGCAGCGTACCGAGGCAGGGGGGCGTATTGTGCGTTTCTTCGTCGATCCCGCACCCTCGGCCCCTACAATTCACGAGGAGGCCGTTTCGTCTCCAGAAGAATCAACGGAGGTGCGTCAGCTGATCGAGCGATTGGGGCGTATGCCGTTGCCGCCGTATATCCACGAGCCTCTGGCCGATCCGGAGCGTTATCAGACGGTCTATGCGCGTATCAGCGGCTCGGCAGCGGCTCCCACGGCGGGATTGCATTTTACAACGCAACTGTTGGAGCAATTACGCCGGCAGGGAGTGCGAGTTGGCTTTGTTACGCTGCATGTGGGACTGGACACGTTCAAGCCTGTGGAGCGTGAGGATGTCAGTGAGCATAAGATGCATAGCGAGGCGATAGAGCTCGATGCTCCCACTGCAGAACTGATTAATGAGACGCGCCGCGCCGGTGGTCGGATCATCGTTGTGGGTACCACGTCGGTGCGCGTTCTGGAGAGCGTGGAGAGGGTGGCGGGTTTCCAAGAAGGCTCACAAGCTCGCATCGAGCCATATCGCGGGCATACGCGCCTGTTCATTACGCCAGGCTACCGCTTTCGGATTGTGAATGCCATGATTACCAATTTTCATCTGCCACGCTCGACGCTGCTATTGTTGGTGAGCGCCTTTGCTGGAAAACGATTGATCGAGAAGGCCTATCAGGAGGCTATCCGAGAACGGTACCGCTTCTTTAGCTTCGGGGATGCGATGCTGCTGATTTAAAGTCAGATACTCAAACCCCTAGAAGGGGATGAGTTTGTGTCTAGGCTCGACCGCAACTCGGAAGATTGCTCTTCCGCTTTGGCTTCACGGCACGACACATCACGGGAGTGTTGCCACTCCACTGGGCCATCCGACAAGTGGCCCGTCCTTGCCCAGCGTGGCCGAACCACTTCCGAGCAAGGAGCGTTGCGCTCAACCGAGAACGTTTTACCTGGCAGCGGCTTCTCTGCCAGAACGCCATACGTTCAGTTGGAAAGGTTCCCTATAGGCGAACTGTCTCTCTCTGCCGAAGCAGAGTGCCTAAGCCTACCGCCAGATGGTAGCACAGATGTACAAGAAAAGCAAGCGGGAGGCTTTCCATCTGCGGATCCGTTCTTTCCTCCCGCCCCGTGAACGGAGGCGGGCCTCCAGAACGGAGTTCTAGTGAAGGAGAACCCATATGCCGAAGTACATTCTCAGCATTGGTGAGATGCTCATTGATTTCATCCCCGATATGCCCACATCTGTGGGGGTCGGAGGCACGCCTTGTTATCACCCACATCCAGGTGGAGCACCGGCCAATGTGGCGGTGGCCATCGCACGACTTGGCGGAGCGGCGCGCTTTATTGGGAAGTTGTCAGAGGATGGATTTGGTCAATTGCTGGCACAGGTGCTGGTAGACAACCACGTTGATACGCTCTACATACAGACTACCCGGCAGGCTCCTACCTCGCTGGCTTTGGTGACATTGTCGGTTAATGGCCAACGGCAATTTACGTTTTATCGCCAAGGTACTGCTGACACCCGCTTAGAGGTTGGGAACCTGGATTGGAACGCCTGGCAAGATGCTGCGATCTGCCATGCAGGCTCCGTCTCGCTCTCGGTCGAGCCATCCCGTTCGGCAACGCTTGCAGCGATGGATTACACTCGCCAGGCCGGGAGCATCGTGTCGTTCGATGCCAATATCCGACCGGCGTTGTGGGCGTCCGATACGGAGATTCGAGAGGCAATAAGAGAGGCCATCGGACGTAGCGATGTGCTGAAGTTCAGTGCAGAAGAGGCCGGTTTCATGGACGAGCAAGGGGATTTGCTGGAGGAACGCCTCGATATGAACCAGTTGAGAACATTGGGGGCAACTCTTCTGGCACAAGGCCCCAGTCTCGTGATCATTACGCTTGATGCACAGGGTGCGTTCTTGATGACGGCAAATGCACAAGTGGAGGTGCCTGCTGTACCTGTCAAAGCTGTTGATACGACGGGAGCTGGCGATGCTTTTATGGGGGCTATTCTACATGGGTTGGTGCAGCAGGGGTGTAGCACGCCTACCGATCTGCGCCAGTTGTCAGGGGACGAGTTGAGAAATCTGGGGAGTTTCGCCAATCGGGTCGCGGGCCTGAGCTGTACGCGCTATGGAGGCATTTCGTCGTTGCCCTTCATCAATGAAGTGCAGGTCTGAGCTGTAGGGGCGAGAGTGGTCGGGATGAGTGGGGTGGGGCCTTTACGGGTCGCCCGCGCTTGGCCCGTAAATTTACTTGACAAGGCGCAAGAGATGTAGTATTCTAAGGTAGTCGACGCGGGGTGGAGCAGCGGTTAGCTCGTTGGGCTCATAACCCAAAGGTCGAAGGTTCGAATCCTTCCCCCGCTACCAACCAAGCCATCGACAAACGCAAAGGCACTTTACGACGCGGGATAGAGCAGTGGTTAGCTCGTCGGGCTCATAACCCGGAGGTCACAGGTTCGAATCCTGTTCCCGCTACTTTTTTGTTTTTAGGCCTGTAATGTCAGTTACGAGGCGGCGTAGCTCAGTCGGTAGAGCAAGGGACTCATAAGCCCTGTGTCACAGGTTCGAATCCTGTCGCCGCTACCTCTTCCCCTATGCAGCCTTCTCTTAAGGGCATCCCACTTGCTTTGCTTGTTGTTGCAGAGAGGCGATGTCCTGGCGTATCCCCGCTATCTGTGTATCGATTTGAGCTTTCGTTGCAGGATTGCTTGTGTTCGCTTTCTGTTTTTGCAGAGCCTGAATTTGGGAATTATCTGTTGCAATCATCTTGTGAATCGGATTACAACTTTGATTCGCACCTGAAGTTGGTATAGCTGGTGCTCCTCCACAGGCCACGAGAACGGCGCTCCCAGCTACGGCTGCCACGCCGAGCAGGAATTGGCGACGGCTGTAGAACGTCCTGTCACCAATGACCATACTGCTCACCCTCCTGTACTCTGTGCTCAGTTTATAGGCTATTCAAGCAGCCTTTGCTGGATGCTCTGCACGACATTATAGCCTATTTTCGAGGGAAACTCATCCAAAGATGGGTCAAATGCCCCATATTTTAGGGTTAAACCTAAAGTATACTTTGAACAACGATATGACAAGCCTTGTATCAACTCGACACAGGGCTTTCCTTGCGAATAGCCAATGAGTATGTTATAGTCGAGCTAACAAGGACCTACCATGCATTTCCAAACCTCGCCTCCAACTGCAATATTGTTGCTCATGTGAGAAAGAATGGAGCGTGCTTATGTACCCGTGGTTACACGTGGGACCCGTGGTTATCTCTACGTATTCCCTCATGTTCCTTTGCGCCTACATCGTCGGCGGCATCGTCACCTACGATGAAGCGAAACGGCAACACCGGGCCAGCGAAGCGATCTTGCGTGTAGCACTCGGCGCGTTGGGTGGCGGCCTGATCGGTGCCAAACTGAGTATGTTGATCTTCCTGGGGCCAGCGACCTTCATCAAAGACCTGCCGTACCTGTGGTACAGCGGCCAGGCCTGGACTGGGGCCTTCTTCTGCGGCTACGCGGGCGTCTTGCTCATCAAGCGACTCAATCACATCAAATACTCCACCGGCGACATATTTGCCCCTGCACTGCCGTTAGCCCAGGCCATAGGACGGCTTGGTAACCTGCTGGGCGGTGATCCTTTTGGCTTGCCGAGCAATCTTCCCTGGGCCATCATGCAACAGGGTGTGCGCCGCCAGCCTTCGGCACTCTACGAACTGGTACTTGACCTGGCGCTGTTTATCGTTATCTTCTATTTGCGCGACAGGCTCCCGCGTGCTGGTGACCTGTTCAAGCTCTATGTCGTCGGCTACTGTAGCCTGCGTTTCCTGGTGGACTTCACCCGCGCCGACCCACATGTTTTGTTCGGCTTGACATTGGTGCAAGTTCTTTATGCTCCTACAATAGTTTTCTTTGCCTATCAACTCTGGGTCTCGTTGCGCGAGAGCAGGCGTGCAAAGGCACGAGCGAAGGCACAGACTGTTGATGCTGAGGCAGCATAGCAGAAAGATAGGAGAGGGCCATGCAGGAAGACGAAAACCAGTCTGAACAGGAGGAGCAACCTCGACCTGATGGAGAAACAGAGGGGAGCCAACCTGAACCAGAGCCGCAACCTACCTCCAAAGAAGATGATGATAGTAAGTCTGAGCAGGAGCCGCAACCCCCATCTGAGAGAGAGGCAGAGGAGAGTCAACCTGAACCTCAGCTGCAACCTACATCCGAGAACGTAGTAGGTGAGGGTCAACCTCAACAGCGATTGCAGGCTCCACCAGCAGTACCAATTCCATTGCCACTAACGGCAAGGCAGAAGAGATGGCAATATTTCCTGAGTCTTGTCCTGGGCCTCATTCCAGTAATCGTCCTTCTAGTCACTTATGGTATTGGAATAGCGCAAGGGCAAAATGGCCTGGGCACCCTGGTCAACGGAGGATTGGACGCGGTTTTTCTCTATGTTATCGAGCTTATCGTTATGATTGTTTTCCTTACCAACAAACAGAGGCGATTTGTCGGCTATGGTCTATTGACGGCGTTTCTAGTCACCCCTGTCGTAACTGCTATCGGATGCACCGTCATTCCCAACCTGATTCATCCATAGGAACCACTTTCAGATAAGTCGAATTACAAACCTGTCCTTCAGACGGGCTAACCTGCGCGCCTTGATGGACTTTTTCAGAAGAGGAGCACAAAATAATGCATGACCGAAAATCGTCCAGCCAAGCACCTATCGTCTCCACTATGCCCGATGCTAGCACAGAGGAGACATATCCTGCCCGGCATGATCGTCCCTACATTTACCACAACTTCACCAATAGCCTCTGCCCCAAGTGCTTAAAGGTCATCCAGGCCAAGATCATCTTGCAGAACAATAAGGTGTACATGCTCAAGACCTGTCCAGAGCATGGAGCCATGCGTACGCTGATATCTTCGGATGCCGCTTACTATCTGAGCCAGAGCCAGTACAACAAGCCTGGTACCCTGCCGCGACATTTCCAGACGCCGGTAGAGTTGGGTTGCCCTCTGGATTGCGGGCTCTGTACCGACCATGAACAGCACACCTGCCTGGCGCTCGTCGAGATCACCGAGGCGTGCAATCTGCGCTGCCCCACCTGCTTCGCCGACTCTGATGTTGGCCGTTTCTACTCCCTGGAAGAGGTGGAGCGCATGCTCGATACCGTGGTCGAGAACGAAGGCTATGCCGATGTCGTGCAATTCAGCGGGGGTGAGCCAACAATCCACCCGCAGTTGCTGGAGATTCTGGCGATGGCCAAGCAGAAGCGCATCAAGGCGTTGATGATTAACACCAATGGCGTACGCATCGCCAAAGACGAGGATTTTGTACGCAGCCTCAGCACCTTCAAGGGCAATTTTGAGGTCTATTTGCAGTTCGACGGCTTCCGCCAGAGCACCTCTGAGATCATCCGCGGCATGGACCTGCGCGAGGTGAAGGAGAAGGCGATTGCCAACCTTACTAAATACGAAATTCCGATCAATCTGACGGCGACGATACAGCGCGGCGTGAACGAGGACGAGATCGGGGAGATCGTCAAGTTCGGCGTTGCACAGAAGATGGTGCGCGGCATCACCTTCCAACCGATCACCAACGTTGGTCGTCATGGAGACTTTAATCCGCTTGATCGCACTACAGTTCCTGATGTCATTCGCGCCATCGACGAGCAGACCAACGGTATGTTCCGCAGCACGGATTTTGTGCCGTTGCCCTGCCATAGCGATTGCATCAGCATGACGTATGCCTATGTCAAGGGGAAGAAGGTCAAGCCTTTGCCACGTTACATCGATGTGAAGGCCTACCTGGATGTGATCGGCAACCAGATCAACTTTAAGATTGAAGATATGAAGGGTGTCGTTGGCTCCGCGCTGATGCGGCTCTGGTCGGCTTCAACGCCGTTGAGCACGGCCAATGCACTCCACGACTTCAGTTGCTGCCTGCCGGTGGCACCGCAGGCGCTGACGCAGAAGGAACATGGCAGCCTGCTCTACGAGAACATGTTCCGTATCGTTATTATCGCCTTCATGGATGCCTGGAACTTCGATGTGCGCTCAGCCAAGAAGTGCTGCGTCCATCATGTCCTGCCTGATGGCAAGATTATGCCCTTTTGTTCGTACAATACGTTGCACCGGCCCAAATACATGTCTAAGTACCGGGACAAGCTGCCAGGGCGACCGCAAGGGTAGGTCCCACGATAAATCGGGGACCTACGGCCATAACTCGTTGGCAATCTTGTCTATCATCGCAGGGGGCCCTTTGCGGCTACCCTGGGAAGGAGTTCATGAATCTACTTCCTATAGCGTTACCCTGGCGAGGGTTGGCAGCTTTTCCGGCGCTGCTTGTCTTCATTAGCGTGTTGCTGTTCAGCACAGCGACTCTGGCCTTCTACGTGAAGCAGACTGTTTCGTTCACAAGGCTGCATAAGATATTTGAGCGTCAATCCAGCCTGGGAGGCAGCATTATAGCGGCTTTCCTGGGCGCGGCGACTCCCTTCTGCACATGTACGGCTATACCGCTTTTCCTGGGTATGCTGGAGGCTGATATCCCATTGGGGCCGGCCATCTCTTTCTTGCTCGCCTCACCCACCATCAACCTGGGAGCGATCATTCTGCTGCTCGTGGTCTTTGGCTGGCGTATGACGCTTTTCTATGCCAGTGCCTGTCTGATTGCTGCTATTGTCGTAGGTTGGACGATGGGACGCATTCCCCGTGAGAAGGCGCTGCGGGATTACCTGTGGATTGAAGAGGACGATGTTGCAACCGGAACAACGCGTGTAGCCCTGAAGAAGGCAGCATTGCTGGGGGGGCAGCTCACGCGCAAGTTCTTGCCGTGGCTGGCGCTGGCGACGCTGGTCGGCATTCTCATCGATGCGCTTGTGCCAACGGCGATCATCGCTCGCTTCAGCAGCCTGGGCGTCGGACTGGGTGTACCAGCGGCGGTGCTATTAGGCAGCGTGATCTACGCCGATATTCTTTTGCTCATCCCTGTCGGCTTCGCGCTCATCCAACATGGAGCCTCGGTGCCCATTGTGCTCACCTTCATGATCGCTGCTTCGGGACTGAGCATCCCTGAAATGGTGGTCCTCAGTCGCATCCTGCAGCCCCGGTTGGTGGTGCTATTCGTGGCCGCGACGCTGGCGATCTACATGTTGGTGGGATTCGGTTTTTCGTGGATATGAGGATATGGACACAGCGAGCATAGGCCGATAAATCGGCGATGGGCACGATAAATCGGCCCCTACAGATCGCTTGTTCATATTTTCGTGGATATGAGGATATGGACACAGCGAGCATAGGCCGATAAATCGGCGATGGGCACGATAAATCGGCCCCCTACAGATCGCTTGTTCATAACATCTGGGTTCTCGACAGCCTCCATGTATCTTGACACACGTATCTCCTCTCTTCTATACTCAATATATGAATATTCAATATTCGAGTTAAGGAGGCCAGCATGAACTACTTACCGAAGTTCCTACGCACTTTCTCCCTCTTGATTGCACTCGGTAGCTTGCTTGTCGCGTGTGGTAGCTCAACATCCACAACCACCACAACGCCGCCGGTAGCAACGGCAACAACAGCTCCTGTCACCCTGAACGTCTTTGCAGCCGCCTCTCTGACGGGATCATTCAATGCCCTGGCCGCCAGCTATAAGCAGACACACCCCAATGTCAACCTCATCCTTAACTACAATGGGTCACAGATACTGGAGCAGCAGATTGCCAATGGAGCACCCGCCGATATTTTTGCCTCCGCCGATCTTGCAAATATGCAGAAAGCGAGCGCTGCCGGGCTGGTCGGCACCTCTCAGATCTTCGCCAAGAATAGGCTGGTAGTCATTCTTCCCCTCAGCAACCCAGGTAAGATTATGTCGCTGAAAGACCTGGCTCGCAAAGGCATCAAGATCGATCTCGAAGCCTCGACAGTTCCCGCTGGAAAGTACAGCCGCCAGGCGTTGATGAATATGTCGCAATCGTCTCAATATGGGGCGAACTTTGCCAGCGAAGTGCTGGGGAATGTCGTTTCGCAGGAAGACAACGTCAAAGCGGTCGTGCAGAAGGTACAGTTGGGCGAGGCCGACGCGGGTTTTGTATACGTGACCGATGCATTTTCGGCGTCTGGTAAAGTGATGGTCATTGATATTCCCGACCCGTATAATGTGATTGCGCAGTATCCCATCGCGGTTGTCAAGAACTCGGCGCATGCGGACGACGCGCAGACCTTTGTGGGCTTTGTCCTCTCTCCAGCAGGGCAAGCCATCATGAAGAAGTATCAATTTATCCCCGTTAACGCCTAGACGGAGTGCCTATCTATGCTACTGCCCCTGCAGAAGCGAATCTTGCTGAGCAAGGCCTGGTCACGCTGGCCCGCCAGGCTACTTGTAGGCATCCTGGCGGGAAGCTTTTTTCTCTACCTGGGCATACCGCTGGCGGCCTTACTGCTACATGAGCCACCAGCGTTACTCTGGGCCTCGATGCAGCAGCCGGAGGTCATTGAGGCGTTGCAACTGAGCATCCTCACAACGACCATCAGTACCCTATTGGCCGTGCTTTTTGGTCTGCCCGTGGCCTATGTATTGGCACGCATGCATTTCCCTGGTCGCAAACTGCTGGAGACGTTGGTGACGATGCCGACGGTGCTTCCACCGGTTGTTGCAGGGGTGGCATTGCTACTCACTTTTGGTCGCTTTGGACTGATCGGTCGCTATCTCAGTCCATTGGGGATCTTCCTGCCATTTACGACAGTGGCGGTGGTCATGGCACAGATTTTTGTCTCTTCTCCCTTCTTCGTCAATAGCGCACGGGCTGGGCTTGAGCAACTGGATACACGTTATGAGCTGGCAGCATATACACTACGAGCCTCACCTTTCTATGCATTCCGGCGTGTGGTGATACCGTTGGTCCGCCCTGCTCTCCTTTCTGGTGCCGGGCTGGCCTGGGCGCGTGCGCTAGGCGAACTGGGCGCGACCATCACGTTTGCTGGCAATTTCCCTGGTACCACGCAGACGATGCCCATTGCGGTCTACATCGCCGCCGAAACCGATCTAGACACGGCAGTCGCGATCTCTGTGGTGCTACTGGCCGTCTCGTTCGGTGTGCTGCTGGCTCTGCGAGTTGGGCGCGGTCGACTCTAAGGTCCCTTCACTGGTTTCGGAATAAGCGAGTTCTTCTAGCTAATCTGTGCTAACTTCCTCCTTTTCGCTCACTACGAAAGGTACCGATTCTGATGAAGAGCTTTCCTGGTCCTTGGGAGTGTCTACAGTAATATCTTCTCGACCTTCCGCGGGAGGTACGGGTGTTACTTGATTGGTTGGCGTAGAGGTATCAGCGGTGGCATTGTTTTCTGACCCTTGCTCCTGTTGCCCATTGCTTGAATGTGACATACTGGTCTCAGGCTGCTGCTCGCTTTGTGCTTCTGCTTGAGAGGTTTGCCTCTGCGCCGCTTTCTCTTCTAGATTGCGTAGATGTGTTCTGGAGGCTTCAAGTTGTACTTGTGCCTTGGCAAGTTTCTGTTCGGCTTTTTGCACGTCTTGCCTGGCTTGTTCCAACTTGAGCATTGTTTTGGCTTCTCGTTTGGCCTGCTTCTTGCGTTGTTTTTTCGTTTCCTGGGCATCCAAAGTGGCTACCCCGTCTTGAGATGACTGTGTCATGATTTTTACCCTCAGTGACTGAACTATGTACTGACAATAAGAAGAGGTGCCTGTTACCTACACGGAGCATTGGAGTTTTTTGTCTCAAGCCTATCCGTTGGGCATGGCATCAAATAGTGGTTGCAGTATACACCAAAAAGCGCTGCATGGGAATCCTGAATAGTTACCAATTATCTGGTATAATGGGGTGGCAGCAGTAACTACAGGCATCGGAGGCCGTTAGATGGAACTCAACGACACAACCGATTACCAGCGTTGTTTTGTCTGTGGGCAACGTAACCCGTTTGGTTTGCACCTGGTCTTCCGCATCGAGAATAACACCGTTGTAGCCGACTTTCAGCCACGAGAAGAGCACCAGGGGTTTCCTGGGGTTATTCACGGAGGCATCGTGGCAGCAGTGTTGGATGAAGCTTTGGGGCGTACAGTAATGCTGGGAAGCCATCCAGAGTGGACGATGACGGGTCGGCTGGAGATACGCTACCGCCGCTATGTGCCCTATGGACCACTGTTACGAGTGCGTGCATCGTTGGGCGTGGAACGACGGCGT
>WNFB01001292.1_pt1 | contig 24904 bp, 24 predicted proteins | sample 5400501 | NCBI WGS metagenome assembly WNFB01 (sample SAMN13153341, study PRJNA577476) | soil metagenome | isolation source: 200 cm saprolite under Douglas fir tree site 2 hole 1 | place: USA:California | collected 2015-04-18 | reverse complement strand
TCAACCGGCTGCAGAACACCGACGACGTCATACTGGCGGACGCCGAAACCGGAAGCGTCCGCACGATACTCAAGGAGCGAGACAGCGCGTGGGTCAATGTGGTGGACGACCTCCGCTGGCTCGACGGTGGCAAAACCTTCCTCTGGGTGAGCGAGCGCGACGGCTGGCGCCATCTGTACCGGATCTCGCGCGACGGGAAGACGGTGCGGCTGCTGACGCCGGGCGCATTCGATCTGATCAGCCCGGATGCCGCCTTCGGGAGCGCGTACGTCCACGCCGTGGACACGACCGGGGGCTGGGCCTACTTCTCGGCCTCACCCGACAACGCGACCCAGCGCTACCTCTACCGCGCCCGGCTCGACGGCAAGGGCCGGCCCGAGCGCCTGACGCCGGCCGCCCAGGCGGGGAGCCACGACTACGACATCGCGCCGGGGGCGCGGTGGGGGCTGCACACCTGGTCCAGGTTCGACCGGCCGCCGATGATCGACCTGGTGCGGCTGCCCCGGCACGAGACCATCCGCGGGCTGGTCGACAACGCCGAGCTCGTGGGACGGCTGGCCAAGCTGCGAACCCGGCCGGTGGAGTTCTTCCACGCGGCGGCGGACGACGGGACCCGGCTGGACGGCTGGATGCTGAAGCCGGCCGACTTCGATTCGACCCGGCGCTATCCGGTGCTGTTCCACGTCTACGGCGAGCCCGCCAGCCAGACCGTGCTGGACGAATGGAGCGGGTTCCAGAACCTGTGGCATCGGATGCTGACCCAGCAGGGTTACATCGTGGCCAGCGTGGACAACCGGGGGACGCCGGCCCCCCGCGGGCGCGCGTGGCGCAAATCGATCTACGGCCGCATCGGGGTGCTCGCATCCGCCGACCAGGCGGCGGCCGTGCGGGACCTCTCGCACCATCCGTACGTCGATCCGGCGCGCATCGGGATCTGGGGCTGGAGCGGCGGCGGCTCGATGAGCCTCAACGCCATCTTCCGCTATCCCGATCTCTACGCCATGGCCATGGCCGTGGCCCCCGTGCCCGACCTCCGGCTCTACGACACGATCTACCAGGAGCGGTACATGGGCCTGCCGTCGGACAACGCGGATGGCTACCGCCTCGGCTCGCCGATCACGTTCGCCCAGCAGCTGCGCGGCAAGCTGCTCGTGGTCCACGGCAGCGGCGACGACAACGTGCATTTCCAGGGCACCGAGCGGCTGGTCGACGCCCTGGTCGCCGCCGGCAAGCCGTTCACCATGATGGATTACCCGAACCGGACCCATTGCATTTGCGAGGGGCCGGGGACGACGAGGCACGTGTTCCAGCTGCTGGAGCGGTATCTGCACGAGAATTTGCCGGTGGCTCTTAGCCATTAGCTATTACCTTCACCACCATGTCCTTTACCACCCTCCTCTACGACGTCCACGACGGCATCGCCCGGGTCACGATCAACCGGCCGGACAAGCTGAACGCCCTCAACGCCACCGTCATCGCCGAGTTGGCGGACGCGGTGGGGCACATCGAGAGCGACGACGCCGTGCGGGGCGTCATCCTCACCGGCGCCGGCCCCAAAGCGTTTGCCGCCGGGGCGGACATCGGGGAGCTTACGGCGCAGGGCGCCATGGACGGCAAGACCCGGGCGCTCGCGGGTCAGCGCGCGATGCGGCGGCTCGAGCGCTGCGGCAAGCCGGTCGTCGCCGCGGTGAACGGGTTCGCGCTCGGCGGGGGCTGCGAGCTGGCGATGGCGTGCCATCTGCGCGTGGCGAGCGAAACCGCCAGATTCGGCCAGCCCGAGGTGAAGCTGGGCCTGGGCCCCGGCTACGGCGGGACGGTGCGGCTGCCGCGCCTGGTGGGCAAGGGTCGCGCGCTGGAGCTCCTGCTCACCGGGGCGATGATCGACGCGCAGGAGGCGTGGCGCATCGGCCTGGTCAACCGGGTGGTGCCGGCCGAGCGGCTCCTCGCCGAGGCGGAAGCGCTGGCCCGGACGATTCTGGAGCAGGCCCCGCTCGCCGTTCGCCTGGTGCTCGAAGCCGTGGAGACCGGGCTCGATCTCACGGTTGACGAGGCCCTGCTGCTCGAGGCGAACCACTTCGGCCTGCTCTCCTCCACGGCCGACATGCGGGAAGGCACGGCCGCGTTTCTCGAGAAGCGGAAGCCCCGGTTCGAGGGGCGCTGACCCGCGCCCTGTCCGGCTTTCTACTGCCGTCCGGCGGTGCCATTCTCCTTCCGGCTCCGCTATTTTTCAGGTCTGTACGACGAGGGCTTCGGTGCGGCTGGAACGCCTGATCGCGCGGGGCTTCCGCAATCTTGACGACGTCGACCGCGAGCTGCCGCCGGCCGGGGTGGTGCTGGTCGGCCCGAACGGCCAGGGCAAGACCAACCTGCTCGAGGCGCTGTACTACCCGGTGCTGTTCCGGTCGCTCCGCGGCGCGCCCGATCCGGAAGTCGCCCGGTTCGGCGGACCGGGGTTCCACGTGGAGACGCGGGTCGCCGGCCCCGCGGGCGGCGCGGTCGCGGCCACGTTCACCGCTCTGGGGCGGAAGAAGCGCATCACCGTCCGCGGCGAAGAGATCGTGCGACTCGCCGCCGCGATCGGCTCCTGGCTCGCGGTGGCGTTCCTGCCGGCCGATGTCGGCCTTGCGGGCGGCCCGGCGGCGGAGCGGCGGGGCTTCCTCGATCGATTGCTCGCCCTCGCGGATCGCCGCTATTACGCGGCCCTGGCGCGGTATCGGGCGGCGCTGGCGCAGCGGAATACCGCACTTCGGCAGGAGCGGCCTGAGCTCGCGCGGGCGTTCGACGGGGTGCTGGCGCAGGCGGGCGCGACCGTCGTGGCCGCACGGCTCGCCTGGGTGGCACAGGTGGCTGGCCCGTTCGCCGCGGAGTTGGATGCCTTGGGAGAGCTGGGGCCGGTCTGTCTGCGCTACCATGGCCGCGCCGAACTGGCGGAGGCGGCGGCCTGGCCCGCGGCGCTGGACGCTTCCGCGGCGCGCGACCGGGCCCGCGGCGCCACCACGGTGGGCCCCCACCGGGACGACCTGGTGCTCGAGCTGGGTGAGCGGCCCCTCAGGAGCGTCGGCTCCACCGGCCAGCAGCGCACGGCCGCGGTGGCGCTCAAGCTGCTCGAGCTGCAGACGCTGGCGACGGCCCGCGGCACCGAGCCGGCATTGCTGCTCGACGACGTGTTCTCCGAGCTCGACGCCGAACGCCAGCGGCGGCTCGCGCGGCGGCTCGAAAGCGGTCCCGCCCGACAGGTGTTCGTCACCGCGCCTCGGCCGGACGAGCTGCCGCCCGGGATGGAGCTCCCGCGGTGGCGTGTGGAGGGGGGAAGGGTCATCGAGTGAGTGCAATCAGCCGGAGGCCGACCAAGCCGGACCAGCCCACCCGCCTCGGTGAGGCGCTCGACAACTACCTCCGCACCGCGGGGCTCAAGAAGCGGCTGCAGCAGGCGGCCATCCTTGAGGAGTGGACGACGCTGGTGGGGCCGCAGATCGCCGCGGTCACGGCGCCGCAGTTCATCACCGCCGACGGCGTGATGCGGGTCCACGTGGCGACCGCGCCGTGGGCCACCGAGCTGGGGCTCATGACACCGCGCATCCTCGCGCGGCTGAATCAGGGCCGCTCGGGACGGGTCAAGGAAATTCGCTGGGTGCCCGGTCCGCTGGACCGGCCCCAACCCTGACGAGCAGCGAGGCACATTGGCAAAGGAAGAGCGAGAAATCACGGCGACCGATTCTGCAAAGGCCTACGACGCAGCCTCCATCAGCGTTCTCAAGGGGCTCGACGCGGTCCGCCGCCGGCCGGGCATGTACATCGGCTCCACCGGCGAGACCGGCCTGCACCACCTGGTCTACGAGGTGGTGGACAATTCGATCGACGAGGCCCTGGCCGGCTTCTGCGACAACATCGCGGTCACCATCCACGCCGACAATTCGATCACCGTGGCCGACAACGGCCGCGGGATCCCGGTGGACGTCCACCCGAGCGAGAAGCTGCCGGCCGTCGAGGTGGCGCTCACGATGCTGCACGCCGGGGGCAAGTTCGACAAGAACACCTACAAGGTGTCGGGCGGCCTGCACGGGGTGGGCGTCTCGGTCGTCAACGCGCTCTCCGAGCGCCTCGAAGTCATCGTGGACCGGGACGGCAGCCGCTACCACATGGCGTTCGTCCGGGGCAAGACGGTCAAGAAGCTGAACGTCCTGGGCAAGGCGCGGGGGACGGGCACCACCGTCCGGTTCAAGCCGGATCCCGAGATCTTCGAGGTGCTCGAGTTCCACTACACCACCCTCGCCGACCGGCTCCGCCAGCTCGCGTTCCTCAACAAGGGCATCACCATCACGCTCAAGGACGAGCGGGAGACGCCACCCAAAGCGGAGACGTTCTACGCCAAGGGCGGCCTGGTCCAGTTCGTCGAGTGGCTCAATCGCAACAAGAAGGCGATTCACCCCAAGCCGGTCGCCTTCACCGCGGTGAAGGACGACGTGGACGTGGACGTGGCTCTGCAGTACGAGGACGGGTACAACGAGAACACGTTCACCTTCGTGAACAACATCAACACCCACGAGGGCGGCACCCACCTCACCGGCTTCCGGGCCGCGCTCACCCGCACGATCAACGATGTCGCGCGCAAGCGGGACTTCCTCAAGAAGGAAGGCTTCACCCTCTCGGGCGAGGACATCCGCGAGGGGCTCACCTGCGTCCTGCACATCAAGGTGAAGGAGCCCCAGTTCGAGGGACAGACCAAGACCAAGCTCGGCAACTCCGAGGTCGAGGGCATCGTCAAGCAGGTGGTGAACGAGCACCTCGGCAGCTGGCTGGAGGAGCATCCGCCGGTGGCGCGGGCGATCATCGAGAAGGCCGTCAGCGCCGCCCGCGCGCGCGAGGCCGCACGAAAGGCCCGCGACCTCGTGCGCAAGAAGTCCGGCCTGGAGAATGCGGTTCTGCCGGGCAAGCTGGCCGATTGCTCGATCGAAGACCCCGCGATGACCGAGCTGTACCTGGTCGAGGGCGACTCGGCCGGCGGCAGCGCCAAGCAGGGCCGGGACCGTCAGTTCCAGGCGATCCTCCCGCTCCGTGGCAAGATCCTCAACGTGGAGAAGGCCCGGATCGACAAAATCCTGAGCAACGAGGAGATCCGGGCCATGATCACGGCGATCGGCACCGGCGTCCGGGAGGACTTCAAGCTGGACGACGCGCGGTACCACAAGATCATCCTCATGACCGACGCGGACGTCGACGGCGCCCACATCCGGACGCTTCTGCTCACGTTCTTCTTCCGGCAGATGCAGGATCTGATCGACGCGGGCTACGTGTACATCGCGCAGCCGCCGCTCTACCGGGTGGCCAAGGCCAAGGAGGAGTTTTATGCCTACAGCGAGGGCGAGCGGGACGAGTACACCAAGCGCCTCTCCAACGGCGAGGGCCGGGGAAACATCAACATCCAGCGGTACAAGGGACTCGGTGAGATGAACCCGGACCAGCTCTGGAAGACCACGATGGACCCGGCCACGCGGACCATTCTCCGGGTCACCATGGAGGACGCGGTCGAGGCCTCCAAGCTCTTCGACGAGCTGATGGGCGACGAGGTCGAGCCTCGGCGCCAGTTCATCGAGCGGAACGCCAAGTACGTGAGCAACCTGGACGTCTGAGCCCATGGACGCGACGGAGCTCCGGCAGGCCATCCCGGCCGCGATCGACGCCCTGGGCGGTGACTCCGGGGTGTCGTCCGCCCTGGGGCCCGACGCCTGGGCCATCTTCCGCGGGGGCGTCCTGGGCTACGTCGCCCTGATCACGCCGGAGGATGGCGAGGGCGACAGCATCGTCCACGTGACCTTCCCCATCCTCCGGATCCCCGAGCAGGATGCCGGGCCGCTCCTCAAGCGCCTGCTCGAGCTGAACCACGAGCTGGGAGCCTTCGCGTCCTTCTCGCTGGACGGCCGGGGGAAGGTCTGGCTCGGCGCCGGGCGCTTCGCCGCCGACCTGGGGGACCACGAGCTTCGGGAGCTGATCGCCCAGGTGGCCGGCCTGGCCGACCGCTACGACGACGAGCTGCTGGAGGCCTTCGGCCGCTCGCTGGCGCTGGAGTAGTCCCCCCGCTGGCCGGGGGGCCCCGGCTGATGTAATTTGGGCGGGGCGCCCCCGGCCATATGGTTGCCGGGGGCCCTTCAAACCCGTAGTCGGTGTGCGGCTTGCCGGCTCCGATTACGCTACGCTCAGGAGCATGGCATGGCGCGCACGACCGGTACTGTGAAGTGGTTCAACGACGCGAAGGGTTTCGGCTTCATCACGGTTGACGGCGGGCAGAAGGACTGTTTCGTCCACCATTCGGCGATCAAGGCCGATGGCTTCCGCTCCCTCGCCGAGGGCGACCGCGTCGAGTTCGACCTGGTCCAGGGTCAAAAGGGACCCGCGGCAGAAAACGTGACCAAGCTCCCGCGCTAACGCTGAGCGACAGTCCCAAGATGGGACGGTGACACCATGATCGAAGTGAAGCTCAACGAAGACGACCGGCTGGACTGGGCCCTCAAGACCTTCAAGCGCAAGGTCCAGAAGTCCGGGCTGCTCCAGGATCTTCGCCGCAAGCGGTACTACGTCAAGCCGAGTGAGGCGCGCCAGATCAAGGCGGCAGCGGCCCGGCGGCGCGGTCGCGGCAAGCGGCCCCGGTCCTAACTGCCCGGGGCCGGGTTTCGGCCCTCGGGGGTCGGCGGTACGTTAGGGCCCATGGCGCCCCTGGAGCCAGGCACCTCGTTCAGCGTCGCCCGGCAACTCGAGATCTACGAGCGGGGCTCCGCGGTGCCGGTGGCGCCGGAGGAGCTCGAGCGGCGCGCGCGGGAAGCCTTGAGCCGGGAGGCGTTCGGTTACCTCTCCGGCGGCGCCGGCGCCGAAGACACGATGCGGGCCAACCTCGAAGGGTTCCGCCGCTGGCGCATCGAGCCTCGCATGCTGCGGGACGTCTCCTGCCGTGACTGGCGCACCACCCTCCTCGACACCCCCCTTCCCGCCCCCGTGATGCTCGCGCCACTTGGCGTGCAGGGCATCATGCACCCCGACGGCGAGCTGGGCACCGGCCGTGCGGCGGCGACGCTCGGCATCCCGGTCATCCTCAGCAGCGCGTCGTCGGTCCCGCTCGAGGAGGTCGCGGCGGCGATGGGAGACGCGCCCCGCTGGTTCCAGCTCTACTGGAGCTCGGACGCCGACGTCGCGGCGAGCTTCCTGGCCCGTGCCGGGCGCGCCGGCTACCGGGCGATCGTCGTCACGGTGGACTGTCCCATCCTGAGCTGGCGGGAGCGGGATCTCGCCAACGCCTATTCCCCGTTCCTGCATGGGCATGGGATCGCCAATTACCTCAGCGACCCGGTATTCCGCTCCAAGCTCGCCCGCCCGCCGGAGCAGGACCCCGGCGCCGCGATCCGTCGCTTCGCCGAGACCTTCGGCAACGCCTCGCTGACCTGGGACGACCTCCCGTTCCTCCGGCGCCACAGCCCGCTCCCGATCGTGCTCAAGGGCATTCTCAGTCCGGACGACGCCGCCCGCGCGGTGGACGCCGGCGTGGACGGGATCGTCGTGTCGAACCACGGCGGGCGTCAGGTGGATGGCGCGGTGGGGAGCCTTGACGCGCTGCCGCGGGTGGTCGAGCGGGTGGCGGGACGCATTCCGGTCCTGTTCGACGGGGGAATCCGGCGTGGCGCGGACGCCTTCAAAGCACTGGCCCTCGGCGCGAAGGCCGTGCTGCTCGGCCGTCTGTACGGCTGGGCCCTCGCGCTCGCCGGCGAGGCCGGCGTGCGGGAGGCTCTGCTCAACTTTCTCGCCGACCTCGACCTCACCCTCGGCCTCGCGGGGTGCACGACTCCCGCCGATCTGGGTCCCGGACTCCTCCGCCGCGAGGGCTAGCTGCGGCTCGGCCTAGAGCACCTGCACGCCCGCCAAAGTGACCCGATGGGAGACGAGCGGCAACGGCTCTGCCTCTCCATCCGTCGCCATGGCCCGCCGCAACGCGTCCAGCCCCAGATCGATCCCCGCGGCATCCCGCGCGAAGACCGACGCGAGTGGCTGACCCGCCGTCACCTTGTCGCCCGGCTTCACCGTGATCACGAAGCCGACCGACGGGTCGATCGTGTCAGAAATGGTGCGGCGTCCGCCGCCCAGCGCGATCGTGGCCCGGCCGATGGTGCGCGCGTCCACGGTGGCCACCGTGCCGCTGGTGGGAGCGCGGAAGACTTCGACCGCGTCGGCCTGCGGCAGGATACCGGGATCCTCGATCACGCCGGCGTCACCGCCCTGCGCCTCGATGATCCGGCCGAAGGTCTCCAGCGCCCGCCCGGAGCTGACCGTCTCCTCCAGGCGTCGGCGCGCCGCGGCCGCCTCCCGCTCCACCCCGCCGAGCAGCAGCATCTCGACACCCAGCGCGTACGTCACGTCCATGAGGTCTTGGGGTCCCTCGCCGGCAAGCCCCTGCAGCGCCTCCTCCACCTCGAGACTGTTGCCGCAGGCCCGGCCGAGCGGACGATCCATCGCGGTGAGGAGTGCGACCGTGCGACAGCCTCGCGTCTCCCCGAGGGCGATCATGGCTCGTGCGAGCTCGATGGCTCGCTCCGGCTCGGGGATGAACGCGCCCGAGCCGGTCTTTACGTCGAGGACGAGCCCGTCCAGTCCCTCGGCCAGCTTCTTCGACATGATGCTGGCGGCGATCAGCGGGATCGACTCGACCGTCCCGGTCACATCGCGCAGCGCGTAGAGCTTGCCGTCCGCCGGCGCGATTTCCGGAGTCGGCCGGATCATGGCGCAGCCCAGTCGGCGTACCTGGGCCTCGGCCTCGCGGGCCGAGAGCGCGGTGCGGAACCCGGGAATCGATTCCAGCTTGTCGAGCGTGCCTCCGGTGTCGCCCAGACTTCGGCCCGACATCATGGGGACGGCGACACCGCAGCTCGCCACCATCGGGGCGAGCAGCAGCGATACCTTGTCCCCGACGCCGCCGGTGGAGTGCTTGTCGATCACCGGGCGGCCGATGCCATCGAAGCGGAGCCGGTCGCCGGAGGCGATCATCGCATCGGTGAGCGCCGCGAGCTCGTCCTGCGCGAGGCCGCGCCAGACGACCGCCATGAGGAGCGCGGCCATCTGATAATCCGGCACCCGGCCGGCCACGTACTCGTCGATGAGCGTGCGCCATTCCGCGGGCTCGAGCGCGGCGCCGTCGCGCTTCCGCCGGATCAGCGAGGGAACGACCATTGGACCGCGGCTCGCGAAGCCGCCCCGTCGAGGAGTGCAGGTCGATGCGTATGATCGCCGCGGGCGTGCTGCTGGCGCTGCTCGTGACCCACCCCCTGGCCGGCCAGGCCTTGCCCGACACCGCAGGCGAGGTGGCGCTGGGCCGGGCCGCGTTCGACGCCCGCGATCCGACCACCGCGCTCCAGCACTTCGACCGCGCGCTGGCGTCGGACTCCACGGGCTACGACGCCAACTGGCGGGGTGCGCTGGCCCTCATCACGCTGGGGCAGCAGACCCCCGACTCGGTGAAGAGCCCCGAGCGCGATTCGCTCTACGCCCGGGCCGAGCGTCTGGCCCGGCGGGCGGTGCAGAGCGACAGTCTCGCCGCCGACGGCCATTTCATCCTTGCCCGTGCCATCGGCCAGACCGCGCTGACCAAGGGGAAGAAAGAGCGCATCCGGCTGGCGGGTGAGGTCCGACGAGAGGCGCTCCGCGCCATCGAGCTCGACCCGATGCACGACGGGGCCTACCACGTCCTCGGCCGCTGGAACGCCGAGATCATGCGGCTCTCGGGACTCAGCCGGTTCTTCGCGCGGCAGTTCCTGGGAGCGGGGATCTTCAGCCAGGCCTCGTGGGAGGGCGCGATCGTGAACCTCGAGCGGGCGGTCGAGATCGATTCCACGCGGATCATCCATCGCCTCGATCTGGCCCAGGTGTACGCGGACCGCCGGCGGTACGACGACGCACGGCGGCAGCTCGCCACGCTCGACACCCTGCCGATCCGCGACTTCAACGACCCGCAGTTCAAGGCGGACGGTGCGGCGCTGCTCCGGAGGATCGGCGAGAAGCGCGACGGCTCGTAGCGCCGGTCAGGGCAGGTCGGAGATCGAGTCGCGCGCCTCTTCGGCCAGGCGGTCGAGGCGCGCCTGAAGCCTCCGCCGTCGCCGGGCGAGATCCCGCCGCGCCCGGTGCGCGGCGGCGTCGAGCCCCTCCTTGGCGCGCTCGCCCAGCTCCCGGGCCCGGCGGCCCAGCCGCCGCCGCATCACCGAACCCTCGGCGGGCGCGACGAGCATCGCGATCCCGGCGCCGATCAGGGCGCCGACTACCATACCGGCCACGAAGTGCGCGGGGCCGGTAACCCGACTCTCACCCGCCCGTTCGTCATCCCGCTCTGCGGTCTCCGTCATGACCCACCTCCTGACTGGTTACGTTACCCCTCGCCGGAGACCCCCGTCAACCTTCGTGACAGTCGAGAAACCAGGCAGGGCTGCAAGGAATCGAACACCGTTCCCCCCGCGGTGCCTCGGCCCTTATAATCGTAGGGAGTAGTATCCCTTTTCCGGACGGGTCACCATGACGATGTCAGCACCGGTGTCCGACGACGTCGAGCGCCTTCAGGCGCGGATCGAGACCCTGGAGCAGGAGAAGCGGCATCTTCTGGCCGTGGTCGAGATCCTCCAGGAGATCGCGGGCTCGCTCCATTTCGTGGACGTGGTCCAGTCAGTGACCCACCGGCTGGGCGAGGCGTTCGGCCTCGATCGCTGCTCGATCTTCCTCGCGGAGCGCGGGGGCGAGACGGTGCGGCTGGTCGCGAGCTACGAAGACCCGAGCATCCGGAACTATGTCGTGGATCTCGCGCGCTACCCCGAGCTTCGCCGGGCGCTCGAAACCGGCCAGACCGTGTTCATCCCCGACGTCACCACCGACCCCTCGCTCCGGCACGCGGCCGACTCGCTCGCGTCCCGCCGGGTGAAGAACATCACCGTCATCCCCATCACGTGGCGCGGGGCTCCGATCGGCGCGATCTTCCTGCGGACGTTCCGGGACGGGCCGGCGTTCACCGAGGCCGACGTGCACTTCTGCCAGGTGGTGGCGAGCCTCACGGCCAAAGCGCTCCGGAACGCCCACCGCTTCGAGCGCCTGCAGCTCCGGCGGGGCGAGGATCCGGCGGGTCGCGCGGCCGACCGGGAACGGGCGGCCCTGGTCGGGTTCATGCGCCGGCTGCTCGACGCGTTCGCGACCAAGGAGGAGCCGTGGGGCGAAGGCGCGCTGGCCCGGGCAAGCACGGCCGAGGTAGACCGGCTCGTGGGCGTGGCGATGACGGTGCTCTCCCAGGAGGCCGCGGGGCGGTGAGCGGCGGCACGGCCGCCGCCGGCCTCGTCCGCCGGGCGGAGGACCTGCGCCGCCGGATCGAGCGGGCGAATCACGCCTACTACGTGCTGGATGCGCCGGAGATCTCCGACGCCGAGTACGACCGGCTCTTTCGCGAGCTCCGGGCGCTGGAAGAGGCCGCCCCCGAGCTCCGCACCTCCGACAGTCCCACCCAGCGCGTCGGCGCCGCCCCCGCGAGCGCCCTCACCAAGTACCCGCACCGCCGGATTATGCCGTCGCTCGCGAACGCCTTCTCCACCGAGGAGCTGGTCGCGTGGGAGGAGCGGAACACCCGGCTCACCCCCGATGCGGCCGCCGCGGGCTACACCACCGAGGTGAAGATCGACGGCGCCGCGGTGAGCCTCACCTATCAGCGCGGCCGTCTCGTTGTCGGCGCCACCCGGGGCAACGGCGTGATCGGCGAGGACGTGACCGCCAACCTGAAGACGATTTCCGACGTCCCACTCGCGCTCGCGGGCACGGGCTACCCGGCGCTGATGGAGATCCGGGGCGAGGTGTACCTGCCGTTCGACGCGTTCGTCCGCGTCAACCAGCAGCGGGAGAAGGAGGGCGAGCCGCTTTTCGCCAACCCGCGGAACGCCGCCGCGGGCGGGCTGCGGCAGCTCGATCCCGCCGTCACCCGCAAGCGGCGACTCCGCATGTTCGCCTTCCACATCGAGCCGGTCGAGGGCAGGCTCCGCGCCAGGACCCACTGGGAGATCCTCGACCTGCTGGCGCAGTGGGGTTTCCAGGTGGAGCCGCACCGGGGGCAACACCCGGACCTCGCCGACGTCGAGCGCCGGATCACCGAGCTGGAGGCCATGCTGCCCGGGCTCCCGTTCCAGGCTGATGGCGTGGTCGTGAAGGTGAACTCGCTCGCGCTGCACGAGGAGCTTGGCGTCGTCGGCGGTCGGGAGCCACGCTGGGCGATCGCCCGCAAGTTCGCGCCCGAGGTCGGAGTCACCAAGCTCAAGGCGATCAACATCAACGTGGGGCGGACGGGCGCGCTCAACCCCTGGGCCGAGCTGGAGCCGGTCGAGCTGGGCGGCGTCACCGTTTCCCGGGCGACGCTGCACAATGAGGACCTGATCGCCCAAAAGGACATCCGGATCGGCGACTGGGTGGAGGTCGTGCGGGCGGGCGAAGTGATCCCTCAGCTGCTGGGGCCGCTGCCCGAGCGCCGCACCGGCGAGGAGCAGCCCTTCGTCATGCCCAATGCGTGCCCTCGCTGCGGCACGCCGGTCGAGCGTCCGGCCGACGAAGCGATGCGCTACTGCCCCAACGTCTCTTGCCCCGGCCGGGTGTGGGAGGGGATCGTCCACTTCGCATCCCGCGGGGCCATGGACATCCGCGGCCTGGGGTACGAGCGCGTGGGGCAGCTGCTCGATGCTGGGCTCATCCACGACGTGGCCGACCTCTACCGGCTCGAGGTCGGGGAGCTGATCAAGCTGGACCGCTTCGCCGAGCAATCGGCGACCCAGCTGGTCGCCGCGATTGCGGCGTCGAAAGCGCGGCCACTCTCGGTTCTGTTGTTCGGTCTCGGCATCCGCCACGTCGGCAGCACCGTGGCCCAGCTCCTCGCCCGCCGGTTCGGCTCCATGGACGCGCTCCTGACGGCGAGCGAGGCCGAGATCAACGACGTGCCGGGCGTCGGCGGAGCAATCGCGGAAGCCGTCGTCCACTTCTTCGCCGAGCGGCGGAACCGAACGCTGATCGAACGGCTGCGGAAGGCGGGGCTCACCTTCACCGAGCCCGCGGCGGTGCAGGAGGGCGGCCCGCTCAGCGGCAAGACCTATGTACTCACCGGCACGCTCCCGACGCTTTCCCGCACCGAGGCGACCGAGCTGATCGAGCGGGCGGGCGGCCGAGTGGCGGGCTCGGTGAGCAAGAAGACGGATGCAGTAGTGGCCGGCGCCGAGGCGGGAGGCAAGCTGGACAAGGCGAAGACGCTCGGCGTGGAGATCATCGACGAGCCGGAGTTGCTCTCCCGGGTACGCCGGTAGCCCGGTGGCTCCCCCGCTGCCTCTTGGTTCCTGGCTGCCGTCCTGTAGACTTAACTGACCGCCACCAGGCAAACGCCATGACCGAAACCTTCCGTCCCGGCCGCTTCGGCCTCACGCTGAGCCCGCGGGCCCTGCAACAGCTCCGCGCCGCGCTCGAACGCGACACCGGGCTCCAGGCCGCCGGCTATCTCCAGGAGGCCGGCTTCGCTGGAGGCGAGGGCTTGTACGCGGCGTTCGCCGCGTGGCTGGCGACGACCTACGGCGTGGACCGCCCGGCCGACCTCGACGCCCGGTACTTGAGCGAGGCGCTATCAGGGTTTCTCGCCGAGCTGGGCTGGGGCAGCGTCGCCGTCACGCCGCTTGCCGGCTCGTCCCTGGCGATCGACTCGGCCGACTGGGCCGAAGCGGCCAGCGACGCCAAGGGCGAGTACCCGTCCTGCCACCTCACCTGCGGCCTGCTCGCCGACTTCCTCGGCCGAATCTCCGAGGGACCGGTCGCCGTAATGGAGGTCGAATGCCGGTCGCGGGGTGACGCGCGCTGCCGGTTCCTGGCGGGGTCGCCGGAAACGCTTGGCACCCTCTACGATCGGATGGCGCAGGGCATGAGCTACGACGCGGCGCTCGGCGCCGCCGGCGCGGGGACCCCAGCCTAGCGGACCGTGCAACGGTCTGAGGGCCCGGGCATCCCGGGCCCTCTTATTTTGGACCAGTGCGCTGGCTCCAATCCGTTGAGGGACTTATACTTCGCGCATCTCTCTGGGCCGACGGCATGCCGGAACTTCTCGGGCAACTAGAGCAGGCGCTCGGCACCACAAACCGCCTCGACAGCTGGAACCTCGCCCGCGTGCTGAAGCGGCGCCTCACGGCACTGACGGCGGAGGCGAGCTGATGCCGACCTTGCTCGACGACCTCCAGAATTCCCTCGGCGACAGCTACCGCCTCCTGCGCGAGCTGGGTGGCGGTGGGATGAGCCGGGTCTATCTCGCGGAGGAGAGCGCGCTCGGGCGTCAGGTGGTGATCAAGGTGCTCCCGCCCGACCTGGCCGCTGGCATCAACGTGGAGCGCTTCCGCCGCGAGATCCAGCTCGCGGCCAGGCTGCAACATCCGCACGTGGTCCCGCTCCTCGCGGCCGGCCGGGCCGGCGACCTGCTCTACTACACCATGCCCTTCATCGAGGGCGAGTCGCTCCGCGCCAAGCTGTCGCGGGAGGGCGAGCTGCCGGTGGCGGAAGCCGTGCGGCTCCTGCGCGACGTGGTGGACGCGCTCGCTTACGCCCACGAGCAGGGTGTGCTTCACCGCGACATCAAGCCGGACAACGTGATGGTGAGCCGGCATCATGGGCTGGTGACCGACTTCGGCGTGGCCAAGGCGCTGAGCGAGGCGGCCGGCGGCCACGGCGCGCCCGGCGGGTTCACCTCTGCCGGGATCGTCATGGGCACCCCGGCCTACATGGCGCCGGAGCAGGCCGCCGCCGACCCGACCATCGACCACCGCGCCGACATCTATGCGGTCGGCATCATGGCCTACGAGATGCTCGCGGGCCATCCCCCGTTCACGGCCCGCACGCCGCAGCAGCTCCTCGCCGCCCACGTGAGCCGGCCGCCCGAGCCCCTGGGAACGGTGCGCGCCACCGTCCCCGCCGATCTCGCGGCCGTCGTGATGCGCTGCCTGGAAAAGCGCCCCGCCGATCGCTGGCAGACGGCCGAGGAGCTCTTGCGCGCGCTCGAGGCGGTCGCCACGCCGGGCACCGGGACCACGTCCACGATCGCCGTCGGGGGCGCGCCCCCGTCGCCACCCGTGCCGGGCGGGCGTCGCGGGTTCCGCACCGCGCTCGCGATCGCCGTCATCATCGCCGGCCTCGGCGCAGGGGCGTTGCTGCTGCGGGTGGCCGGGCTGCTCCCGGGCGGCTCGCTGGTCGAGCGCGGCGTCCTCAAGGACAAGGAGCCGATTCTCGTCGCCGAGTTCCGCAGTCCACCGGCCGATTCGGCCCTGGGTGGCGCGGTGACCGAGGCGTTCCGCATCGACCTGGCGCAGTCGCCCAAGCTCACGGTGGTGCAGCCGGAGTATGTGCAGCAGGTCCTGGCGCGGATGCAGCGCGACCCGCGGGCCCGGCTCGAGCCCGAATTGGCGCGCGAGGTCGCCATCCGCGACGGCATCAAAGCCTTCGTGGCCGGCGACGTGATCCATGCGGGCACCGGCTTCGGGATCTCGGCCCGGCTGATCGCCACCCAGTCGGGCGACGCGCTGGTGGCACTGCGGGAGAGTGCCAGCGACTCGACCCGCATCCTGACCGCGATCGACCGCCTGAGCCGGGAGATGCGCGAGCGGATCGGCGGCTCCTTGGGCAGCGTGCGCTCGAGCGAGCGGCTGGAGGACGTGACCACGCCGTCGCTCGAGGCGCTGCGAAAGTACTCGCTGGCCCTCGGCGCCAACCGGGAAGGCGACACCGAGCGGTCGATCGCCTTGCTGCGTGACGCCGTCGAGCTCGACACCGGCTTCGCCATGGCCTATCGCAAGCTCGGTGTGGTGATCGGGAACAGCGGCGGCCGGCGGAGCGAGCAGGTCCGCGCGTTCACCAAGGCCTACGACCACCGGAACCGCCTGACCGATCGGGAACGGTACCTGACACAGGCCGCGTACGAGGACTACGTGACCGGCGACCAGGACCGGGCGATCACGGCCTACCGGTCCTTGCTCGATCTCTACCCCACCGATCCGTACGCGCTCAACAACCTGAGCATCGCGCTCATGGAGCTGCGGGACTACCAGCAGGCGGCCGATCTCTCGCGGCGGGCAATCGCCGCCTCGCCCGACGAGGCGATGTTCTATCTCAACCTGATCGGCGCGCAGGTGGGGCTGGGCCAGACCGACAGCGCCGCGGCCACGCTGCAACTCATGCGGAGCAAGACGCGGGGCGATCCCTACGTCACGATGGTCGAGGCCAGCTTTCTCGCCGCCCGGGGCGACTACGACAGCGCGGCCAGCGCGGTCCGTCGGATCCAGGAGGCGCGGCGCGACAGCCCCAACTGGCGGACGATGACGAGCGCCACGCTGGCGACGCTCGCCACCACGAAGGGGCGCCTGGCCCAGGCGGACGGGTTTCTCGAGACCGCGGTACGGACCAGCGAGACCGAGGGCCTGCCCGAGCGCGCGCTGGTCTATGAGCTCGGCCGCGCGGGCATCGACTTGTGGTACCGCGGGCAGCCGGAGCGGGCGAGGCGGAAGGCGGAGGTGGCGCTCCAGCGCTACCCGCTCGAGCGTCTCGACCCGGCCGACCGGCCCTACCTGGAGCTTGCCGTCTTCTATGCCGAGGCCGGCCGGCCGGACCGGGCCCGGACGCTGGTCGCCGATTACGATCGTCTGGTGCCGGCCGGGCTCAAGCGCATCTCCGCCCAGAGGCGCCATGGCGCCCTGGGGTCGATCGCGCTCGCCGAGCGCCGGCCGCAGGAAGCGCTCGCCGAGTTCCGGCTCCAGGACCAGGGTGAGGGTGAGTGCGAGGTGTGCGGGCTCGGCGATCTGGGCCGGGCCTACGACAACGCGGGACAGACCGACTCGGCCATCGCCGTGTACGAGCGGTACACGGGGAAGCCTTACATCTACCGGATGTTCCCCGACGCAATCTGGCTGGGTCGCACCTACTACCGGCTGGGCGAGCTGTACGAGGAGCGGGGCGAGCGGGCCAAGGCGGCGGACACCTACACCCGGCTGGTGCAGCTCTGGCAGGACGCAGACCCTGAGCTCCGCGCGAAGGTGATGGACGCGAAGGCGCGGCTCAAGGCGCTGGCGGGAGAGCACGAGACGACCTGAGGTCGGCCCGCCCGGGCCGCGTGCCTCTGGCCCCCTCCCGCAGCCGGGTCTATTCTAGGCGAAGCTCTCCCCGGGACATCCAGTGGCCGATCTCCGATCTCGACTCGCCCCGGCCCTCGCCGACCGGTATGTGATCGAGCGCGAGATCGGCCAGGGCGGCGCGGCGATCGTATATCTCGCGCGTGACCTCAAGCACGGCCGGGCCGTGGCGGTCAAGGTGCTCCGGCCCGAGTTGGGGCTCTCGCTCGGGGCCGACCGCTTTCTCCGCGAGATCCGCATCGCTGCGGGCCTCAACCACCCCCACATTCTCGCGGTTCACGACTCCGGCGAGGCGAACGGCCTCCTCTACTATGTCATGCCGTACGTGGAGGGGGAGTCGTTGCGCGAGCGCCTCCGGCGCGAAGGACCGCTTCCGATCGACGAGGCCCTGCGGATCGCCCGCGAGGTCGCCGACGCCCTCTCCTACGCCCATTCCCAGGGGGTGATCCACCGCGACATCAAGCCGGGCAACATCCTGTTGGTGGGCGGCCACGCGGTGGTGGCGGACTTCGGCATCGCCGTGGCAGCCGGCAGCGAGCCGGACGCGCTGACGGAATTGGGGCTCGCGATCGGCACGCCGGCGTACATGAGTCCCGAGCAGGGCGGTAGTGCAGGCCCGATCGACGGTCGCACGGACCTCTACAGCCTGGGCTGCGTGCTGTACGAGATGCTCACCGGGAGCCCACCGTTCACCGGCTCGACGCCGCAAGTCGTGCTGGCCCGGCACGCGACCGACCGGCCGGCGCCGGTGCGGACCGCCCGACGGTCGGTGCCGGTGCCCGTGGACGCGGCCGTGCACCGTGCGCTCGCCAAGATGCCGGCGGACCGGTTCCCCACCGCGCAGCAGTTCGTGGAGGCGCTGAGCGCCGGGCCTGGCGTGATTTCCCGACCGCCCGGGCGGGCGCGTGCCTGGACTCGGCACGCCGGCATCGTCGCGGTCATCGTGGGTGTGGTGGTTATCGCCGCCGTCGTCCTGCGGCGGGGGCGCGCACGCGGGGCGGACGCCCTGCCTCGCCTCGCAGTGGCGGTGTTGCCGTTCACCGGTCCCGTCCCACCGGGCGGCGGCGATCTCGAAAAGCTTTTTCGTGACGCCATCGAGTGGCTCCCGCACGTCAGCATCCTCGACGGTCGGGGCCTGGCGGCCGCGAACCCCGCCTGGGAGCGAGGCGACCTCTCCGGGGTCCTCCGCGATGCCCGGCAAATGGGTGCGAGCTACGTCATCGTGGCCGCGACGCCAGCGGCCGGCGACGGACCCCGGGTAACCGCGGAACTGTACGAGGTGCCTGGAGGCCGCCGGCTCGTCAAGGTCGAGGAGAGGGCCGCACCCGATTCGCTTGTCCTCGCCGTGGATCGCCTCGCCCTGGATGTGCTCTCTTCGGTCGTCGAGCGGGAACGGCTGCTCGGAGATGACCGCGGCTGGGTGCTCGCGGGAACGGCGTCGGCCCGAGCCCTCGGTCAGCTGATCGACGGACAGGCCGCGTTCGATCGCGGCGACTTCGACGCCGCTGCGTTCTCCTTTGCCCGCGCGGTGGAGGCCGACTCCGATTGCGGACTGTGCTATCACCGGCTCAGCACGGTGCACGAATGGCGGCACGATTTCTCGGCGGCGATGGGAGCGGCGCTGGCCGGGTTGGCTCGCCAGGCTCGGCTCCGGCCCCACTCGGCCGACCTGCTCCACGCCCAGCGGTACTACATGCTCGGCCAGGGAGACAGCGCGATCGCCGCGTTCCAGGAGCTGGTGCTCGATCGGCCGGATGCGAGCGACGGTTGGCTCGGGCTGGCCGAGTCGCTGTTCCACTACGCCGGCTACGCCGGGCATCGGGCAACGGACGCGCGGGCGGCCTTTGTGAGGCTCTATGCGCTCGACAGCGCGCTGGCGCCCGTGACCGCCTTTCACCTGGTGGACCTCGCCCTCGTGGACAGTCAGCCGGCTGAGGCGCGGGCCTGGCTCGACCGCATGCCGCGCGACCACCCGTGGCGAACGGCGCGGGAGTCTGCCCTGGAGCTCCGGTTCGGAAGCCCCGAGCGGCGGCGCGCCGCACTGGAGCAGCTGGGGCGAGGCCCTCGCCAGGCCATCGCTCAGCTCGTGCAGGTGTGGATGCACGGCCCGGTGGAGCCGGGTCTGGCGGATACGCTCGCGGCCGAGCTCATCGCACCGCTCGCCACGCCCGCCGATCGGCTTCGGGGCGCCCAGTTCCGGCTCGCGGCGCTGGCGTCGGCGGGCCGCTGGCCGGACGCGTTGGCAGCCTGGCGCACGGTGAGAAGCGACCGGCCCTTCGATCCCTGGATCGTGCAAGCCGCCTTCGCGGGCTTCCCCGTGGACTCCCTGGTCCGCCCGATGCTCGGCTACGCCGAGCAGCTCGTCGCGAGGGGCGAGTCGCCCGACTTCCGCCGGCCCCCGTGGGACCCCGTGCAGGAGCCGTTCTTCGCACTCGTGCACCAGGCTGCCGACCGGGGCGACTCGGCGGTCGTGAGACGCCTTCTGGATCGTATCGCCGCGGCGCCCACCGACGCCCGCGGCGCCTATCCCACGGAGACTTCCCTGGGCGCCGCGCTTCAAAGTCGCCTGGCGCTGCTGTCCGGAGATACGGCCGCCGCCATCACCGCTCTGCGGCGCGCCGTCTCCCGGGTGCACGCCCCCGGCGATGGATTCTTTCCGATGACCTCGATGGCGCCGGAGCGGCTTCAGCTCGCACGCCTCCTCGCCGCCACGGGCGATCGCGCGGCCGCCGACCAGTGGCTCGGCTCGTTCTCGGAAACGTGGGCCGTTGCAGATGCGATGTTCACGCCCCGCGTGCGGGACATGCGGGCGCAGCAGAAGGCGTCGTCCTTACTTCCACCGGCAGAGAGGGCCCAATGAACGGAGATGCATCGCAGATCAGGAAGGCGCTCGGGAACCTGGCGCTGATGGCAGACCAGTCCGTCAAGCAGCAGTCGCCGAAGCTCTCCTTCCCCCAGCTCGACGGGCTCGACGAAGTGACTGCCATGCTGGTGACGTTCGCGTTCGATCTCCAGCGGCGGATGGAGTACCTCTTTCTCGCCACCGCCGAGTTTGCGCCCGAGGGCACGCCCGGGCTGGCGCGCCGGCTCAAGCAGGAGTACGCCTATCTCAACGAGGGCACGGTCGACACCGTTCCCTGGCAGGAGCGCGCCAAGCGGGCGCACGAGCTGCTGCTCAAGCTTCACGCGGAGGTCGGGCCGACGCATGACCGTGTGCTCGACGACGTCGCCGAGCGACCCTGACCCGGTGGGGGACTACTTGCCTCGCAGCAGCCGGATTCCCCCCGACCCCGTCTCCACCAAGATCTTCCCCTTGCCGCCACCCACCGTCCCCCGCAGATGATCGCGGGCGGTCCGGGTGACGGCGAGGGGGAAGTCGGTGTTGATCTCGCCGCTGCCGGTGTCGATCGCCAGCTCGGCGCTCAGGCTGGCCGGGGCGGTGATGGCGACGTCGCCCGAGCCGGTCTCGACGTCGAGCCGGTCCACGTCGCCCTGGAGCTCGACGGTGACGGTCCCGCTCCCGGTCTCGAGCCCCACCCGCGGCGCCTTGGCGCCGCTGATGCGCACGTCGCCGGATCCCGTCTCCACGCTGAGCTGCTCCGTCTCGACCCCTGACGCAGAGACGTCGCCGGAGCCGGTCTCGACCACCAGCTTGGGGCCGTGCGCCTGGGTGATCTCGACCCCGCCCGACCCGGTCTCCGCGTCCAGCTTCCCCTCGATGCCGGACAGGTGGACGTCGCCCGAGCCGACCCGCACCGTCAGCTCACCCTTGGCGCCGTTCACGGAAACCGGCGCGCTCGCCGCCTCGAGCCGCAGGCGCCCATCGACGTTGGTGACCGTGACCTTACCCACCGCTAGATGCAGGGCCAGCGTGCGGCCGGCCGGAACCGATAGTCGCAGGTCGGCCCAGGCTTCGAGGCCACCGGGCCGTCGAGCCGTCGGGCATCGCGGGATAGGTGATGCGGTCGCCGGGAGAGATGACCCGGAGCGTGGTCCCCCCGCCCTGGTCGCCCTCCGCCACCTTGAGCTGGGCGGCATCGGACCCACCCCGCGTCACCTCGACCGAGACGGCGTCGCCGGTTCCGGCGTCGAGCTGGACGGTGCCGGCGAGGTCATAGAGGGCGACATCGGTACCCCGAAGGGTATGCCGGGAGACGGTCTGTGCGGCGAGCGGCACGACCCAGAGGGCCGCAAGCGGGAGAAGGCGAAGGGCGGTCATCGGTGGCTCCCAAAGTCGGCGGACGGACGCCGGGCCGGCCCTCGCGGCCGGTCGGCAACGCCGATTAGACGGGCCCGCCCGCAAGATGGTTGCAGTGTGGACCGAAAGTCCTTATAGCTACTGCGACCCCACCATCGGGCCCAGCCATCAGACGCGACCTGCTTCCGCTGGTCCAGAAGGCCCTCGGCGATCGCTACACCGTGCACCGGGAAATCGGCCGCGGCGGGGCGGCCCGGGTATTTCTCGCCGAGGACGCGTCCGGGCGCTCGCTCGCGCTCAAGGTCCTGCATCCCGAGCTGCAGGTCAGCGTCACCGCCGACCGCTTCCTCCGGGAAATCCGGCTCACGTCCAAGATCGACCATCCCCTGGTCGCGCAGGTGCTCGACTCGGGCGAGGCCGAGTGGCTGGTCTACTACGTGATGCCGTTCATCGATGGACCGACGCTTCGGGGCCACCTTGACCGGGTGCGCCGGCTCCCGGTCGCCGACGCCATACGGATGGCCCGGGACCTCCTGGGCGCACTGGCGGCGGCCCACCAGGTGGGGATCATTCACCGGGACGTGAAGCCGGAGAACATCGTGCTGTCGCCGGAGGGCGCGGTGCTGCTGGACTTCGGGATCGCGCGCGCGATCGAGGCCGCCGGCACCAACCAGCTTACCCGCTCGGGCATCGCGGTCGGCACCTCCAGCTACATGAGTCCGGAGCAAGTGCAGGCGGAGACGGGCATCGACCCGCGGACCGATCTCTACTCGGTGGGCTGCGTCCTGTTCGAGAGCCTCGCCGGCCGGCCGCCGTTCTGCCATCCGAACGAGGTCGTGGTGCTGCAGATGCATCTGAACGAGCCGGCCCCTGACGTCCGCACGTTCCGGGAGGACACACCGCCGGCGCTTGCCGAGACGGTCGCGCGGGCGCTCAAGAAGAGCCGGGTCGAGCGGTGGGAGTCGGCTGGGGCGATGGCGAGCGCGCTGGACTAGCTGCCCAGCCAGGCCGCGTAGTCGGGCCGCATGACCAGCTCGCCACCCTGGATGATCTCGCGGTCCCAGGGCAGGATGATCAGCTTCTCGGTCGCGAAGGCAAAGAAGTCGGGCGTGTAGTCGCCGGTCTTGAAGGACACGGCGGTCCGCACTTCGAGCGGCCGGAGCGACCGGACTTCGCTCAGCGCCAGCTTGATGGTGTTGCCGGTGTCGCAGGTCTCGTCCACGATCAGCACGCGCCGCCCTCGGATGCTGGACGGCGGCCCCGTCACCACCACCGGATCGGCATCAGTCTCTTTCCGCGTCACCACCATCGAAGCGAAGTCGCACTGCATGATCGAGGCGACCACGACGCCGGGAATGACGCCGGCCTTGGCGACGCCCAGCACGACCTCCGGCTGATATTCGCGCGCCACCCGCAGGGCCAGCGCGCGGCACAACTCGCCGAAGAACGGCCAATCCACCTCGAGCACGCTGCGGGGCGCGGGGGTCGTCGTGCGGCGCATGCACACCTCCGGGGAACGGAGCGCCCGGACCGGGCGCGATGGACGGACCGGGGAACCTACGTGCCGGCACGTCGAGCGGCAACTCTCGTTGCGGCCCCCCCCACGCAGGACTATTATTGGCCGACCCGCGTAATTCATAACGCGCAAAGGACTTCCATCGGCGAGCGCCGGCGAATCGATGAGCTTTTGGCGACGGTTGTTCGGCAAGGAAGCGAAGGAGCAGCCACAGCGGCTGGATTATCTGAACGAGGGTCTCGCCCTCGAGCGCCAGGGCGACTACCAGGCCGCGCTCACCTCGTATCGCCTGGCCTACCGCGACACCCCGAACGACAGCCGCATCCTGCTCAACATGGCGATCGCATTCACCAAGACGGGCCAGCCGGACGAGGCGATCCGCCACTACAAGCGGGCGCTCGAGGTGGACCCGACCCTGGGCGGCGCGCACTACGGCGTGGCGTTCCTGCTTCTCAAGCGGGGCGAGACTCAGCAGGCGGCGGAGCACCTTCGCGCCTTCCTGGCGCGGCCACCCAAGGGACCCGACGCCGACCGCTGGGTCCGGCACGCCGAATCCGCCCTGCGGGAGATCGACGGCGCCGCGGCGCCGGAGGCACTGTGAAATGCCGATGCCTTCTGGCGGCGCTCGCGGCGGTGACGGGCTGCAGTAACCTGACGGAAGCCGGCGGGATCGTGGGACTCGAGATCCGGGTGCCGCGCACCCCGGTGGTCGAGGTGGGCCAGACCATCCAGCTGCGCGCGCGCGCGCTTGACCGGCAGGGCGACAGCGTGGCCGCGACCATCACTTGGCTCACGCCGGACACGACCGTGACGCTCACGCCCACCGGCCTGCTCACCGGCCGCACCGGCAGGACGAACGCCCGGGTGCAGGCCCAGGTCGGGACGCTCGTGTCCGATTTCGTCATCTTCACCGTGAATCCCCGGCCGGACACCCTCGCGCTGGCCGGCGACTCGGTCCTGACGGTCGCGCCCGGTGTGACGTCGTCGGCTCCACTCCTGGCCTCGCTGCGGAGCTTCACGCCGCCGGAGCCGCTGGCGGGCGACGTGATCACGTACACGATCGTCGCCCCGGTGTTCGCCGACCCGGCGCAGCGAACCGTGGAGCTGCCGGGTGGCGTGCTGAGCCTGGCCGCGACCACCGGCAGCGACGGCGCTCCGGCAACGGCGGTCACCCTGAATCGCGTCACCGGCCAGTCGTCTCCCGACAGCGCCATCGTGACGGTGGCGGCCGCCACGGCGACGGGCGCCACCGTGCCCGGCTCGGGCCAACGCTTCATAGTGCACTTTCAATAGGCCGTCATGCCGGATCCCCGGACCTTGAACGAGCTGTTCTTCGGCGCCATGGACCGCCAGGCCCTCGAGCCCGCCGTGTTGCGGCGCAAGCACGCCGGACGCTGGGAGGACATCAGCGGGGCGGCAGTGCTCGAGCGGGTTCAAGACGTGAGCCTCGGGCTCCGAGATCTCGGGGTCAGCCAGGGTGACCGAGTGGCGATCCTCTCGGAGAATCGCCCGGAATGGGCTGCGGCCGACTACGCCTGTCTCGCCCTTCGCACGGCCGACGTTCCCGTCTATCCCACGCTTCCCGCCAAGCAGATCGAGTACATGCTCCGCGACTCCGGCGCCGTGGCGATCTTCGTCTCCACCAAGCAACAGCTCGCCAAGATCCTGGGACTCCGAGGAAGCCTCCCTGCGCTCAAGCACGTGATCGTGTTCGACGATCAGGCTGCGGTGGAGGGTACGCTCCCGTTCGTGGACGTGGCGATCCGGGGACGCCAGGCCCGCGAGCGCTTCCCCGACTGGCGCGCAGAGGCACTCGCGGCCGAGCCCGGCGATGTCGCCACGATCATCTACACCTCCGGAACGACCGGCGACCCGAAAGGTGTGATGCTCACCCACGGCAACATCGCGTCGAACGTCGTCTCCTCCCTCAAAGTCCTCGCGCTGAGGGATGACGACGAGTGCCTCTCGTTCCTGCCGCTCTCGCACATCTTCGAGCGGATGGTG
>WNFB01000893.1_pt1 | contig 24910 bp, 18 predicted proteins | sample 5400501 | NCBI WGS metagenome assembly WNFB01 (sample SAMN13153341, study PRJNA577476) | soil metagenome | isolation source: 200 cm saprolite under Douglas fir tree site 2 hole 1 | place: USA:California | collected 2015-04-18 | reverse complement strand
TTCGCCAGCCAGCGGGCCGCTTGCATGCGTCGTCGCTCCAGTGCTTCAAAGTCTCTCCGTACTCCTGCTGGGAATCCCATGCCCCACACCATAGCACGGAATGCCGGGATGCGTCAGTATATTATACGGAACTCAATAATTGGACCCTACGTAAAGAATCTTTGGAAGTGCGCCAGCACGATAGCCGGTAGCTCTGGCTTCCCAGCTTCCTTCTTGTCCCTTCCGAAATCCAGATCGTGACCGGCGCCTTCCACGCGAATGAGTTTTGTTCTCGCCCGTATCGCTCCCACCGCGTTTTCCATTTCCTCAATCGATCCAAACGGATCGCGGGTTCCATGTACGAAGAGCGCGGGCGTGCGCAGCTTGGGCAAATGCTGGACCCGTAACTGGGTGGGTTGTCGCGGTGGGTGCAGCGGATAGGAAAATAGGATTAGCCCCGCGGCCAGATCGGGCTCCACGGAACTCAGCATGCTCGCCTGGCGCCCGCCGTAGGAAAGGCCGCCAAGAAACACGCGACCGGGTATGAGTTTCTGAACTGCACTCACTGCGTGCTTCAGACCTTCACGATCCCTCGCCGCGTCACCCGGTCTGGGCGGCCCATGAGGACTACGTTGACGAAAAGGCAGATCGCAGCGCAACAACGTAAGTCCTGCCTGGCTGAAAGTCTCGGCCACAGCAACCAGGAGTGGTGCCCTTGAGTCCGATCCGGCTCCGTGCGTAAGGACCAGTCCGTCGCCGGTTGAGTTAGCAGGGCGATGAAGAAAGCCGCGGACGGGCGGATGGACTGACCGATCTTCGAACGGTTCGATATTTGAGCTCGGGGGCATCAAATTCCTAAACCAGCTTTGCGCAGCGGGCGAGCGCTTATTTCTTCTTTCCATCGGACGGACGGCGTGCGTTCCGCCGTGCGGGCTCACGCGCCTCTCTGGCTGTCACCACATGCAGACGCATAAAATTCGTGGAGCCCGAAGCCAGCCGCGTCCCCGCAACCACGCCCAGCACATCTCCAGATTTGAGAGCGTCCTTTCGCAGCAGTTCTTGTTCGGCCAGGGACACCATGTCTTCCGCAGAACGCGCTTGGGCATGCAGCATCGGTTGAACCCCCCAATACAGGTGCATTCGGTTGCAAACCGCCGCCACATGGCTGAACGCGTAAATTTCCGCTTTCGGACGGTACTTAGAGATCATGCGCGCCGTATTGCCGCTTTCAGTGAAGACCGCAATCGCTCCCATGGGCAGGTCCTCAGCGGCATGCGCGATCGACTCGCAAATAGTCTCCGCGATGGAAAGCGGCCGGCGCTCGCGGCGGCGTGGCGGCGTAAATTCGGGCATGTTGCGCTCGGCCTCGACCACGATACGGGACATGATGATAACTGCCTCGCGCGGATGTTTTCCGTTGGCGGTTTCCGCCGAGAGCATCACGGCATCGGTACCGTCGAAAATGGCATTTGCCACGTCGCTCGCCTCTGCACGAGTGGGTCGCGGGTTCTCGATCATCGACTCGAGCATCTGGGTGGCGGTAATTACCGGCTTCCGCCACGCCGCCGATCGCCGGATAACGTGCTTCTGAATGACCGGAACTTTCTCCGGCGGCATTTCCACTCCAAGATCTCCGCGGGCGACCATCACGCCGTCGGCAGCCTCGAAGATTTCCTCCAGTTGCTGCAATGCCTGAGGTTTCTCCAGCTTTGCGATGACTGGGACGTCGGCGCCGTGCTCGCTGATCAACTGCTTAGCGGAGCGCACATCGCTCCCGGAGCGGACGAACGACAAGGCCACGGCATCCACTCCGTGTTCCAGACCGAACTCCAGGTCTTTGCGATCCTTATCGGTGAACGCGGGAATCGTGAGCGCAACGCCGGGTAAGTTGATTCCCTGGTGTTCGCCGAGCAGGCCACCATTGATCACCTCGCACTCGAGGTCCTCGCCGCGGATGCTGCGGACCCGCAGCTCGATCAATCCGTCGGAGAGCAAGATTTGTGCCCCTGGCTCAACTTCGCGCGCCAAGCCCCCAAATGTTGTGGGGATGAGGGTTGGTGTCCCTGCGATATCGCGCGGCGTGATGGTGATGTGCGACCCCGCTTTGAGGACAACAGGGGTGTGTCCCTTGAGGGGTCCAGTGCGGATCTTGGGTCCCTGTAGATCTTGCAGGATGCAAATGCCGCGGCCTTCTCTCTCAGCGATCCGGCGCAGCCGCTCAATATTGCGCACGTGCTCTTTGTAAGTGCCGTGCGAAAAGTTCAGACGGGCGACGTCCATACCAAGACGCATCAGATCCTGGATCGTAGATTCCGAATTAGAAGCTGGACCGATGGTGCAGATGATTTTGGCGCGTCGGCCCGTCAGGTATTCGCGACTATCGGTCAGAGTAAGTTCCGCAACGTGATTCGCAGCTGCACTGGAAGTCGGAACTTCTCCGGATGCCAGGTCAAGCCTGCCTTCCTTCAATCAGAGCCCTCCGAGGGCGACAGCCAGAGCATTGGGTAATGGAATCAGATCCTGGGACTCTCGATTCTGAACTGCGGGTTCGCTTAGCGCACAGCAATCTTAGAATCCCGCACTTCTTCCGTCACCGGTCCCCTCATCAGCATCCGCGGGAAGATCATGGCGTTGAACTCCGCCCCGACCAGAATGACGAGCGAGACCATATACATCCACACCAACAGGGCAATGCCCACGCCTAGCGAGCCGTAGATGATGCTGTAGTCAGCGTAGCGCTGGAGATACCAACCAAACAGCATGGTCGCTCCAAACCACATCGCAGTGGCCAGGGTGGCGCCCGGCAGAACATTGTGCCAGGGTTGCGTGCGCGGGACCGCATTGTGATAGATGAGAGCGATGACTGCGATGCTGGTGAGGATCGCAATCACCCAGCGGATCACCGTCCACATCAGGAGGATGAATACTCCGAATTGCTGCCCCGTGTGGAACAGAACCCGTGCCTCGATCCGGTTGCCGAAGGCCACCAGGATGGTGGAAAAGCTCATGGGGATGCCGGCCATAATTACCAGCGAGAATGCGATCAGCCGTTCCTTGGCCAACCCCCAGGTTTTGGGAAGTTGATAAGCGTTGCGGAAGCCCTCCATCCAGGAGATCATCACGCCTGAAGCTGTCCACAGTGTAAGCAGAGACGTGCTGATCAGCAGACCTACAGGACGATATGTCGTCCCCTTTAGGTAGGCAATGGCAGTAGCGCTACCCGCCGGCAGAATGCGGCCGAGCGCATATGAAATCTCCCGCAGATAGACGTCCGTCTTGCGCGAAGTGGCCAGTATGGAGCCAAGCACCAGCAGCGTGGGAAAGAATGTGAGGATGGACGAATAGGCAGAAGCCTTGGCCACAGCAAAGGCGTCATGCTGAAACGCGCGCCAGGTAGCAAGCCGCAGCAGCCGCAGAAAGCGCAACATCAATGGGCCTAGAGTATTGCCCGAGGGCTGTGGGCGCAACCGATAAATACTCTCGCTGACCGCATGGCGTTCGAATTGTTTCGGATTGGCGTGCATCGCGACCACAAAGAGAAGGGGCGATGTACGTCGCCCCGCCCCAATATTTGCTTCGGCCTACTCCGCGGCCAGCTCCTCGGTCTCACCCTCGTGACGCATAAGCTCGAGCGCGCGCTCAGCCTCTTCGTACGCCGCCGAGACTTCTTCCTGCACCTTGGCCGCCGCCTCTTCCATTTCCGGCGAGAGGCGCACGTTGCGATAGTACTCCATGCCCGTGCCGGCGGGAATTAGCCGTCCCACGATGACGTTCTCCTTGAGCCCGCGCAGGTGGTCCACCGCACCCTGAATGGAAGCCTCGGTGAGCACACGCGTGGTCTCCTGGAACGACGCCGCGGAGATGAAGGAGTCCGTCGAGAGCGAGGCCTTAGTGATACCCAGCAGCAGTGGCCGTCCCGTAGCCGGACGCCCTCCATTTGCAATCACGCGCTCGTTTTCCTCCGCGAACCTGAACTTGTCCACCTGCTGTTCCAACAGGAATTGGGTATCGCCCACGTCCTCCACCTTGCGCCAACGCATCATCTGGCGAACGATCACCTCGATGTGCTTGTCGCTGATGTTGACGCCCTGCAAGCGATAGACCTCCTGGATTTCGTTCACCAGGTAAGACTGCAATTCTTTTTCGCCCAGCACGGCCAGGATATCGTGCGGATTGAGCGGACCGTCCATGAGTGGCTCACCCGCTCGGACGCGCTCCCCCTCCTGCACATTGATGTGGACGCCGCGCGGCACCGAGTATTCCTTCTCCGTGCCATTGTCGGCTACCACGTACATTTTGCGTTGGCCCTTCGCGACCTCACCGAACTTGACCACGCCATCGATTTCGCTGATGACCGCTGTCTCATGCGGCTTGCGTGCTTCGAACAACTCGACCACGCGCGGCAGACCACCGGTAATGTCTTTCGTCTTGGTGGTTTCGCGCGGAATCTTCGCCAGCACATCTCCCGGAAAAGTGGCATCGCCGTCCTGCACCATCAGGTGGGCGCGCGACGGCATGAGGTACCGCTTGCTGGTTTTGCCCTTAATGACGATCGCCGGCTGCCGCTTCTCGTCAGGCGAATCCGCCACCACGTGGCGCGACAAGCCAGTGACTTCGTCTACCTCTTCATGCAGTGTGACGCCTTCCTGGAGGTCCTTAAACTGCACCGTGCCGCCAATTTCGGTCAGGATAGAGAAGGTGTACGGATCCCACTCGACCAACACCTGCCCAAGTTGGACCTGCTCGCCCTCGGTGACCTTTAGCTTGGCACCGTACACGACCGCGTAGCGCTCGCGCTCGCGGCCTTTCTCGTCCACTACGGCGATCGACCCTTGGCGGTTCATGACCACCAAGTCGCCGAGTTTGGACTTCACGGTCTGCAGGTTGATGAAGCGGACCGTGCCGTTGCTCTTGGTTTCCAGACGCGACTGCTCGGAGACTCGCGATGCCGTACCGCCGATGTGGAAGGTACGCATCGTGAGCTGGGTTCCGGGCTCGCCAATCGACTGCGCAGCGATCACGCCCGTTGCCTCGCCCAGTTCGACCAGTCGTCCAGAAGCCAGGTTGCGGCCGTAGCACATTACGCAGACACCACGCTTGGACTCGCAGGTCAGCACCGAGCGGATCTTCACCCTCTCGATACCAGCAGCCTGGATGGCCCCTGCCAGCTCTTCAGTGATTTCCTGGTTGATATCCACGATGACGTTGCCATCGTAGTCCTTGATCTTTTCGAGCGAGACGCGGCCGACAATTCGGTCACGCAACGGCTCGATGATTTCACCGGCTTCCACGATGCCCTGCACGTAGATGCCGTCCACCGTGCCGCAGTCGTACTCACTGATGATGACGTCCTGCGCCACGTCCACCAGACGGCGGGTCAAGTAGCCCGAATCGGCCGTTTTCAGAGCCGTGTCGGCCAGACCTTTGCGGGCGCCGTGCGTCGAGATGAAGTACTGCAATACGGTCAATCCCTCGCGGAAGTTAGCCGTAATCGGCGTCTCGATAATTTCTCCCGAGGGCTTAGCCATCAATCCGCGCATCCCGGAAAGCTGACGAATCTGCTGCTTCGATCCGCGAGCGCCGGAGTCCGCCATGATGTAGATCGGGTTAATGTTGCCTTCCTTGTCCTGCGCCTGCATTACGCTGAACATTTCGTCGGCTACTTTTTCGGTAATGGCCGACCAGATTTCGATCACTTTGTTGTAACGCTCGCCATTAGTGATAGCCCCGTCCAAATACTGCTGCTGGACATTCACCACCTGCTTTTCGGCGTCACGCACCAGGGTCTTCTTGTGTTCCGGGATGACCATGTCATCGATGCCAATGGAGAGACCAGCGGTGGTCGCGTAACGGAAGCCTAGCTCTTTGACCTCGTCCAGCATCTTGACCGTGGTCTCCAGGCCGAACCTCAAATACCCATAGCTGACCAGCTGGCCGACGCCCTTTTTCTTGAGCAGGCCGTTGATGTACGGCATACCCCCGGGCAAGTGGTCGTTCAGAATGGCGCGTCCCACAGTAGTATTCAGGAACTGGCGCTCATAGTTCACCGGCTCGGTGTGCGTGATGTCTTGGTCATCGTATGCACTGGTAAGGTCGATCACTTCACCCGTGTAGCGCAGCCGGATAGGCGTGAGAGTTTCTACCTCACCCGCGTCCAGAGCCAGTAGCACTTCCTCGATGTTGGCGAATGCGCGACCTTCCCCCTTGGCGCCCGGCTTGGCTTTCGTCAGGTAGTAAATGCCCAAAACCATATCCTGTGTAGGCACGGTGATTGGCTGGCCCGATGCCGGCGAGAGGATGTTGTGAGACGACAACATCAGCACGCTGGCTTCGACCTGCGCTTCCGGAGATAGTGGAATGTGCACAGCCATCTGATCGCCGTCGAAGTCGGCATTAAACGCGGTGCAGACCAGCGGGTGTATCTTGATCGCCTTGCCTTCCACCAGCACCGGCTCAAAAGCCTGAATGCCGAGGCGGTGCAGGGTGGGGGCGCGGTTCAACAGCACCGGGTGGTCCTTAATCACCTCTTCCAGAATGTCCCACACGATGGGCTCCTGCTGCTCAACCATCTCCTTGGCTTGCTTAATGGTCGTGCAGTGCCCCGTCTGCTCCAGTCGGTGATAGATAAATGGCTTGAACAGCTCCAGAGCCATCTTTTTCGGCAGACCGCACTGGTGCAGCTTGAGCTCGGGGCCGACCACAATCACCGACCGGCCGGAATAATCTACACGCTTGCCCAGCAGATTCTGACGGAAGCGCCCCTGTTTGCCCTTGAGAGTGTCTGAGAGGGACTTCAGTGGCCGGTTGTTGGCGCCGCGCAGCACGCGCCCACGCCTTCCGTTGTCGAACAGTGCGTCCACGGCCTCTTGCAACATGCGCTTTTCATTGCGCACGATCACTTCCGGCGCGTGCAAGTCCATCAGCTTCTTCAACCGGTTATTGCGGTTGATCACACGGCGATACAGATCATTAAGATCGGATGTGGCGAAGCGCCCGCCATCCAGTGGCACCAGAGGCCGCAACTCCGGCGGGATGACCGGAATCACATCCAGGATCATCCAGCTTGGCTTGTTGCCACTCTTGCGGAAGGCTTCAACTACTTTCAACCGCTTGGCATATTTAAGCCGCTTCTGCAGTGAAGACTCATTCTTCATCTTCTCGCGTAGTTCGCTGGAGAGCACCTCGATCTCGACACGCTTCAGCAGTTCCTTAATTGCTTCTGCGCCCATCATGGCTTTGAAGCCGGTAGCGCGAAACTGCTGGTCGAGCTCGCGATACTTGGCCTCGTCCTTGATAATCTCGCGCTCTCTCACCGGCGCCTCTCCAGGCTCGACCACAACGTAAGCCTCGAAATAGAGCACCGACTCCAGATCGCGCAGTGAAATGTCGAGCAGGTGGCCGATGCGGCTGGGCAAGCCTTTGAAGAACCACACGTGCGAGCAGGGCGATGCCAACTCGATGTGGCCTAGTCGCTCGCGGCGCACCTTGGAGAGCGTAACTTCCACACCGCACTTGTCGCAGATTACGCCCCGGTGCTTCATCCGCTTGTATTTTCCGCACAAGCACTCCCAGTCGGTCACCGGACCGAAGATGCGGGCACAGAACAGCCCATCCCGCTCCGGCTTGAAGGTGCGGTAATTGATAGTTTCGGGCTTGGTTACTTCACCGTGCGACCAGCTCCGGATTTTTTCCGGAGATGCCAGACTGATGCGGATGGCATCGAAGTCGGCAATCGGATTGACCAGGTCAAAGGGGCTCGAACGATACAAGGTGTTCCTCCGGTTCCTGCGGCTAGTACGCCGCCGCACGCGGCTCCCAAAACGAGTGGCCAGCAATTCTCTAGACCCAGTCACTCAGGAGCGAGCAAAGGGTCTCGGTCCTTCCAAAGTCTAAAAGGGGCCCTTTGCGGATAGCGGTCGGTCAACTGGCCACTGACCACTATCCGCTGACCCTAGTCTGCTGCCGCCTTAGCCATCGGCTTCTTTTCCGCAGCTTTGATCAGCTCAACGTCCAGGCAAAGCGATTGCAATTCGCGAATCAGCACGTTAAAGGACTCGGGAACTCCCGGTTCCATGGCGGCCTCGCCCTTCACGATGGCCTCGTAAATCTTGGTGCGGCCATACACGTCGTCGGATTTCGCGGTGAGCAGTTCCTGCAGAATGAAGGCAGCGCCGTAAGCTTCGAGCGCCCAGACTTCCATCTCTCCGAAACGCTGTCCGCCGAACTGCGCCTTGCCACCCAGGGGTTGCTGCGTAATCAGCGAATACGGTCCGATAGAGCGCGCGTGGATCTTGTCGTCCACCAGGTGCGAAAGCTTCAACATGTAGATGTAGCCCACAGTCACTGGCTGTTCGAACCTGTCGCCAGTCATGCCATCATGGAGATACGTTTTCCCCGACTTGGGCAAGCCGGACCGCTCGAGCAACACCTTGATCTCGGTCTCGCGCGCGCCATCGAACACCGGCGACGCCATGAACACGCCTTTGGTCAGACTCTTGGCCGCCGCCTCCAGCCCGTCGCCATCCAATTGGGCAATCGACTCAGCCATCGGCGTATCCTTGAAGAGAGCTTTGAGTTCACGCTTGATGGCTTCCTCACGCGTGTTCTCAACCAGCAGTTGCGTGATCTTCTTGCCCAGTTCGTGCCCCGCCCAGCCCAGATGGGTTTCCAGAATCTGGCCCACGTTCATACGGCTGGGTACGCCGAGCGGGTTGAGAACGATCTCCACTGGCGTCCCGTCGTTGAGATACGGCATGTCCTCGTCTGGCAGGATTCGGGCAATCACGCCTTTATTGCCGTGACGGCCGGCCATCTTATCGCCAACGCTCAGCTTGCGCTTCATGGCGATGTAGACCTTGACCAGCTTGATCACGCCGGGCGGAAGCTCGTCCCCCTTGGTGAGCTTCTCCTTCTTCTCATTAACGATCTTCTTCAACACATCGATTTGACGAGAGGTCATTTCCTCGATCTCATCGATCTGCTCGTTCACCCGCGGATCCTTATCGGGAAACTTGATTCGCTTCAGGTTGCGGGTGGAGATGCGCTCGATCGTGTCACGATCAAGAAGCCCACCTTTAGTCAGCAGACGCTTGTTGGTGCGCTCGTCGTGCAGGTCGGCAAGGACCTCCTTGCCACCGAGCAGGCCTTCGAGGCGCTTCAAACGCTCATCGGTGAGGATTCGAATCTCGTCGGAGAGGTTTTTCTCCAACTTTGCGATCTGCTCCGCCTCAATTGACTTGGCGCGCTCGTCTTTCTCTTGACCTTTACGGGAGAAGATCTTCACATCCACTACCACGCCCTCGATTCCAGGTGGGCAGTAGAGCGAAGCGTCGCGGACATCCCCAGCCTTCTCACCGAAGATTGCGCGCAGCAGTTTTTCTTCCGGCGTGAGCTGAGTCTCGCCTTTCGGTGTGACTTTGCCTACCATGATGTCGCCCTGCTTCACGCTTGCGCCAATGCGGATAACGCCTGCCTCGTCCAGGTTCCGCAGCATTGACTCGCTGACGTTCGGGATGTCGCGTGTGACTTCCTCGGGCCCCAGCTTGGTATCACGCCCCTCGATCTCGAACTCCTCGATGTGCACCGAGGTGTAGTAATCGTCCTTAACCAGCTTCTCGGAGACGAGGATGGCGTCCTCGAAGTTGTACCCGCGCCAGGGCATAAAGGCGACAAGCACGTTACGGCCGAGTGCTAGCTCGCCGAAGTCGGTGCACGGGCCATCGGCAATTACCTGGCCCTTCGACACCCGCTGCCCCTTTTGCACGATCGGCTTCTGGTTGATGCAGGTGTTCTGGTTGGAGCGCTTGAACTTGGTGAGCTGGTAGATATCGCTGCCCACCTCGCGCGAGAGCTGTCCTGGGTGGTGTTCGCCCTCAACACGCACGATGATCCGCTCCGAGTCTACGGAGTCGATCATGCCATTGCGCCGTGCCAGGATCACTGCGCCAGAATCGCGCGCTGTGACACCTTCCATCCCCGTGCCGACAATCGGCGCTTCCGCCCGCAACAAAGGCACGGATTGACGTTGCATGTTCGCGCCCATCAGGGCTCGGTTAGCATCGTCGTGCTCAAGGAACGGCACCAGCGAAGCCGCCACGGACACCAATTGCTTCGGGCTGACGTCGATATAATCCACCTCGTCCCGACTCACCAGCACGAAGTTGCCAGCCTTCCGGGCATTGACCAGTTCACCGATGATCCGACCCTTGTCATCCAGTTCCACATTCGCCTGAGCGATCACGTGGCGGTCTTCCTCCCAAGCCGAGAGGTAGAACGAGTATGGCTCGATCTCGGTCGGTCGCTTGCGACGGTCCTTGAGTTCAGCGTTGGCCTTCTCGATCTCATGCTTCTCGACGTGATCACCGACCTTATGGTCGCTGTCACCGGCGTTGACCACGCTCACGTAGTCCACCACGCGGCCATTCTTCACCTTACGGTATGGCGACTCGATAAAGCCGTAGTCGTTAATGCGCGCGTAGCAGCTCAGTGACGAAATCAGACCGATGTTCGGCCCTTCCGGCGTCTCAATTGGACAAATACGTCCGTAGTGTGTCGGATGCACGTCGCGGACTTCGAATCCGGCGCGTTCACGCGACAGACCACCCGGCCCGAGAGCCGACAGGCGCCGCTTGTGAGTGATTTCCGAAAGCGGATTCGTCTGGTCCATGAACTGCGAAAGCTGGGAGGACCCGAAGAACTCGCGGATCGCGGCCATCACCGGCTTGGCATTAACCAAATCATGTGGCATGGCCGTGGACATTTCCTGGTACACGCTCATCTTTTCTTTGATGGCCCGTTCCATGCGCACCAATCCGATGCGGAACTGGTTTTCCAGCAGCTCGCCGACGGCGCGCACGCGGCGGTTCCCTAGATGATCGATATCGTCTACTGCACCGATGTTCTTGCGCAGCTTCAGCAGGTAACGAATCGTCCCGTAGAAATCGTCCGGATCGAGCGTGCGCTTATCGAGATTCGTCGCATCCTGGTTTTCGAACAGCTTGATATTGAACTTCAGCCGGCCCACGCGCGAGAAGTCGTATTTCCGCGGATCAAAGAACATGCCGTGGAAGAGCGCCGTAGCGGTATCCAGCGTAGGCGGATCGCCCGGACGCAGCTTGCGATAGATCTCGATCAGCGCTTCCTGCGGCGTCTTTATCGAATCCCGGCGAAGCGTCTGGCTAATCACTGTACCTACGTCGTCCCGCTCCGGGAAGAAGACATTCAGCTCGACCACGCCGGTAGCATCTAAAATCTTCGACAGCTTATCGGCTGTCAGCTCCGAGTTGGCTTCGAGCAGAACTTCGCCGGTTGTGGTATCCACCACATCGCTGGCCATCCAGGCGCCTTCCAGATCACTGATGTCAACCTCGATCTCACTGATCTTCGCCTTCTGGATCTCTTTCATGATCTGTGGGTTGATCTTGCGACCGGAGTGCGCGACTTCCTCACCCGACTTGCTCTTAATGCTGTGTGCCAGCTTCATGCCTAGGAGATTGGTGGGCTTTTCGCTTGCTGGCTCGACCGTCCAGTGCAGCTTCTTGTCGCGAATCACCAGCCGGTCCACGGTGTAGAACGTGCGCAGAATGTCTTCGCTCGAACGCAGGCCCAACGCGCGCAGGAAAATCGTTCCCAGAAACTTGCGCTTACGATCAATGCGCACGTAGAGCACGTTCTTCTGATCGTATTCAAATTCCACCCAGGATCCGCGGTAAGGAATGATCTTGCCGAGGAAATAGGTGCGGTTGTTTGCTGTCTCAAAGAACACGCCCGGAGAGCGGTGCAACTGGCTGACGATCACTCGCTCGGTGCCATTAACAATAAATGTGCCATTGGCAGTCATCAGCGGCACGTCACCGAAAAAGACCTCCTGCTCCTTAATGTCGCGGATGGAGCGGTTGCCAGTCTCCGCGTCTTTTTCATAGATCGTCAGGCGCATGGTCACCTTGAGCGGCGCCGAATAGGTCATGCCACGCTCTTCGCACTCGCTGACGTCATACTTCAATTGCAGGCCGACGGGGTCACCGCACTTGTTACAGAAGTCCGGGGTGTTGGCGTTGTATGTGCCGCACTTGCTGCAGAGCACATCACCAGGGTGGAATGGATCGGTTATGACAGTCGATCCGCAATTGCGGCAGGTCGTACGCAGGTGGTGCAGGCCTTTCAAGTGGCCGCACTTGCACTCCCAGTTGCCGATTGCGTAGTCCACGAACTCCAGTTGCGAGACATTGCGGAAATCAGTTATCGGGAACACGGACTGAAAGACCGCCTGGAGCCCGGCATCGTCGCGCTCACTCGGCAGCCGATCCATCTGCAGGAAGCGATCATAGGAGCGCTTCTGAACCTCGATCAGGTTTGGAATCTGGATGGTGGCCGGAATTTTCGAAAAATCAAAACGCTTGGGAAGGATATTCTTCGTTGTCGGCATTCTACGGACTCCCAACTTTCAAGCGCGACCGTCGGCCGCGACGAGAACAGAGGAATGGGGCGCAAAGGACGCGCCGTAAGCACTACGCGTGCATGGAAACGGGGAAAATACGCGGGCACCCGCAGGAGGGACAAACTTCCCCGCAGGCGCCAAATGCGTCTATTTGCCTTTCATCAGTTGTATATTTCCGCGCCAGTTCTAAGGCCCGTTCCGTCCCGCCGCCTGCGGGACAGGCTGCCAAACTCTTCTCAGCGATTCCGGTCCACTTGCTGGGTATTATGGAACTCGGGACCGCCATCAGTTCGCGTGAACGAGGAAAGCGTCATTTATATATTTATATAGATGCTAACACTGTTCCCCAGGGTTCATCCAGTGAGATCGTGCGCTTACACGTATTGACGTACAGCTCATCAGCCGCACACGCCGCGCGCCGCCCCTAGCCCGTTCAGACCTAGCCGAAAGGACGGCAGGCGCATGCCCGGCCACACGCCACTACTTAACTTCCACAGTGGCGCCGGCATCGGTGAACTTCTTCCTAATGTTCTCCGCTTCTTCCTTGGAGACACCCTCTTTTATCGGTTTAGGAGCGCCATCGACCAGGTCTTTGGCCTCCTTCAGGCCCAGGCTGGTCACTTCGCGTACAGCCTTGATCACGTTGATCTTATTGGCTCCCACTTCCTTTAGAACAACGCTGAATTCCGTCTTCTCCTCAGCCGGCGCGGCGCCCGCGCCGGCACCCGCACCGCCGCCGCTGACCATCACCGGAGCCGCCGCTGCCGCGGAAACGCCAAGGCGCTCCTCGAGCTTCTTAACCAAGGATGCCGCCTCGAGCAGTGACAGCCCCACAATTTGTTCTTCCAACTGCTGCAGATCCGCCATATCTATTTCTCCGCTTTAGAGTTATCAGTTCGCTGATTTCGTACGGCTCGCTTGAGCCGACCATCAAGCCTCTTTGAACTTCTGCTTCTCCACACCTTGACCCACGACAATGGCCAAATCGCGGCCCACAGCATTCATAACCGTGACCAGTCGCTGCGCCGGAGCATTGATCAGGAACAGGAGCTTGGAGTAGAGCTCCTCTTTGGAAGGCATTGTGGCCAGCGCCTCAATCTCTTTGGTCGAGACCACGCGGCCTTCAACTACCCCTGCCCTGAAGCTGAACTCCGGATTATCTTTGGCATACTTCGCCAGCGCCTTGGCCAGCGCAACTGGATCTCCCTGGGTGTAGGCAATCGACGTCCGGCCTTCCAAGTCCTTCAGAATTTCTTCGACTTTGCTTCCCTTGGCGGCGCGCTCGGCCAGCGTGTTCTTCACCACGCGATAGCGGGCACCCGAGGCTCGTAGCGCTTTCCGCAGCTCGAAATCTTGCGCCACTGTGAGTTTGCCGAATGTCGCTACGATCACGTGGGGCACACTCTTAAGTTCGTTGCCCAACTCTTCCACCTGTTCAATCTTTTTTGCTTTGCTAACCGCCATTCTTAAACCCCTTTTAGAACCCCTGCAGTGTCATCCTGAGGCGGCCTGCTTCTGGCGCCGAAGGATCTAAGCGGCCCACGATTCGCCCCGGTGCGCGAAAGGCGCCCATCCTTACTTACGCCTTCGCCGCCGCCTCGACCGCCGTCGTGTCAATGGGGATTCCCGGGCCCATACTGGAACTAAGGGTGCATCCCTTGATGTACTTGCCCTTGGCCACGGACGGCTTCGCTTTGACCACACTGGTGATCAGCGTACTAGCGTTCTCGACCAGCTTTTCGGGAGGAAACGAAATCTTCCCCACCGGCACGTGAACCAAGGCGGTTTTATCGGTACGGAACTCGACTTTACCGGCCTTCACTTCCTGCACTGCCCTGGCCACGTCGAACGTGACCGTGCCGGTCTTCGGGTTGGGCATCAGGCCCTTGGGACCAAGAATCTTGCCCAGCCGTCCGACTGACTTCATCACATCAGGCGTGGCAATAAGCGCGTCGAAGTCGGTCCAGTTCTCCTTGGTGATCTTCTCGACCATGTCTTCGCCGCCCACGAAATCGGCGCCGGCCGCCTCGGCCTCTTTCACTTTTTCGCCGCTGGCAATCACCAGGACTTTCTTGGATTTGCCCAGTCCGTGCGGCAGCACCACCGTGCCACGCACCATCTGATCGGCGTGCTTGGGATCAACTCCCAGACGCAGCGTGACTTCAACCGTCTCGTCAAACTTCGCGAATTTCACTTTCTGCAGCAGGGGGACGGCCTCCTGAAGCGTGTACGGACGCTTCTCCACCGCCGTTCGTGCCTTCGTGATGTTTTTCCCAGCTTTTCTCATTTTGTTCCCTCGTCTCCCACCGCCCAGCGTTACTCTGCCGGGCCGTAGTATTTTCGACTGTACTTCTGCCGGCAAAACTTGTGTGGATGCGGGTCTTCGACGCGCAGAGGACGGGTCGGAGACCCGTCCCCACACGATCTTATCCAATCACATCAATCCCCATCGACCTCGCCGTGCCGCGCACACTCTTAGTCGCGGCCTCGACCGAAGCCGCATTCAGATCCGGCATCTTGTGTTTGGCGATGTCCTCCACCTGCTTTGCGGTAACCTTGCCCACCTTGTCCTTGTTCGGTGTGCCCGACCCCTTGGCGATACCGGCAGCGCGCTTGAGCAAAACCGAAGCGGGAGGCGTTTTCGTGATGAACGTAAACGAGCGGTCGTTGTAGACCGTTACCACCACCGGGACAATGAGTCCTTCCAGTTCTTTCGCGTTGGTACGCGCGTTGAACTGTTTGCAGAACTCCATAATGTTGATCTGCGCCTGCCCCAGCGCCGGGCCCACCGGCGGAGCTGGCGTGGCCTTGCCCGCCGCGATTTGAAGCTTTACCGACCCTGTGACCTTCTTTGCCATTTATGAATCCTTTTTCTCCACCTGGTTGAACTCCAGTTCAACCGGTGTCGAGCGTCCGAAAATCGTGACCATTACCTTCAGAGTCTCGCGATCTTCGTTGACCTCATCCACGATCCCGTCGAAGCTGGCGAACGGCCCTTCGGTGATTTTTACCGCCTCGTTCTTCTCGAACTTGACCTTGAGTTTCGGTTTGTCCTTCCCCTCGCTTACCCGGTAGACAATGTGGTTGACCTCTTCTTCCGAAAGCGGAGTCGGCTGTTGCCCAGTTCCCACAAACCCAGTCACGCGTGGCGTGGACTTCACCACGTGCCAGACGTGGTCATCCATGTCCATTTCCACCAGCACATAGCCGGGATAAAACATGCGCTCTGTGGTGTACTTCTTGCCGCCGCGTACTTCGGTCACCGGCTCCGTCGGGATCAGCACCCGTCCGATCTTGTCCTGCAAGCCGAAGGCTTGGACCCGCGACTCCAGCGACTCCTTCACCTTGCGCTCGAACCCGGAATAGGAGTGGATGATGTACCACTTCATGTTCGGGTTGCGGGGAGGCTCACCGGCCACTAACGATTCAGCACTCGACGGCGTGGCGCCGTCTTGAGCCTGCGCTTCTGGACTGCTTGCGCCGCCCTCGGTCTTTTCTTCGTCTTGCATAGCTTGCTTGGTTCTCAAGAATCTCTGTCCTTCCTCGGGGTTCCCAGCGTGCCGGGCGTTGCGGGTTGGGGTCGGTCAGCCGCGGTGCGAGAGCGTGCGCAGCACCCAATCGATCGCCCGTCCGATAACCGTGTCCACACCCCAGAAGTAAAGCCCGAACAGAAACACAGTGATGATCACCACGGAGGTGGTGGCTTGCACTTCCTTGAAGGAAGGTGATGTCACCCTCTTCATCTCCGTCCGGACATCGTTGTAGTAACTCTTGATCCGCTCCGGCCAGGACATCAGCCGCCCGCTGAAACTGTCGCCTGGGCTCGCTGCAATTGACTTTGCCATTTTCTTTGTCTCGATTCCCATTTCCACCACCACTCGTACCTGGTTCCCTCCCCAGGACTCTGGCAGGGGCGGAGGGATTCGAACCCCCAAGTCCGGTTTTGGAGACCGGCAGTTTAACCGTTGAGCTTACGCCCCTGTCCCTTGTCATCCTGAGGCGCCCACTTTTGGCGCCGAAGGATCCCTGCGCCAGATCCTTGCTTCGCTCGGGAATACGCCAGCGGGCTCCCGCTACGCTCACGCCCGCTAAACGGCGTCACTTCACTTCCTTGTGCGGCGTGTGCTTCCGGCAACGACGGCAGAATTTCTTTAGCTCCAGCCTGTCCGGCGTGGTCTTGCGATTCTTTGTAGTCGAGTAGTTCCGCGCCTTACACTCACCGCATTGCAACGTGATAATCTCTCGGGGCATTGCTCACTCCATTGGAATGCGGAAGGAAGAATTCAGAATGCAGAATTGGGTTCTTCGTTCTTCCTTCTGCATTCTTACTTCTTACTTCCGGAATTACTGCACGATCTCGCTGATCGTGCCTGCGCCTACCGTGTGTCCACCTTCGCGGATGGCAAAGCGCAGGCCTTTCTCCATGGCCACTGGCGTGATCAGCTCGATCACCAGCTGCACGTTGTCGCCCGGCATCACCATTTCCGTGCCCGAGGGCAACTCCGCCACTCCCGTCACGTCCGTCGTCCGCAGATAAAATTGCGGCCGGTAGCCCTTGAAAAACGGGGTGTGCCGCCCGCCTTCTTCCTTGGTCAGGATGTACACCTCGCCTTTGAACTTGGTGTGCGGCGTGATCGAGCCCGGCTTGGCCAGCACCATGCCGCGCTCCACTTCGTCCTTGCCAATACCGCGCAGCAATAACCCGGCGTTGTCGCCCGCCATACCTTCGTCCAACTGCTTTTTGAACATCTCCACGCCGGTGACCACCGTCTTGCGGGTCTCGCGGAAGCCCACAATCTCCACTTCCTCGCCCACCTTCACCTTGCCGCGCTCAATTCGCCCTGTCACCACCGTGCCCCGACCCGAGATCGAGAAAATATCTTCAATCGGCATCAGGAATGGCTTTTCAATCTCTCGCTTCGGCACCGGCACATACTTGTCCACCGCCGACATCAGCTCATCGATCTGCTTCTCCCACTTCTCTTCGCCATTCAGCGCGCCCAGCGCCGAGAGCCGGATCACCGGCACCTCATCGCCGGGGAACTGGTAGCCCTTCAACAGCTCGCGCACTTCAAGTTCCACCAGGTCGAGCAGCTCGGGATCATCCACCGCATCGCACTTGTTCAGCGCCACCACGATGTAGGGCACCCCCACCTGGCGGGCCAAGAGCACGTGCTCGCGGGTCTGCGGCATGGGGCCGTCGGTCGCCGCCACCACCAAGATCGCGCCATCCATCTGCGCCGCACCCGTGATCATGTTCTTGATGTAGTCGGCGTGCCCCGGGCAGTCCACGTGCGCATAATGCCGGGCGTCGGTCTCATACTCCACGTGCGCCGTGGCGATGGTAATCCCCCGCGCCTTCTCTTCCGGAGCGTTATCGATCGAGTCAAAAGACCGGAACTGAATCTTGGGGTTGTGCTTCTGCAAGACCTTGGTGATCGCCGCCGTCAGCGTAGTCTTGCCGTGATCAATGTGCCCAATCGTCCCCACATTTACGTGCGGCTTGGTGCGTTCAAATTTCGCTTTCGCCATTTCCTAGCTCCGTGCCTATTTTCTTCAAACCTGGGGGCTATAAAGCCCGAAACATTTGTGTCGTCCCTCTACGGGACTCGGTCCGACTTTTCTGTCTCACCGCGCCTACGTGCTGGGCTAACGAATGCCACCCTACGGGCTGTGCGGGCATCTTGCTCGCTATCGAGCCGACGCAGCCGCCGGCACCCTACCGCACTACCTTCCCACCGTCTTACCCTGTACCCGCGCGATGATCTCCTCCGACACCGAGCGCGGGGCCTCTTCATAACGCGCGAAGTGCATCGAGTAAGTTGCGCGCCCCTGGGTGCTGGAGCGCATGTGCGTCGCGTAACCGAACATCTCCGCCAGTGGCACGATGGCCTTGACAACCTGCGATCCTGCCCGGTGCTCCATTCCCTCGATGCGTCCGCGACGTGAGCTGAGATCGCCCATGATCGCGCCCGCGAAATCTTCTGGAACGACGACCTCTACCGACATGACTGGCTCGAGCAGCACAGGGCTGGCCCTGCGCGCGGCTTCCTTGAACGCCATCGAGCCCGCGATCTTGAATGCCATTTCGCTCGAGTCGACCTCGTGATAGCTGCCATCGTAAAGCGTGACCTTGATGTCCACCATTTCATAACCGGCGAGGATGCCGCCTTCCATGGCTTCCTTGATGCCCTGCTCGACCGGCTTGATGTACTCCTTGGGCACGACGCCGCCCACGATTTCGTTGACGAACTCGAAACCCTTGCCTGGTGGCTGCGGCTCGACCCGGACCTTAACGTGCCCGTACTGCCCGCGGCCGCCGGTCTGGCGGATGAACTTGCCTTCGGCTTCCGCTGCCTTGCGGATGGTCTCGCGATAGGCCACCTGCGGCTTTCCAACGTTCGCCTCGACAGAAAATTCGCGCATCATGCGGTCGACGAGGATCTCCAAGTGCAGCTCACCCATGCCGCTGATGATGGTCTGCCCGCTATCAGGATCGGTGTGAACCTTGAATGTGGGATCTTCCTGAGCCAGTTTGGAAAGAGCCAATCCCATTTTTTCCTGATCGCCTTTGGTCTTAGGCTCGACGGCGACGGAGATCACGGGCGCCGGGAATTCAATTGATTCCAGGAAGATGGGGTGCTTCTCGTCGCAGATGGTATCGCCGGTGGTCACGTTGCGCAAGCCGACACAGGCGCAAATGTCGCCCGCATAGATTTCGCTGATCTCCTCCCGCTTGTTGGCGTGCATCTGGAGCAGGCGCCCGATGCGTTCGGTTCGCCGTCTACCAGGGTTATAGACCGAGTCGCCGGTCTTAAGCTGTCCGGAGTAGATGCGAATAAACGTCAATTGGCCCACATACGGGTCGGTCATGATCTTAAAGGCAAGAGCCGAGAAAGGTTCTTTGTCGTCGGCTTTGCGCCCAACCGTTTCGTTGGTATCGGGGTCCGTTCCCTTCACCGGCGGAATGTCATTCGGCGAGGGCAGGAAGTCGACGACTGCATCGAGCAGCGGCTGCACACCTTTATTCTTGAATGCCGAGCCGCAGATAACCGGGAAGAGTTTCAGCGCGATGACGCTCTTGCGCAGGGAAGCTTTCAGTCCTTCGGGCGAGATGGTCTCGCCTTCCATGTACTTGTGCAGAAGGTCGTCATCGTTCTCGACGATGGTTTCGACCATCTGATTGTGGAATGCGGTGGCCTTTTTCTTCAGCCCTTCCGGAATCTCTTCGGTGACGTACTCAGCGCCGAGGGTCTCATCATTCCAGATGACTGCCTTCATCTGGAACAGGTCGATAACGCCCTTGAACTTGTCTTCCTGGCCGATGGGGAGCTGAATGGCGACTGGGCGGGCGTTGAGGCGCTTGCGGATGGTATCGATGGCATGTTCGAAATCGGCACCCATCTTGTCCATCTTGTTGATGAAGCAAATCCGCGGGACTTCGTACTTGTCGGCTTGGCGCCACACGGTTTCCGATTGCGGCTCGACGCCGTGGACGGCGTCAAAAACGGCGCAGGCACCGTCGAGCACACGCAGCGAGCGCTCGACCTCCGCGGTGAAGTCAACGTGACCGGGGGTATCGATGATATTGATGCGGAAATCGCGCCAAAAACACGTGGTAGCAGCGGAGGTGATGGTGATTCCACGCTCCTGCTCCTGCTCCATCCAGTCCATGGTCGCAGTCCCTTCGTGGACCTCTCCGATGCGGTGCGTTCTTCCCGTATAGAAGAGAATGCGCTCCGTCGTAGTGGTCTTACCGGCATCGATATGGGCCATGATGCCGATGTTCCTGCAACGCTCTAATGGGACCTGTCTAGGCACTGTCTTTGCTTTCTTACTTCTGGAACTGATTCCTGAGACGTAGCAAGCTACGTCTCTATCCTCTCTCTCAATCTCTCGTAGAGACGCCATTCGTTGCGTCTCCAAATCACATCTTTACCACCGATAATGCGCGAAGGCCTTGTTGGCCTCAGCCATGCGGTGGACGTCTTCCTTCTTCTTGATCGCGGCGCCGCGGTTGTTGGCAGCGTCAAGCAATTCATTGCTGAGCTTGTCGATCATGCCTTTCTCGCCGCGTCCCCGGGAGTAGATGATGATCCAGCGGATCGCGAGCGAAGTGCGCCGCTCGGGATTCACCTCGACGGGCACCTGATAGTTGGCGCCGCCGACGCGACGAGTTTTGACTTCGAGCAGCGGCTTGCAGTTCTCTACCGCTTTCTTGAACAGCTTCAGGGGTTCGTCGCCCCCCTTCTGCTGTAGTTTCGAGAGTGCCTCATAGAAAATGGTCTGGGCGGTCGACTTCTTGCCCTGCCACATCATCGAGTTGACAAACTTGGTCACCAGGTCCGAGCCGTAAACCGGATCGGCTTCTACCGTTCGCTTGGCAATATGTCCTTTTCTTGGCATTTGTTTTCTTAGCTCTCACCCTCCAGCTATCAGCTTTTCGTTTGTAAGTTGGTCTCCCAGTTCAGTTCTGGCAACTGGCAGCTAACGTCTAGCAACTACTTATGCTTTCGGTCGCTTGGCTCCGTACTTAGAGCGCCCCTGCTTACGGTTGGCAACACCCACCGAATCCAGGGTTCCCCGGATCACGTGATAGCGCACACCTGGCAGATCCTTCACGCGACCTCCGCGAATCAGCACGATCGAGTGCTCCTGCAGATTGTGCCCGACGCCAGGGATGTAGGTCGTGACTTCAATACCGTTAGTAAGCCGGACGCGGGCCACTTTACGCAAGGCCGAGTTGGGCTTTTTCGGCGTCTGGGTGTACACGCGCGTGCAGACACCACGTTTTTGCGGGCATCCCTGCAAAGCCGGGCTGGCCGTCTTGTAACGAGGCCGCGTACGGCCGCTGCGCACTAATTGATTAAATGTAGGCACTCTGTTACCGCTCCTTCAGTTCTTGTGTCGAGAAGCAGATTGCTGCGTCTCTAGCGTTTCCCGGCACCGCCACGCAGGCGCGCATAGCAATTCTGCTTTCCCCTCGCGGGGCTGGTTGGCATCATTGCCAGCCATGCTTCTCGCCGCGCACAAGGCCGGAGAGAGATTTGAGGTTTCCCGGTTCAATGCCGACGACGGTGGTACCAAGCCCTTCTAGTCTCGACCCAGCCAAACAGCCGGGCTCGATTGCCGAACAGGAGGCACTCCGTTTCGTCTGCTCTACCTGCATATCCTTCCGCGAGGCGAAAGGTGAGCGCAGGATGTTTCAGCGAGGGCGTTTCCAAGCAGTCCATCCGCTGGAAACGGGTATCTTAAGAGCTCAGCCGCAAATCTTGCGGGGTCCTTCGCACACGCAGAATACGCAGTGAACGCTGGCCACCGCTTACAGGCAAGCTAAACTTAACTCGCGGGAACCGTTTAACTATAACAACTTCGGTCGCACATCGTCAAACGGGCCTGCGCGCATCAGAGACATAAGTGCGGCTTGCCGCCCGTTTAGAGTCGGGATTGTGAGACCAGGCTGAGAGCTGGTCGGGACTCTTGCTGAAAAGATTCGCTGCCTCTACACTGGAAATTTTCCAGACCAACACGAGTCTCTCCTGTAAGTGACCCTGGGGCGGGGAGGGTGCATGGGTAGGTGTAGTTCTGTTCTATTTGCATTCATTCTTGGGTTGCTGGTCGTTCTGGCGGGTTGTGGAACCAGCAGCACTCCTGCCTCGCCGACACCGCCGGCTTCCATCAGCCTTTCGGCGAGCAGCGAGTCACTGGAAGTCGGGGCAACCGAGAATTTCTCTGCTTCGGCGAAGAATCCCAGCGGCCGCCCGGTCCTGGTCGCAATCACGTTCAATTCCAGCAATCCAGCGGTGCTGACCATCGCCAACAATGGGTTGGCTTGTGGCGGCATATGGGATTCGCTCACCAACCCGATCGTATGCACGCCGGGATCCGTAGGAGTAGCCCTGGTGACCGCCTCGGCTTTGGGGGCGAGCAGCCCGCCAGTTACGATCTACGTGCATCAGCATGTTGATCGCATCACCGTTACGCCGGTGCCAACACCTACGCCTCCTGTCTGCTTTTCGCAGAACCAGACGTCCAATTACCAGGCTACTGTTTCCAGTCACAATAACGACATCACGGCCACGGTAGGTCCCCTCACGTGGACGGCGGTGAACAGCAGCGTCGTGAAGCTGAATAATGCGGTGAGCGGAGTCAGCGCCAATCAAGTGCAAGCCACCGCGAGTATCCCTGGGGTAACAGGATTCTTCGTAACTGCAGCCGGCGTGAACAGCCCAGCAATGACTTTCACCACCTGTCCGGTGCAATCCATCGCGCTGGCCGTAGTGGGATCTCCAACCAACTCATTTAGCATATCCAGTGGTTCGAAGGAGGTTACGGCGACTGTAGTGGACAGCCAGGGTGTGACACTGACCAATGTCCCGCTGACCTGGAGCACTTCTGATGCAGCGGTTGTTACCGTGCCTGCGACACCCAGTAGTACGGCAACCGTTTCGGCGGCACATCCGGGTGGGGCCGCGATCATCGCTTCCTGTACGCCCCCCATGTGCAATGGAGGCTTCGTCCCTAGCAAGCCGATTTATCCCACAGGGATTGTCAGGGCAACCGTGACCGGCACCACCCCAAGCACGACCGTATGGGTGACGAGCACGGGGTGCGGCACAAACTTTAACTGCGGCAGCTCGATTGTGCCCATCAGCACCTCCAATAACACCCTCGGATCCAGCACGTCACTTCCGAATCCACCTAATTCTCTGGTCTTCAATCCGCAGGGGAGCAGAGCATTTATTGGCAGCAGCAAAGGCCTGATGGTACTCGACCCCACAGCGAACCCACCCACGGTGAGCACATTCAACACCGTGACCGGCAAGGTGTTGGCGGTTTCTCGCGACGGCAACAGAGTCGTGGTCTCGGACACGACTTCGACCCTCACGCCGAACCAGGTCTTTATCTTCGACGACAACAACACAGGCGGTCCAGTGGACCTCCTGATCACAGGAGCAACTGCCGCGGATTTCTCGCCCGACGGATTGAAGGCATACATCGTGGCGGGCAGCAATTTGTACGTCTATTCGTCGCTTGATGGGTTGAAGAAAATTGCGCTCACGGGACCGGCAAATGATGTTTCTTTTTTTTCGAACGGCGCATTCGCGTACTTGGCGGGCGGCAACTCGAGCCCCGCAGTTACAGTGCGAGTTACGTGTGACAACTCAATCGCTTTGGATGGGGTCAACAATCAGCAGATTCTTGCCATGCCGACAGGAAATACGCCGACCTCGATCAAGGCCATCTCAGATGGGATGCATGTCCTGGCCCTGGACTCACCAGTCGGAAGTCTCCCCTCGAGCGCAGAGGGCATCGATGTAATCACAGCGACTACTGCACCCGTAGGCTGCCCTCCCACTGTGAGCAATGCCTCACCCCCGATATCCTTTGTGAACCTTGGCCAGGGCACATTCACACCCGTTCAATTTCTTGTTTCATCGGATGGCACAAAGGCTTACGTCCTGGCAAGCAATCTGGGAATCGTAATGGTGTACGACGTTAGCAGTGGAACGAGTTCCGCCATTGCCCTCGCGGGAAGCGCCAAGCCCCTGAGTGCGAGTCTCGCGCCGGATGGCACTTTGCTTTATGTCGCGGCAAATGATGGTACGGTGCACGCGGTCAACACTGTTGTCGGCGGCGATTTTCAGCAGATCTCTTTTCCTGGAAGTTTTTGCAGTAACGTGAGCTTCACTTGCACGGCGGACTTGATAGCAGTGAGGCCGTAAGGCAGGGCGTCAAGCTTCCTACTTTAGGCCTTTTCCTTTTCCAGTTCGCGGCCGATGCTGTCGAGCACGCCGTTAATAAACTGAACGGATTCGGGACTGGAAAATTTTCGGGCAATTTCCAACGCTTCATTAATGACGACGGCCCTGGGCGTGGTGGGATACCCAAGCAACTCAGCGACCGCCTCACGCATAATGTTACGATCGACTGCCGCCATGCGATCCATCCGCCAGTGCTCGGCATGGCGCTCGATGAGCGCATCAATATCGGCCCCACGTTCAAGTGCCGCGCGAAAGATGCCTTCCGCGAAACCACGAACGTCAGCCGCGACATTGTTACGCTCCGCCCAGAAGGTACGGCGGACTTCGGCGGCGCTCTGCCGCCCCATATCAGCTTGGAAGAGCATCTGAAGAGCGAGTTCGCGCGATTTGCGCCTGGTTCCCATTGAGCAGCTGTCAGACGTCAGCCTTCAGTCTACAAGAAGCAGGTGGCTCGCGGTCTTTGAGGCTGATCGTCAGGACTTGGATTTGCGCTCCTTCGAACGGGCACTTCGGTTTTGCCTCGTGCTTTTGCTGAAAGCTGATGCCTGACGGCCGACAACTTTCTTCAGCGAAGCCATTTCCACCGCGGCTAGGGCGGCTTCGAAGCCTTTGTTGCCCATCTTCAGGCCGGCGCGATCGATCGCTTGCTCCAGCGTGTCACAAGTGAGGACGCCGAAGGCGTGAGGCACTCCAGTCTCCTGCGCGGACTGGCCGATACCGCGCGTGACTT
>WNFB01001270.1_pt1 | contig 24923 bp, 20 predicted proteins | sample 5400501 | NCBI WGS metagenome assembly WNFB01 (sample SAMN13153341, study PRJNA577476) | soil metagenome | isolation source: 200 cm saprolite under Douglas fir tree site 2 hole 1 | place: USA:California | collected 2015-04-18 | reverse complement strand
GTCTTCGCCAAGTACCGGGCCTTGGTTTCGTCAGCCTCTGACGGAGCCATCACCCAACCATAATTTCACTCCAGGAGGTCGTATCCGCTTTCACCGCAAGGACCTCGGTATAGCTTTAGAGGCAAGCCGTATGTACGGCGTGTCGCTGCCGGTGACTGCCCCGGTGGACCAGATGCTTGCCTCCCTGGAGATCAAAGGCAGAGGCGATCTCGACCACTCTGCCTTACTCACCTATCTTGAAGACTTGGCTGGTCATCGTGTCGCGTAAGTATAGGTGTCAGTTACTCGATCCCTCAAGGGAGGAGCTTGTGTCCGAACTCCACTTTCTTGGTCGGTCGCTCATCGGGTCCTCCTTTGCACTTCCTCGCTCAATCTGGACCTTAAACCAGTTCTCTACTTTATCCCACTCAACTTCAGGAATATCTTGATAGCGGGGGACGTCGAAGGCCGCTTTGAGATCATTGTGTATTGTGGCAGAATGCTTGCCAGATGTCTTGCTGAGTTGCTGCACGTAGACCTGTACCCGGCGTTGGTGTGCCGGTGTGAGCGTTTCTGATGGCAGCCGCTCCAGGATTTCGGGTATTAAGCTAGTCATTGCCTCCACATGCTCCAGGCGGCTCTCAACGGTCCCTCGCCACTGCTCAATATCGTGCTGCCAATCAATCCACACAACCATTTGTCGGTGGTACTCGCGCCATTCCTCGAGTGTCGCGTCATCTGCCGGTGGTATGGGTTTAGTGATTGGTTCAGCAGGAACCAGATTAGCAGGGGCTGCTATCGCTTTCGGTGATTGTGCCCATTCGTAGAGCGCGTCAACAGCGTCGCGCTGGTAGCTGAGAATTTCTAAGCGCCTCGGATCATCCTTTTCCATCCTCCGTGTGTCGATAGTCGCAAGCCAGTAGGGGACCGCGTGCAACACAAGAGTAGGCATGGTTTGAAAGCCGCCCTCAGTCTGGACCTGCACATAGACCAGATCATCAGCAATGACTTCAGTGCGTTTGATGCGGAGAACTTGTGGACCCGGGGCTAAGTGTAAATTCTCGCAGATCCAACGGAGTACAACGCCTGGCCGTCCATTGGGTAAACGAACCACCACAAGCGGCTTGCCATTAAAGGTAATAGTATCTTGCACAATCGGAACCAGGGCTTGAGCCTCCTGGTCCTGTTCTCCATTCTCTTCTTCGTTTTCGTTCAAAATACACCTCTGACAAAGGGGTAATCACTGTAATAACCCCTTTTCACATAGTCATAGTTCTATGCTATGTGTTATAGTTAAAAATACACCGATAGGCCATCTGCTCCTGACCTATTGTGCCGTTGCCTGGAAGGAGCTAATGTTGACAGTCGTACTGCTCTGCACCTGCATGCGCAAGCCGCAGTATCCTGATGATAACGAGCTATCTGTGGCTGTCACCATCCAATTGGCTGGTTCGGAACTGCCTGTTTGCCAGACTTTGGCGTAGAGCGTTGTACCCACGATGCGGAAACGCAATGTATATGAAGTTCCGGCTGTGGCTGTAAAGGGAGTAGTGCCAAGAGTCGTGGCTATACCGTTGACTCTCTTCTGAATGACCAGATTAGCGCCATCAATATACCCCTTGTACAGGTCATTGGTATCGCTCAAACGAAGTACTGCACCCAGATTACTGCTATTGAAACTGCTGATCGTGCCACTGAACAGAACCTCCGCATCTGCGGTAGTAGGACCAAGCACGGCATTATAGATACCATTCCCGTTTGATACCTGCCCTGTATCGTTGCTGATAGAGAAAACATACTGACTATTGGCGTCCGCACCCCAGCTTTGGCCATCTGAAGCTGTTCCCCAGAATGTCTGGTTGGCGCGTTGGAAAGTATCCTGCGCTATAGTCGTACCCGGTGTTGGGCTTGGTGAAGGTGTGGGCGTGGAAATAGCCCCCGTTCCATAGGCGAAGAAGTTTCCATCTGCGTTGCCTATGTACACTACGCCGTTGTCAATGCTAGGGCCACCGTAATATTGATTTGAATTCGACACTGTGTCAAACTTTTTGACAAAGATATGCCCATCGGAGGCCGCCATTAATACAAGTGCGTTTCCCTCTCCGATTGCCACCACTCCCGGGACAGCAGTTACGGGACCGAGCACGGGGCCATCGGTCATACAACTTTCCCAGGTAAAGGTTCCTGTCGCAGGATTGAGCGCCCGTACGCCTCCCTGGCAAAATTGGCCTTTAATTGTGGTGTTCCCTCCAGCCACGTAAAGGTTGGTACCATCCCACGCACTGGGCGAAATACTGCCTTGACCACCCTCTGGCCCCTGTCCACCTATAGCTATCGTAGCCGTCCAGACAGGCCCACCGCTGATATTAGCCTCGTCAAGGGCGTAATACACGCCATTCTTATTAGCGACACCCGCTAAACGGTGCGTTGTACCATTAATAGTAGCGGGAAAAATCGTTGGCGTCGAGCCGAAATCGCTATCGGGTCCTAATTGAGATGGCGGTACTTGCCAGGAAGCTATAAATGACAGGTTAGTGGCATCCAGTTTAACAATAGCAACGGCATTCGTTTCCTTCTGTGTACACGAGCCGCCATTGCCTGTTGCAAAGTAGAGTGTGCTATTCGTCGTGTCAATGGAAACTGAACCCCAGACGCTTGCGCCTGTGCAGCCATTAGGAACGACGTTGTAGACATTCTGGATAGCGCCTGTGGTAGCGTTCAGGCGGAAGACCTGCGCTTGCACCAGCGGGCAGTCTCCCCAGGACGCGGTGGAGATATAGACGCTGCCCTTGTAGAAAGCTGATGATGCCCAGATCTCGGTAGGCGGCGAAGCTAACTGCTGTTGCCAGATGATGGCACCTGTGGTGGCATTCAAAGCGTAGAAAATGTCTTTCCCACCGCCTTCGAAAACCACCGGGGTAACTATCCCATTGATGGTCACTTTGGCTACTGTGGCTGCGCCCAAAATGCCATGAGTTCTGCCTGAACAACCGGGAGGTGTTGGCGTTTGACCCAGGTTAGCCGACCAGGCCTGGATGCCATCGGTTCTCGTCGCGTGCAGGTTGCCGTCCCATGAACCCCAGTAGATCAGGTTATTAAATACCACCGGTTGAACAGAGATTATACTTCCCGTGCTGACACTCCATAGCAGCTTTATAGAACCGGCCGAACTCGGGTTTATGATTGTTTCATTCGCATTGTAGCCGGTACGCTCCGGGTTAAATGCGTATGTCTTCCAGTTAGCCGCTGGTGCTGCGGCTGCATGGGTCTTCGCGATGAAGCTTGGTGCTACGACAAAAAGTGCCAGTACTGCGGCAAGTATTACTAGCGCTGAAGCCGCTGCTTGCCACTTAGTTTTTCTTCCCTTACCATGTCCATCCATATTCCCTCGCATGCTGCCTGGACTCTTCTTGCCACTTTCGTGAATGACATGAAAGCCAGGCTGAGTTAATCGAGATTACTCCTGCACGCGAGTGTATCGGATAGAAGTGAATATTCTCTTGATAGGACCTTACAAACTTTTAAGGCTATAGAGCAAGGGCTCTCACTTCTTGCCAGCGGAAACAATCGACCGTATGGTCGTTGACCATACCGACTGCTTGCATGAAGGCATAGCAAATGGTGGAACCTACAAATGTGAACCCAAGCTTCTTCAGCTCCTTGCTCATAGTATCTGATTCTTTTGTCCTGGCGGGGATTTCCTGCATGCTTCCCCAGCGGTTTTGGATGGGTTTCCCGGCCACGAATTGCCAGATGAATGTGTCAAAGCTGCCAAATTGTTGCTGTACTTGAAGGAAAGAGCGAGCGTTCTGAATGGCCGACTGGATTTTCAGCTTGTTTCTGATGATTGCAGGATTCGCAAGTAGCTCCTGGAATTTGTGGTCGTCGTAGTGGGCGATTTTGTGTGCGTCAAAGCCGTCGAAGGCTTGCAGGTATGCGGGTCGCCTCTTGAGGATTAGCGACCAACTCAAACCTGCCTGTGCTCCTTCGAGGATCAGGAATTCAAGGAGCCTCCGGTCATCGTGGAGCGGGACTCCCCATTCCGCGTCGTGGTAATCGATCATGAGCGGATCGGCGTTTGACCATGCACAGCGCTGCAGAACAATCATATCTCTAAATTATTGTGTTGTGGTTTCTTGAAGTTCGGCTTCCGCTTCTCCAGGAAAGCTCGCATGCCCTCCTGGGCATCAGGTATCTGGGATGCCGCGGCCATGACCTCCTGCGCATAAGCGTAAGCTTTCGTTTGAGGGAGATCTATCTGCGCGTAATACGCTTGCTTGCCGATGCCCTTTGAGATGAAACTGCCGCGCGTTGCCGCCTCAAGCAGGCGCTGCGACTCCTCTATGAGTCGTTCGGGAGCGACCACCCTATTGACCAACCCCCAGTCTGCTGCCGTCTGCGCATCGATGGTGTCGCCTGTGAGCGCCATTTCGAGCGCTCGTTTGCGCCCGATGTTGCGGCCCACGGCTACCATTGGTGTTGTGCAGAACCAGCCTCCCTTCCCACCGGGTGTCGCAAAGGAAGCTTCTGTAGAGGCAACAGCCAGGTCACACGTTGCCACCAACTGGCATCCAGCGGCGGTGGCGATTGCATGCACGCGCGCAAGCACAGGCTGCGGAATCGCTTGAATCGTGTCCATTAATGTAGTGCAGACGCTCAGCATCTTGCGCATTGCGACGAGGTCTTGCCCCACCATGTCGGCAAAGTCGTGACCGGCGGAAAAAGCGGGACCATTCGCGGCTAAGATCACCCCGCGCACCGGACTCTCACCAGCCTCGCGGAAAGCAGAGGTGAGTTCAAGCATGAGCTTGAGCGAGAGCGCATTCCGGCGCTGGGGGTGGTTCAGGGTGATGGTGGCGAAATCGCCTTCGTAGCACAATTCGATCAGTTCGTATGGCATTAACTTTCTCCTTCCGGGAGGTTTAAATTGTTCCTGTTTTTCAATATAGCAACGTGCTTATACTGATTTGCGATCCGTCGTCGCAGAGCCGCGTAGGGGCGGGGGTGGTGCGGACGGGTGGTGGGGATGCGTCTCCTTGCGTCTCACCTGACCCGCAGGGTAGCTGCGCAGCAGCGTTGGTGAGACGGATAGGTGCCAGCATCGCCCCTCGTCGGTAAAACGTTGTAACTTTATCATTAGCTCACCTTGATAATAGTACGGCCCCTGGTTCCACCTTTGAGAATGGTGGCTACTACCTGGGGCAGTTCCTCCAGTGTAACCTCGTGCGCAATGGTGTCGAGCAGGTGTCGCGGCTTGTAGTCGCCGGCCAGGCGATGCCAGAGTTCTTTACGCAATTCCATAGGACAGTATACCGACTCGATGCCCAGGAGGTTTACACCGCGCAGGATAAAAGGGAAAACGGTCGTGCTGAAATTCGGCCCTCCCGTATTGCCGCAGGAAGCAATTGAGCCCCCATATTTGGTGGCGCGAATGAGATAAGCCAGAGTAGAGCCGCTGACTGAGTCAATACTGCCGGCCCAGCGTTCTTTCTCCAGCGGACGAGTGCTCTCTGCCGAAGTTTCCTGCCGGTCCAGGATCTCACTGGCACCCAACCGCTTGAGGTAGTCTTGCTCCGACGACTTGCCGCTACTGGCAAACACAGTATAACCCTGTGAGCTAAGGATATTGATAGCGACACTCCCAAGACCGCCAGTTGCCCCGGTAACCAGCACCGGGCCATTCTGGGGCTTGAGGCCATTTTTCCCCAATTGGTGGATCGCCAGGGCAGCAGTAAAGCCTGCCGTGCCAAGCGCCATCGCTTCTTTGAGGGTCAGGCCTTGAGGCAGGGGAACAACCCAATCGGCCTTCACCCGGGCATATTCACTGAAGCCGCCATAGTGGGAGACACCCAGTTCGTAGCTCGTGGCAAGAACTTCGTCGCCGCGCTTAAAACGGGAGTCGCTGGATTCGACAACCACTCCTGACAGGTCGACGCCTGGCACGAAAGGATAGCTGCGCACGATTTTGCCATCTGGGATGCTGGCCAGGCCATCCTTGTAGTTGACATCGGAGTAAGCGACTTTGACAAGAACCTCGCCGGGAGGCAAGTCAGCCAGGGTTAATTCCTTAAAGCCGGCGGTAAACCCCTCATCAGTTTTATTGACGACAAATGCTCGAAATGATTCGGACATATTTCCTCTCTCTCTTCTTACGACTCATATGCCCAGTTCATCGTACGCAGCATCTGTTGCAGCGCCTGGGATGCACGACGAAACAAATCTGGTCCGCTGAATCCCCCGTATTGCCCGGCGGCGGAGAGATGCGGCTCGAGCGAGAAGAAGCCATCGTAGCCGTCCTCGCGCAGGCGCTGCAAGAGTTCAGGCCAGTGAGCTACGCCCTCTCCCGCCGGTACAACGCTGCCACCGGGAAGGGCATCTTTTACATGTACATAGCTTAACCACGGACGCAATGCCTCGTAGGCATCGGGATAAGGAGTTTCTCCACACTGGATGAAGTTGGCGGGGTCAAGTATAGCCTGGAAATGTGGATTGTCGATGCTCTTCATCAGGTCAACACAACGAGCGATAGTATCGCCGTAGATATCTTTCTCGTTCTCGTGCAGCAGGGTAACACCCGCTGCGTGTGCCCGCGCGGTCAACTCGCGCAAGCGCCTGAACACTTCGGCTCTCCATTCAGCCGGGTCGGTAGAGCCTGCGGTACCCTGGGGTGGATAGAAGGAAAAGATGCGTATAAAAGGCGTTTGGAAAAATTGAGCCAGTTTGATTGCACGCTCGAAACGCTCTAAGTGCTCGTCGAAAAGGCTATCGATGGGTACCTTGCCGATAGGGGAGCCGATGGCAGCTACTCCAATCTTGTGGGCATCCAGGCTGCGCTTGATCTCTGCTGCTTGCTGATCGGTGAGATCAAGTACGTTCGTGCCCCAAACACCCCGCAAATCCAGGTAGTGGATGTTTTCACTGCGCAGCACAGCGATCTGCTCATCCAGATCGGCGGAGATCTCGTCAGCAAAGGCTGAAAGGCGAATCATGGAAGTATTACCTCCTTATGTGTACGGGCCGATTCGTAGATACCCAGGATGATCTCGACCGGACGACGCGCGGCGTAGCCATCGACTAGCGGGACACCGTCTTCTCGAATGGCGCGGATCATATCAGCAATTTGCAAAGCGTGACCTCTGAACGAAATTGCGGCTGGATTCTGGGCTGCGGAACCAACGGATCGCTGGCTTTCATTCTCCTTTAGATTGGCCCCGTAAGCCCCGATCTCCTGGTTGTCATCGCGTGCAAGGTGCAGGTAGCTCAGGCTGTCGTCCTCGATTACTGCCGATCCCCGATCGCCAAAGATCTCGATGCGGGTGGTGACGCCGGGGTAAGCTGCTGTCGTTGCGGCAATCGTACCGGTTGCTCCGCTGGCAAAGCGCAGGACGGCGACTGCCACGTCTTCTGTTTCCATGCGATGTGCCAGCGTGTCGGTATAGGCGTAAATGCTCCTGACCGGGCCCATAAACCACTGAAGGAGATCGATAGAGTGGATAGACTGGTTCATCAAGACGCCTCCGCCGTCAAGTTGCCAGGTACCCCGCCAGGCGCCGCTGTCGTAGTATGCCTGCGAGCGCCACCACGGTACGATGACGTTGCCGAGCACCAGTCTGCCAAAAGCCTTTTCCTGAAGCAGGTTGTGCACCTGAAGGCTGGCGGGATCGAAGCGGTGCTGGCTGATGACTGCAAGCTTGACATGGTTTTCCTGTTGCACACGCAGCATCTCGTCGATTGCGGAGAGGCTGATCTCCATCGGTTTTTCTATGATTACGTGTCGCCCTGAGCGCATGACCAGGCAGGCGAGCTCGCCGTGCATGCCGCTGGGAGTGCAGATGTTAACGACGTCAAGTTGCTCATGATCCAGCATGGTCTGAAGGCTTGTATAAGGCGTGGCTTCGTACCTGGCTGCCAGCTTTTGTGCTTTCTCAGCATCGGTATCAGTTACGGCGACGAGCTGTGCATCGGGTAGACTGGCAATCGCCTCTGCATGGGTGGGACCGATTACCCCGCATCCGACAATGCCGAACCGTAGTTTTTCAGCCAAATCGGCAAGTCCTTTCTATTGCAGTATCCTCAAAGCGGATCGAGCAGTCACCTTTTCCCCCTCTCCATCAAAGATGGAGAGGGGGCCAGGGGGTGAGGCCACGCGCCCTTTCACAGGATACACTATACACCGGATTACCGAGTAGATCAATTGATCTTGCACTATGCGTTCGGCAAAACATTATCGATCATAGGCCATAAATCGCCTGGCTCCCACGTTGCACGATACCAGACGGCAATCTGCAGGTGACTGTTCCTAAATTGGGGCACCTGCTGCAAAATAGATTTGAAGTTCGTAATGATGTAATAGAGGTTTTTTGCTGTATGATACCACATAGAATGTTCAACGCCGGACGAGTCTGTATAGACAAGATGGGCAGAGGTAGGATCATTCAGATTGCTGGCCGTGGCATCAATTTGTGCGGGAGGTATCTGTGAAATAAGTGCCTGAGCATCCTGGTAAGTTACACCGGTATCAAAGACCCATTGACCTCCTTCTAAATGCCAGCTAGCGCCATAGAGCGGCAGTTCCCAGATGACGCGCGGCAGCATGCCGGGCATAGTTTTGAGGGCATACGCCAGGAGTTGTTTGAGCCAGGGAATGCTTACCGTCGGTCCTGGGGTGAAAAAGGACTGGTCGACGGCCATGATAACGACGAAGTCAGCATCATGAGCGAGGAGAGACCAGTTCTCGAAAGCGTTGAGATGATAGTAGTCGTCGTGGTCGCTGAGTTTGTGAATGAGCGCGATGCCATAAAATTTATGCAGAGGCTTCAGTGCAGCCCAGACGCGCTGATTGTATTCAGCGAAGAGTTGCTGGATATTTGGATAGTTAGCGTCACCGGCTTCCATATCCATAATGACCCCATCGTAGTTGGCTCGTATAACCTCGTGTACGATCACATCAATATAACTCTGGTTGGTTGTAGCTGTAGCAATGTAGTCTGATTGCTGCTGGGAGGTCCATGCTTGCGATGTACCATCGGTCTCCATCGTTATGGTCAGATAAGCCATGCCTCCTTTACTATGCACGAGTTGCACAACATTATCCATGCTGAGGCTGCCGGGCACGCAATTGTTACTCTGACCGTTGATTAGCTGGCCATTCGTGGGATCCACCCAGCCTGTACCGACCAGGGCGGCATCAGGATTCGTACTGGCGGTCTGGAGGTATGCAAGCATACCTCGCTGGCAGTCGCGTCCAACAATCCAGCCCAGCGAGGCAACCTTTCCATGCAGGAAGCGGGGAGGAGCGGATGATTGTTGAGACTGGACAGAGTCAGGATAGATCATCACCAGGGCGGGAGTCTGAGGAGCAAGGATTCGTGCCCCGCCAACAACGAGTAATATGATGATGGGAAGTAAGATCAGTAGAATAATTCTTGCCCTGCTGAAAAGTCTTTCGAGCATGCGTATGTATCCTGCTTCTAGCGTATCGGAAGCCAGGTTGAGTTTCCTGACACGTACATCTTAGCATATCTATATACAATATGAAACAGATTGAGCCAAAAGTACACGGCCAAAAATGTAGTGATACCCCTTGCGGGTATCAGGAACATTACCGTAGTTTTCGGGAACGTTCACAAACCCTGGCCAAAAGTAAGGTCCGTAACCCACAGGATAATATAAAGTGCAAGGGTATAGATTTCTTCACCAGGGCATTTTATTGCTGCCGTATCTAAACCAAATTTAAACCAAAATCAAAACCAAAAATGCACCACTAAATGCTACACATGATAATGATACCCGTTTGTTTGCTTTTGTATCGGTGCTCCCTCCCTGTCTAAGAACCTCGCCATCTTGCCGGTGGTGTCACTAGCGCCAGTAGTAGCTGCGCTGGTGCGTGATGAAAACCAGGGTTCACTAGCTGAGTCAAGAGAAGATAAAGGCCATGCAGACACAAATCGCAGCGCCAAAAGCTGCTTCCCCCATCCGTGTCTTGGTAGTCGATGACCATGTGCTTCTGCGCCAGGGCATCCGCGTGCTACTCAATGAGGAGCAAGACTTCGAAGTCGTCGGCGAGGCCGAAGATGAGCAAGGAGCCCTCTCGCTTACCATAGAGCTTAAGCCTGATATTGTCTTGGTCGATACCGGTCTGGGCACCTCTGGCGGCCTGGATGTTGCCAAACAGTTGTTGCGCACTTCCCCCGAGACGCACATCGTGTTATTCGCCGGCTCCAATGACGAACAACTACTCTTCGATGCCGTTCGCATCGGCGTGCATGGCTACTTGCAGAAAACCTTGTCCATTGAAGATTTATGCAGGGCGCTGCGCGCGGTGAAGCGTGGTGAGCGCGTGCTGGGTGAAACCCAGGCGGTGACCCAGGTCGTGATCGAGTTTCATCGCCTGGCTCAGGAGCAGCATCGCTTGAATTGGGGGCTGAGCACGACACACATCGAGTTAGTGCGACTGGCAGCGCAAGGCCGGACGAATAAAGAGATCGGCAAGCACATGTACTGGAGTGAGGTGCAGGTCAAACGCAAGATGCAGGAGGTCTACCGCAAGTTGCAGGTCACCGACCGGGCACAGGCCGTCGCACAAGCCATGCGCCATGGCCTGATCTAACGCGGAGTGAACATATTGCTAAGCACGAGCCGGGTAAATGGCGAACTGGGAGAACTGTACCTGAGCGCCGGGCTTTGCCTGGGGAAGATTGGAGACAAAGAGCGCTACAGACCCGCTCGCGTAACTACGATCTGAGATCGCCTTGAGAAGTTGACCATTGACAATCAAGGACAGCGTGGCGCCCTGAGCGATGATCATGATGTGATTGAGCTTGCCTTGTTTTTGAATAGCCGGGCTCAACGTATAATCCACGATTTTTGTACTGGTAGAGTGGCCACTGGTGTCTAGCGTCCCCTTAAAGATGGCGTAGGACCCATCACCATATAGTTCAAAGCGATAATATGTGGCCAGGTCGCTCGCTTGATTTGCAGTGCCACGAATATAGACACCATAGCCGTCATTCTGGTCTCCCCGGGAAAGCACAGCGTTCACCGTGAGTATAAAATTGCTGTAGACTCGCTCGCCGGGTAACAGCTCCCAGAGTAAGTTATGCTGATCTATCTCCAGGGTCAGCCCGCCATTGCCTAAAGTGACTGCGTAATTTCCCAGAGAACCCTGGAGATTCCATCCGTATGCATCACTGAGAAAATTGTCTGAAAGGAGGGCAGGCCCTTTCGGCACGGGGTAGGCTACCGTAGAAGGAGTAGCAGCCCCATGTGGTAAAAACGTCGAGAGTGATATTCCGGCGGAATGAAGTAGCAAGTATCCGAATAAAACGATCACGAGAAAAACGCTAATAAAATATATAAATGCCGCTTGATAGTGTATGCGTGATCGATCTTTTCCTGTTATAGGCCCGTGGTGCGACTGAGCAGGTTGGGCAGTACTTTTTGGCTGTACGTAAGCAATCTGAAAGCCACAGCTGTAACAGGTAGCCTCGCCTGGCGGGAGTATCGCTTTGCAGCGAGGACAAATCCGGGGAGATTGGCCCTGATTAAATGCAGACATAAAGAATTCCTCAAAAAACTGAAAAAACAATGAGATATTTTAAAGGGTTTATGCATTTCATACTATAACATGTTATACCACGGCGTCCAATACGTATGAGTATCTGGCAGGGCTATTCGAAAGTACTTTTTGGGGGTAAAGGAACAACTGGCCCATTTGCAGGGCGCCGCGTATTCCCGCTTCTCGAGAAGTCCTGACTACACGGGTAAGGAAGAGCATCGGGTATTGCTATGAGTAAGAGAACTGTAATTAGCATTGTGCTGGCGCTGCTTCTAATTATCGCTGTCACAAGCTCCTTCTTGCTATTCAGATCCGGGTTCGCTCCTACTGAGCAACCGAAAGTGGTCCACCTACCTCCCTATTCTGTGCATCGATCGGAAGAATTGCCGATTTCTTCACATCGCGCACTCTCAATGGTAGTAAATCAGGTAGCTACAACGTTAACGCCATGGGGAGTAGCTCTTGATTACGTACATGGGTTTGTCTGGGTGGCGGAGCCGGGATGCACCCCGAACCCCAACAAGTGTCCGTCAGCCATACAGGGTGTTCTTGGCCAATACGCGCTCTCCGATGGCAACTTGATTGCGAATTACAACGAGCCAGCCGGTTACTCAAGCCCACTCTTTGTGGCTGTAGATGGGAATGGGGATGTCTGGTTTACTCAACCCAGCAGTGATGCTCTAGGCGAATTTGATCCGCAGGACCAGAGCTGGCAACAATGGCAGTTGAAACAAGGGAGTTCGCCCTTTGACCTGACTTTCGATACCCATGGAAACCTCTGGTTCACCGAGTTTGGCACGAATGACATCGGTTTCTTCGACCCGCGCACTGACACGTTGGTAGAAAATCCTATTCCCACACCGGCTAGCAATCCTTACGGCATCACGGTCGATCCCCATGGAACAGTCTGGTTCACCGAGAATGCAACAGGAGTTGATCAGATTGGAAGCTTTACCCCCACTACGTCTGGAACTATTAAGATAACAGAACATGCTGTGGGCGCTGTACGTCCGCACCTGATTACCACGGACCGGGCAGGGAACGTCTGGTACAGTGGAGGGTTTGGTGGCAATATTGGCAAATTCGATCCGCGGTCTGGAAACAGTATAAGTTTTGTCGTCAATCAGGGCACCTGCTCATCCCCCACGTCCTGTCCAGGAACGCATATCTCCGGCATTTATCTCGATAACAAGGGCAATGTCTGGTTTACTGACGCGCTCAGCCATCGCGTGGGGTATCTTGTGCCCGCGAGTGGGCAGGTAGTGGTTCGAACGCTTCCGTACAACAATGCCCATCCCCATGATGGACTGCTCATAGATAGTAGCGATAGAGTGTGGTTCACAGAGGAGTTTGGACTGAACATCAACATGTGGCCGGCCAATATTGTCAAGTAAAAAGTGGATACTAAAGCATATTTTCCTGAACCATTGGAAGGTTGCTTGTATAGCTACTACGCATCATACTGTTTTTATGTAATAACAATAAAAAGTAAATATCTTTGCTATTGAAAGAAAGAGAGTTGGCTGTATGGCAACGAAGACCTTGCATGAGGTTCGATCACTGCCGGGGGGCTGGCAGGTACAGCCAGGCGACGGATGCGCCGGGTGCAGCGTCGGCATTATGGCGCATAATGAAGAGGCCAACATTGGCCGCACCATCCACGCTGTGCTCCACCAACACGGTCCGTCCGTGCGCATCGAGGAAGTGATCGTCGTTGCCAGTGGCTGCACCGACCGCACCGTCCCGCTTGTCGCTGCCATTGCGCTCCAGGAGCCGCGCGTACGCCTATGTGTGCAGGAGCAGCGTGAAGGCAAAGCCTCTGCCATTAACCTGTTTCTCAAGCAGGCTCGCAGCCCGCTCGTCGTCTTGATTGGCGCTGATGTGCTCCCCGAGGACGCTGCTCTGGACTACCTGTGCGCGCCTTTTCAAGACCCACGGATCGGCATGGTGGGAGGGCGTCCCGTGCCGGTGAATGACCCGGCCACCTTTATGGGCTATGCGGTACACCTGCTCTGGCGCTTACATGATCGCCTGGCGCGCATCCACCCCAAGCTTGGGGAAGTGATTGCGTTCCGTAATGTCATCTCAGGGATACCAACCACGAGCGCCGTGGATGAAATCTCCATTCAGGCCCTCATTTCGCAACTCGGCTATCAGTTGCTCTATGAACCCGCGTGTATTGTCTATAACAAAGGGCCGCTCACCATCCGTGATTTTCTGAAGCAGCGCCGTCGTATCTACGCGGGACATTTGCAAACCCGCGAGCAGCAGAACTATGAAGCGGCAACCATGAAGGTCAGTCTGATTGCCAGTCAGCTTAGCGCCTGCCGCGACTTTGCGTTGCGTACTCCCAAACACGTGCTGTGGACGCTCGGTACAGTCCTCCTGGAGGGCTATGCCCGCCTGCAAGGCTACTACGACTACCGTCGGAAGCGTGACCATCACATCTGGGAAATGGTGGGCTCGACCAAGGACTTGGAGGCAGGCACGTATCAAGTGCGCCGGATGTGTAACGCGCAGAGCGTGATCGTCTTTCGCCTCATGCTTGAGGGAGCCCAGGGGTATGATGGCAACCCTGAGCGTGAAGACCGTGAGGCGACCGAGGCCGCGCGCAAGCTCTTACCGGTGCTGCGGAGCAGGCTGCACAAAGAAGACAAACTCTCGATCAATGGACCTGGCATCATGACGGCGGTCATTCGTGCTGAACAGCAGGGGGCGGAACTGGTGGCCAGGCGCATCCAGGAGGCAGTGCAAGCGACCCCTGTGCGTCTCGGCATGCGCGGTCGAGAGGTGAAAATCACGGTGGCCTATAGCACACTTACCTTTGCCTTGCAGGCAAAAAGCGGGACAGTGGCCATCAGCAATTCTGAATAAGGGCCTCCGTCTTCGGGGGAAGGTATCCTTTTTCAATTGAGCGATTTGTTCTTCTGCGCTCATGGCTCTATCAATCCACCCCGGAACAATTATCTCCACAGAATGACAGAAAATGTAAAGGTGTAGATTTCTATACCAGAGTCATCTTATTGCAGCCATATCTAAACCAAATTTAAACCAAGGTGTAGGTTTCTTTACTAGAACATCTTATTGCGACCGTATCTAAACCAAATTTAAACCAAAATCAAAACCAAAAATATACCGCTGAATGTTACACATGATAATGACGCTTGATTGTTGACCTTTAGTTTAAGCTGTTCTTTTCCTGATGTTAACCTTCTCTATCTTTGCAGAAGAGGCACTTTTACGGTTTTCTTACAAACTTCTTACATCTCTATATCTGTTTCTTGAGAACAGCAGATTATTCTTCAGATATATGTACATAATATAGAGTTTGCTACCTTATTAGCTTGGATGGTCAGGGGTGACATCCTCGCCTTGAAAGTCTGGGGTGCAGTTTTCGTACCCTCGTATCTCTGCAAAGAGGCTCTTAACTATGAAACTCGATCATGACCCAAATGAGACTGTCCCAGCCGCTTACGAAGGACAAAGCGAAGATGAAACTGAACCAAGTCTAAAAAGAGTACACCTCCCAGCGCAGCCCGCCCTTCCCATTAGAGTAGCACGACCCCGCGTCAAGCGCCATCGCATCCTGCGTCTCATGAGTCTCATCCTCCTCATTGCGCTTCTTTTTGCCCTCGTGCGTTTGATCGCAAGTGTGAGTGCCACTGATGATCAGTTGCTCGTGCGCATTGGCGACCAGGGGACGGCTACCGTAGACCTGCGCCAGAGCTTGCCAATCAGCCCTTACCTCTTCGGCGCCAATGTGTTTCCTGAACTGTATACCAGCTCAGCGGATCAAAGCAGCGGGTTTATGAGCTACAGTCCTGCCATCACCACTGGATTACGCAGCGCACGGCTCAACCTGCTCCGCTTTCCTGGCGGCGGTTGGGGCGACGAGCATCTGCTCTCCTATGACCAGCTCAACGCCTTTAGTGTCCTTCTCTCGCAGGTAGGCGCCGAAGGCATGATACAGGCGCGCCTCTCAGGCCCAATTGGCAACGTCCCCTTAAACCTGGCATCACTGACAGCTCGGGCCGACCTGGCGGGGAGCTGGGTAGATTACATGAATAACCTGCATAGTCATCAACGCACCGGCACATATGCCCATGCGCCTTTCCATCCCATCAAATTCTGGACGGTGGGCAATGAACCCGATCAACTCCTCAATCCAGACACCGGCAAACCCTTCACCGTCGCAGCCTATACGCAAGCCTTTATCCAGTTTTCTCTCGTCATGCATCAATTCGACCCTACGATCCAGGTGTTTGGCCCAGAACTGAGCCAGTTCTACGGGGTAGGCGATGGCCCAAAAGACTCAAGTGGGCAACTCTGGATGGAGAGTTTCCTCAAGGGTGTGGGCGCTTACGAACAAGCCCATCCTCAACTCAAATTCCACCTGCTCGACGGGGTCTCCTTCCATAGTTATCCGCTCCTGGATGCCAGTAAAGCTCCCTCGGTCCTCTTAAGTAGTGCGGCGCAATGGAACTACCTGCTGCCCCCACTGCAGCAACTGATCCGGCAGGACCTCGGTCGCGATGTGCCCATTGCGGTGACCGAAATCAACACCAACCCCACGGCCAATGTGCCCACCCCAGGGATCGCCGCGCTCTGGTGGGCCGACACCCTGGGGGCATTGATGGAGCAACACGTGGCGTATGCCGCTTTCTTCTCGGCCGAGGGGGTCGATACGCCCTATCCCTTGTTTACCATCAATGGGCTGCACCAGACGGCGATGTTGCGCGTGCTGCAAGTGTTCTCCCATCTGCAAGACAACCTCATTCCTGCGACGGTCCAACGCGATCCTGTGAGCCTGTATGCCACCCAGGATGATACACACCAGGCGGTCAGTCTCTTGTTTGTCAATACGTCACCGGTGGTCCAACTCGCCCAGGTGACTGCCCAGAACCAGTTTTTTGGCAATAGTCCCTGGCACGACGTGGATATCAGTCTCTCGGGGTATAGTCTCACCCTCGTTACATTGCACCGGAATGGCGGAGCAGAAGCCTATAGCTATGACGTTCCAACTACCACGACTAGCGCTGTTGGTCCACTGACCTCTACCATATGTGGCAAGGCGTCTGATGTCCTGGCAAATGATACACCATGTTAGCGGTATCCTGGGGGATGCCTGAGAGGAACTATGTATGTTTTTCACCACACTTGGCCATGTCTTTGAAGTCCTCTTTCTCCTTCTCATCGCCGTGATGACGGCTCAGGCCATCTTCAATATCCGGTTGCGCCTCTTCATCTGGGAGAAACCAGAACATGCCTGGCTCAACCACGCGCCCACCGTGTACCGGGAGCCACGCCTCTCCTTTACCATCCTGTTGCCCGCCCGGCACGAGGAGCGTGTCTACCGCGAGACGATCGAAAACGTCTACCACCTTCACTACCCAAAGGCCCTGCTGCAAATTATTGCGATTTGTCGCGCAGATGATCCCGGCACCATCGCCGAGGCCCGCGCGACCATCGATGCCTTGGGGGATCCCAACGTGCAACTGCTCATCTTCAATGACCAGCCGATTAACAAACCACACGGCTTGAACCTGGGGTTGCGCATCGCCCATGGCGATGTCGTGACCATCTTCGATGCCGAAGATGAGCCGCACCCCGATATTCTCAACATCATCAACACCGCCATACTCACTGATGATGTAGACGTGGTGCAGAGCGGGGTGCAGCTCATGAATCACAATACGAAATGGTTCTGTTTCCTCAATGTGCTGGAATACTTCTTCTGGTACAAGTCCTCCATGCATTTCTTTGCGCGTATTGGCATGATCCCCCTTGGCGGGAACACCGTCTTTGTGCGTCGTGACCTGCTGGAACACCTGGGTGGCTGGGATGAGCGCTGCCTCACGGAAGATGCTGACCTGGGGATGCGCCTGAGCCTCGCACATGCACGCATCCGTATTCTCTACGATGATGAGTACGTCACGCGCGAAGAAACACCCCTCACTATTAGACAGTTCGTCAGGCAGCGCACGCGCTGGAATCAGGGGTTCCTGCAAATTCTCTTCAAAAAAGAGTGGTTGCAACTCGAAAAGCTCTCACAGCGCCTGCTGGCTTTTTATGTGCTCGTCTTGCCCGAACTACAAGCATTTTTCGCGCTCCTCATCCCCATTTCACTCGTGATGTTTTTCCTGGTCAAGTTCCCCCTCTGGTTAGCCATGCTGACCTTTCTGCCACTCTACTGTTTTGTCCTGGGGCTGCTCATCGACCTGGCAGGGTTGCGTGAATTTCTGAAGGCCCACGGGCGCAAGTGGCGGTGGCATGAGGCCATGATTACGATCCTGGCCTTTTTGCCGTATCAAGGGATTTTGAGCATTGGTGCGCTGCGCGCGGTGTATCGCTCCATGCGGGGCGTCACCAACTGGGAGAAAACCGCTCATGTGGGACAGCATCGCGCTTTCTCTGACGCACGGGAAACAAGGCTAGAGAGGAATCCCTGATGGACTTCAACGACCAGCCGGAGTCACTGCAGCATACACGAGCAGTCGCTCAGGCTACCCGCGTGCTCTATCGCCGCACGAACTTCATTGTGCTTGCTCCTTCCCAGCAAAACGTGCCTCGTCTTGCGCGTGAGCGTGAGGAGATGGACCTTGATGGTCACCCTGGGGAACCTGCGGCGGTCATAGCGGATGCCCATACCCGTCCTGAACGCGACCGCTCTGCCGTGGTCCTCGGAGCCAGCGCATTGAGCGTCCCTGTCTGGCTGGAGACCATCCTGGTCTTTGTAGCTCTCGGGGCTTCGTTCGCCGCCCACGCCATCAATCTGTTCTATTATCCACACTATGAACAGGATGAAGGCACCTATCTGATGTACGCCTGGGCCGTCACCCACGGCAGCATTACCAACTATCCGTATGGCTACGGGCACCCCCCGCTGGCCTGGATCCAGCTTGCGGCCTGGATGAAGCTGACCGGCGGCTTCGCCACCTTCGGGAACGCCATCAATAGTGGCCGTGTGCTCGTGCTCCTCTTTGTACTTGGCTCCGCATTCCTCGTCTACCAGATCGCCCGCCACTTGGGGGCCAGCCTCAGCCTCGCCTTGCTCGCGTTGGCCATCTTCTCCTTTTCCCCCATCAGCATCACCTTTCAGCGCGAAGTCTTGCTCGATAACTTCGCGACGTTCTGGTTCTTGCTCTCCCTCTATCTGGTCGTGGCGAGCAAGAGCCGCCTGTTCTACCTGGTGTCCGCTGCCCTCTGTTTTGGCCTCGCCCTGCTTTCCAAAGAGGTCATGCTCGTCTTTCTTCCGGTCATGATCTACATCGTGTGGTTGCACACCACCAGGTTCCAGCGCAGGTTTGCGCTCGCTGCCTTCATCTATATCGTGCTGGCCGTCGGTTCGACGTTCGTGCTCATGGCGGCCTTGAAAGGCGAATTGTTCCCGCACAGCTGGCACCTGCCCTGGGATCATCACCCGCATCTCAGCTTGATCGACACCTATATTACACAGACCCAACGCGGCCAAAGCCAGGGTAGCATTCTACTGAGCTGGGATACCTGGGTCACGGGTGACCCCTTGCTCATGTGCTTGAGCATCGCTGCGCCTGCCTTTAATCTCCTCACCGGCTGGTGGAATCGCAAGCGCCTGTTCCTCTCCCTCTTAGCGCTCAGCTTCTGGGTATTGTTGCTGCGCGGCGGTGTCGACTTCGCTTTTTATATCATTCCGCTCCTTCCTCTGATTGCCCTCAACGCCGTCTTCGCGTTCAAAACGCTGGCAGGGTGGATCGGCCGCTTGTTGCACTTCGAGTTGGTGGGTCTCTTCCTCATCTTCGTGGCACTCGTAGCAGTCAGCAATTATGACATACAGCACGACATCGCTCCTGATAATGTCTTCGCCCAACGTCCGGCCCTGGTAGAGACCGAGGCCCTGACATGGATACGCACCCAGGTGCCGCGCCGCGCAATGCTCGTCATCAATAGCAATATCTACACGGACTTACACGAGCCGGAAGGCGCTGGCGTGGGCGATGGAGCCACCTATCCGCACGCTGAGGTGTACTGGAACGCCGCCCTCGATCCCGCGCTGCATGACACGCTGTTAAAGGGCGACTGGAATCGCATTGACTACATCGTCGCCGATCCGGGGATGCTGCACGACATCGAAACCTATGGTGGGAAAATGGATCTGATTAAAGCGGCGTACGCACACTCGGTTTTACGCGTGGAGTTCAAAGGAGATGACAACGAGCTCATTCAGATTTACCAGGTCATGCATAGCAATCCTCTTCCAGAGGTATAGCTAGACGCTCACGGATTCTTGTAGTATGGAACAGCTGCCTGTCACCCAGGCCAGTCAAGATGCGCCCCTTGGAGGAGCACAAAAGTAATGAAAAGCTTATTCAGAATTTCTAGGGCAAAAATAACGGTAGGCCTCCTAATCGGTATCGGCCTCTTATTTCTTATCTCGCGTTTTGTGAATATATCCACAACCCTTTATGTGTTGCAACACAACCTGGCGACACCTCGGGGCATCTTGCTGGCGCTCCTTTCGGGTATCGCTTTCCTCCTTGCCTTTTCCATTCGCGGCATTCGTTGGAAACTCTTCTTACATCCTGTGGTTGGCGATAAGGTTAGCACCTTCAAAGCAATTCAACTCTTTCTTGTCAGCGTCTTCTTAAACTTCCTATTACCAATACAGGGTGGCGAACTGGCAAAAAGCCTGATGCTCAAACGTATTGCAGATATTCCCATTAGTCGCTCACTTCCCACCGTCGCTATGGACAGATCGTTGGATTTGATGCCCGCGCTTTTCATCATAACAATTTTGCCGCTCCTTGGCATACATATGGATATCAAGCTCTGGTTAGTGCTGGGATTAGTGGTTGGACTACTCATCGGCTTGATCCTCCTCGTCGGCCTGGCAGCCTGGGACCGCGAAGTTGCCATCGTCTTCCTCCAGAAGATAACAAAGCTGCTTCCCAGAGCCATCGGAGACAAGATCGAAGGTTTCGCCACCAACTTCGTTGATTCCCTCCTTTTGGGCGCAAGCCGACCACGCATCTTCCTTCTGGCGATCCTGCTCACCTGCATAGCCCTGGCTTTCGACGGTGCGTTTGCCATGCTCGCCTTCTGGACGATTGGTTACTACATTCCCTTCAGCACTGCCATCTTCGGCTACACCGTGTACAACATGTTCAACATCTTACCCACTCCTCCCGGGCAGGTCGGTACTAACGAAGCCATCGGCCTGTTCGTCTTCGTAGGGCTGCTGCATCTCCAATCAAATAACGTCCTCGCTATGTTCGTTTTCTCCCATCTCTGGGCCGCTCTGATCATGACCACGACCGGTATACTATGCCTGAGTGCGCTGGGATTGACCATTCCCAAAGTCATGAAAGCACAGCCTGAAGAAAGCGACGCAGCAAGTGAAGATGTGCCCCTCCCAGAGAAAGAGAAAGAGCTATCTCGCAAATAACCAGGTAGAAGGATACGATGGTATTGCACCTACCACAGTATCCTGTTAAGGGGAAAGGAAAAAGCTATGCTAGAAGTATTACCAAAGATCGCGAAGATGCAGGCATCCTACGCGCTGGGCAAGCCGCTGGCCCTGCCCATGAATCTCACGATTAGCGTCAGTTATCGCTGCAACTCGCGCTGTAAAACCTGTAATGTGTGGCAGCGGCCCAACGATGACTTTACGCTTGAAGAGTATGACAAGACCTTCGCGTCCATTGGAAGGGATGCCTACTGGTTCACCTTCAGTGGGGGCGAACCCACCCTGCGCAAAGACCTGCCCGAGATGGTCGAAGCTGCCTATCGCCATTGCCGGCCCGGCATCATCAACATCCCCACCAATGGCATTCAAGATAAGATCATCCCTGATCGCATCGAACGCGTCTTACAAGCGGCTCCCACCAGCGATGTGATTGTCAACCTGTCCTTAGATGGCGTGGGCGAAAAACACGATATCGTACGTGGGGTCAAGGGCAATTTCGAGCGTGCCATGCGCACCTATGCCGGGCTGAAAGCACTGAAAGGGCGCTACAAGCACTTCACGCTGGGGGTGCATACGGTGATCTCCACCTTCAATGTCGACGAGTTTGAGCACATCTACGCCTTTGTGCGCGACGACCTCAAACCTGACCAGTTCATCAGCGAAATCGCCGAGGAACGCGTGGAGCTGGACACGGTGGGCATGGGCATCACGCCCCCCATCGAGAAGTACCAGCCGGTGATCGAACGGCTGCAAGCGGGCATCCGGCAGGGGGAGTTTGCCACCGGGGTCTCGCGCATCACGCAGGCGTTCCGTGACCGCTACTACGATCTGGTCAAGCGCACGCTGGTGGAGCAGCGGCAGGTGATCCCGTGCCTGGCGGGGATTGCCTCGGCGCAGATCGCGCCCAATGGGGATGTATGGACCTGCTGTATCCGCGCGGAGTCGGTGGGCAACCTGCGCGAGCACGACTACGATTTCCGGGCGACGTGGAGCACGGCCCGGGCGGCAGAACTGCGCCGGAGCATCAAGGCGGGGGAGTGTTATTGTCCCCTGGCCAATGCCTCCTATACCAACATGCTCTGCCATACTCCCACCCTGACCAGCGTTGGTCTGCACGTCGCCAGGAAAACGCTTGCCGCCGCGCTTTCTTCAAAATAGGCCGCCCAATAGGCATCAACCTCACAAAAAGCTCATCAACATCCGTAGGGGCGAGGGTGGTGAGGAGTGGCAGGGAGGGCCTTGCTCCTTTCGTCTTGCCTGAGTGCGCAGCACTAGCTGCGCAGTGCCTTTCGTCTCGGCTGACCGCGCAGCGGTAGCCACGCAGTGGCGTTGCCGAGACGGGCAAGAACCAGCGTTGGCAAGACGGATAAGTGCCAATGGTCGCCCGCGTCCTGTTCCCTGTGCTCACCTGTGGGAGAACGCGATCACATCCCTACCACCGGGCGACCTCTGAACCCCCCCTTGATCCCACTTGAAGATGCCGGGATGCCAGCCAGCGTGGTATACTAAAGCGACGATGTCGCTTTCCACGAGCTGCTCTATCGAGTGCGTAGAAGTAGTGGTCCGTCCATTACCATTTGATGGGTAGAGCAAAACGAAATGTAGTGACCCCCCTCGCGGGGGTCAGGTTCCTATTGATGGGTAGAGCAAAACGAAATGTAGTGACCCCCCTCGCGGGGGTCAGGTTCCTACCCATCAAATCAACATGGACAGTCCACCGGTGTGGCCTCTCTTTTGAGAGCATATTATGAGAAAAGTAGGTCTCTATGGAAATCCGCAAGTTGGACCACGCGGCGATGCTGGTCAAAGATGTCGAGCGTTCGTCTCGTTTCTACGGCCAGGTACTAGGGATGGAGCAGATTCCACGCCCGAGTACCTTCAACTTTCCTGGTGCCTGGTTTAGTAAAGGAAGCTTTCAGATACATCTTATCGGTGAGGCTGAAGCCGGTCGTGCCGCGCAGGTGAATCCCGGGTATCGCCGCGATGAGATGGCACGCGGCTATGGAGCGCACGTTGCTTTCGAGGTAGATGACCTGGAAGCTGCAATGCAACATTTGCGCGCCCATGATGTGGAGATTGTAGGCGGTCCTCGTCCTCGTGGTGATGGAGTGCAGCAACTGTACATTTGTGACCCCGATGGCTATATCATCGAACTCTTCGTCTGGAACATCTGATTATGTTGCTTAAAGATAAGGTTGCCGTCGTTACCGGAGGGGGGCGGGGCATTGGGCGCGTTATCGCGCTGGCCTGCGCGGAAGAGGGAGCTAATCTTGTGCTGGCGGCGCGTTCGCTAGAGGCGATGGAAGAAACGCGAGCCGCGATAACAGGTTTGGGACGCGAAGCGCTGGTCGTACCGGCAGATATCCGTGATGCGAATAGCGTGCAGGCTATGGCGGCGAAGGCTTTAGAATATTTTGGACGTGTTGACGTGCTGGTGAATAATAGCGGGATCACAGGCCCTACTGCTCGATTGTGGGAGATCGCTCCTGAAGAGTGGGAAGAGACCTTTGCCGTCAATGTCACCGGTGTTTATCTATGTTGCCGGGCTTTCCTGCCATCTATGATCGAACGACAGGCGGGCAGTATCGTGATCATCAGCTCGATGACCGGCAAACGTCCGCTGGTAGGGCGCTCTCCCTACGCCGCCAGTAAGCTGGCGCTGGTGGGACTTGCCAGGACGCTTGCCTGGGAGGTAGGAGCGTATGGTATTCGTGTCAACGTTATCTCCCCTGGCACTGTAGAAGGCGAGCGCGTCGAGAGAGTGTTTCGTATGCAGGCAGAGTTAAAGGGGATTAGTATTGACGAAGCGCGGCAAGAATTTTTGCGCGCTTCCCCGCTGGATCATATGGTCTCTCCCTGGGATATAGCGCGGGCAGCGGTATTTCTGGCTTCTGACCAGGCTGCCTCGATAACAGGTGAAGACTTGAATGTTTCCGCGGGTATTACAATGTACTAACATAGAGTAAATACATACCAGGAGAGAAGAAATGGCGATCGAGGTACAGGCATTTGGCCGTAGTGGCCATATGAGCACACGTACGATTTTCGGGGCAGCGAGCCTCAGCGCGGTCACGCAGGAAGAGGCGGACCGCACACTGGAAGTGTTGCTGCACTATGGCGTCAACCATATCGACGTAGCGGCCAGTTACGGCGATGCAGAACTACGCATTGCGCCCTGGTTGGAGCGCTACCGTGGGCATTTCTACCTGGCAACCAAGACCGATGCACGCACTGCGCAAGAGGCAAAAGAGGAATTGCACCGCTCGCTAGAGCGCATGCGGGTCGATTACGTGGATCTGTGGCAGTTGCATAACCTGGCCGATCCTATCGAGTGGGACGTCGCGCTCAGCCCTGGCGGAGCGCTCGATGCTGCCATCGAAGCCAGGACGCAGGGGTTGGTCCGGGCAATCGGCGTCACGGGCCACGGCTTACAGATAGCGGCCACTCACCGGCGCAGCCTGGAGCGCTTCGACTTCGACACGGTACTGCTGCCGTATAACTATCTCACGATGCAGAGTCCCTACTATGCCGAAAACTTCAACGCCCTGGTCGCCACCTGCCAGCAGCGCAATGTTGCCGTGCAGACGATCAAGTCGATTGCCTACAGGCCCTGGATGGGTCGCCAGCATACACATGCTGTATGGTATGAGCCATTAGAAGATCAGCAGGATATCGACAGGGCGGTACACTGGGTTCTGAAGCGGCAGGGCCTGTTCCTGAATACAGTTGGAGATATCCATTTGCTGCCCAGGGTGCTCGACGCGGCCAGCCGCTTCCAGGCGGGTACGCCGGACGAGGAGATGCAGGCAATGGTGGCGCGACTGGCTATGGAGCCGCTTTTCGTATAGCCATCATACGGATGTGCGACCCGTCATAGAAGAGTCGCGTAGGGGCGGGAGAGGTGTGGACGGGTGGTGGGGATGCGTCTCCTTGCGTCTCACCTGA
>WNFB01003337.1_pt1 | contig 24935 bp, 20 predicted proteins | sample 5400501 | NCBI WGS metagenome assembly WNFB01 (sample SAMN13153341, study PRJNA577476) | soil metagenome | isolation source: 200 cm saprolite under Douglas fir tree site 2 hole 1 | place: USA:California | collected 2015-04-18 | reverse complement strand
AAAAAAGAGGATGAGTGACTATGTAGTAATTGGGAGGTGCTATGCACTTCCCTTCCTGAAACGGAGTCAGAACACATGAGCAATGACAACGAAGAAACCCAAGCCTCACATATTTCCCCGTTTGAGGCAATACGCAGAGAAGCCGAAGATGGAAGCGAGTACTGGAGTGCCCGCGATCTTTCTAAGATTCTTGTTATTCGCCCTCGCCCAACCTGACCACTGTCCTTCCCTTCACGCCACCCTTGAGCAGCGCAGCCGTCACCTGGGGCAACTCGTCCAATGTCACCTCGCGGCTTATGCTATCGAGCTTGGTCGGCTTGAGGTCGCTGGCCAGGCGCTGCCAAAGTTCGCGACGCAGCCCCATAGGGCAGAAGACTGAGTCGATACCCAGCAGGTTCACGCCCCGCAGGAGGAAGGGAAACACGGTGGTATTGACAGTCGTACCGCCAGTGAGGCCACAGGCTGCAATTGAACCGCCGTACTTTGTCGTGCGGATCAGGTATGCCAGGGTGGCACCTCCCACCGAGTCGACGCTGCCAGCCCACAACTCCTTCTCCAGTGGACGATTGCTTTCTGCCGATACTTCTTCGCGGCTGAGGATGGTGCTTGCGCCCAGTTCCTTGAGGTAGGCGTGTTCGGTCTGCTTGCCGGTGCTTGCCGCGACGGTGTGGCCTAGCCTGGCCAGTATATTCACAGCTATGCTGCCTACTCCGCCGGTTGCGCCCGTCACCAGCACCGGACCGCGTTCAGGCGTGAGGCCGTTCTTCTCGAGTTGATGCACTGCCAGGGCGGCTTCAAAACCGGCCGTACCCAGGGCCATTGCTTCTTTGAGCGTCAATCCCTGCGGCAGCGGTACGACCCAGTTGGCCCGTACACGTGCATACTCGCTAAAGCCGCCGTAATGGGAAACGCCGAGGTCATAGCTGGTAGCAATTACTTCATCTCCTGCATGAAAACGCTCGTCGCTGGACTCGACGACGACCCCCGCCAGGTCGATGCCGGGGACAAAAGGATAGCTGCGCACAACCTTGCCATCTGGGGTGCAGGCCAGAGCATCTTTGTAGTTCACGCTGGAGTAGGCGACGTGAATGAGGACTTCGCCGGGTGGCAGGTCGTCCCGGGTTAATGCCTGTACCTGGGCGGTGAATTGTTCTGCCGTTTTGTTGACTACAAATGCGCGAAATGTTGCTGACATCTCTCTATTCCCTTCTGCTTTATCGTCAAATAAGGTTGTTTTGATACCATCATAGTGTCACATGGCTTTTTTATTGTCCATGCTGAGACCACCGGGGTGGATGAATTTTTTAGGCAATCAACCAAATCGGGACGTACATCGGATGGGTTGGGACTGTTGAGACAGATGCTGCTGGCGAATTGATGAAGACGCTGGCCGATAATGATTTTTAACAAGCAAAACCGGACCTGTCATGCTGAGCGCAGCGAAGCATCTCTCTGCCCATCGAGCTAGACCCTTCGCTGCGCTCAGGGTGACACAACATTGCCGATCTTGGTCGTTAAAGTTCATAATCGGGTTCCTACGCCAACATTTGTTCATATACCCGTCGGACAAGCACTGCTTGACACTCCCTTGATGGGCGTGTTAGCATGACTTTGGTTCGTTGAGCCGGTACACCTCCCCGCCTGGTAGAGGCGTATGCTATTTTTATTACAATGAGTTACGAGGAGCAAATCCCTGTGAAAATTCACGAATATCAGGCCAAAGACATCCTGGCACGCTATGGGGTCCCGATACAGCCCGGACGTGTAGCGCATACGCCCGAGGAGGCCGAAGCCATTGCTCGAGAACTGGGCGGGCCGGTGGTGATCAAAGCCCAGGTCTATGTCGGCGGACGCGGCAAAGCGGGCGGTATCCAATTCGGCGATACGCCCGCACAGGCCCGAGCCGCCGCCGCAAAAGTATTGGGCATGGATATCAAAGGGCTGAAGGTAGAGAAGGTGCTCGTTGTCTCCAAGCTGGAGATCAAAGAAGAATACTATCTCGGCATCATCCTGGACCGTAAAACGCAGGCCCCGGTCGTGATGGTTTCAACAGCAGGGGGCATCGATATCGAAGAGGTGGCAGCCACGACACCCGAGAAGATCATCCGGCAACCCATTGATATGCACTGGGGACTGCGCCCCTTTGAAGCACGCGACATCCTGGCTCGTGCAGGCTTCCCGCACCAGGTCATTGCCAAGGGTGGGACCATCCTCACGGCCCTCGCCAAAGCCTTTATTGAGAGCGATGCCAGCCTGGCCGAGATCAACCCGCTCGCGCTGACAGCTGATGGGCAAGTGCAGGCCGCCGATGCAAAGATCCTCATCGATGACAATGGCCTGTTCCGTCAGAAGAAGTATGCCTCCTGGGCGGAGCCGGAAGAGGCAAACCCGCTAGAATATGAGGCAAAGCAGGCAGGCCTGACCTACGTCAAACTGGACGGCGATGTTGGCATCATCGGCAACGGCGCGGGCCTGGTCATGACCACACTCGACATGGTAGCGCGGGTCGGTGGAAAGCCGGCGAACTTCCTGGATATCGGCGGCGGCGCCAAAGCCGAGGTGATGCACAAGGCATTGACGTTTGTGGCACGCGACCCACAGGTGAAGGGCATCCTGGTCAATATCTTCGGCGGCATCACCCGTGGCGAGGAGGTGGCCAAAGGTGTGATTATGGCCCAGGCCGAACTACCCAAAGGCCTGCCTGTCGTCGTCCGCTTATCGGGCACCGGCGCAGAAGAGGGCAAGGCTATGCTCAAGGATGCAGGACTCGACTGGGGTAGAGACATGCGCGAGGCGGCTCAGAAGATTGTCGCCGCGATTGGATAGAGGATAAGCTCATGAGTATTTTATTTGACAACACCACACGGGTCGTCGTGCAAGGTATCACCGGGCGCGAAGGGCAATACCATACCCGCAACATGAAGGAAGCCGGCACTACCCTGGTCGGTGGCGTGACGCCTGGCAAGGGTGGAACAACGGCGGAAGACTTGCCGGTCTTCGATACTGTCGCTGAGGCGAAAGCTGCCACAGGTGCTAACGCATCTTGTATCTTTGTCCCTCCAGCAGGTGCAGCCGATGCCATTATGGAAGCCGCCAGCGCAGGCATACCACTGATTGTCTGCATTACCGAGGGCATTCCTGTTATCGATATGACACGAGCGATGCTTGTTGTGCATGAACATGGCTCACTGCTGATTGGCCCAAACTGCCCCGGATTGTGTACGCCGGGACATGGCAAGATCGGCATTATCCCTTACCAGATCTTCAAGCCTGGCCCGGTGGGCTTCATCTCAAGGTCCGGGACACTCACCTATGAGGTTGTCGCCTTGCTGACCGAGGCCGGTCTCGGCCAGTCCACCTGCATCGGTATCGGCGGCGATCCGATTATCGGCTCGACCTTCGTAGATCACTTGAAACTCTTCGAGGCCGACCCGCAGACCAAAGCAGTGGTGTTGTGCGGGGAGATCGGTGGCAGCGACGAGGAGGATGCTGCCGAGTATATCAAAACAATGAGTAAGCCGGTCGTGGCCTTTATCTCAGGCCGTACTGCACCGCCTGGGAAACGTATGGGCCACGCGGGAGCGATCATCTCCGGCAATACGGGTACGGCGCAAGGGAAGGTGGCGGCATTACAGGCAGCGAAGATTCCTGTGGCTGATACCATCTTTGATATTCCTGGACTGGTGAAAGAGGCACTGGCAAAAGAATAGATACTGCTGGCGAATTGGATGGCAGCGGCCCCCACCCCGCGGGCGCGATAATGAGGTTTAACGTATTAATCCGGCCATGCGGTGGATTTCCCGAGGGCCGATAAATCGGCGGTGGGCGCGATAAATCGGCCCCTACGGACGTATTGTCCCTGTTCGCGGGGTCCGCGTTAAAGTTCAAAATCGGGCCCCTACGCCATCGCTTCGCTCGGCTTTCATGGGCAATTGGTCGACGGAATCAAGGATAACAACAGGGAACAAGCATGACTACGGCTCTGATCTACGATCCGATTTTTCTGGAACATCTCACGCCGAAGAATCATCCGGAGAAGCCACAACGCCTGGAAATGGCAATGAAGGTTCTGGAAGCACTCGGCTGGTTGGAGCGCGATGGATTGGTGCAGATGGCACCACGTGCTGCCAGCGAGGATGAGTTGGCGGCGGTACACGATCGTGCATACATTCGTGAGGTAGAAGAGGCAGCACATAATGTGGCCCGGGAAATGGTTCGCGGTGGTCGTGAAACACGCTTTTTCGCTCCAGACACCTACATTTCTGCACAATCATATAATGCAGCAATTAAGGCTGTCGGCGCTCCTCTCACCGCTATCGATGCGATCATGAAAGGTGAGGTTGACAACGCCTATTGCCTGGTGCGTCCCCCCGGTCATCATGCTTTGCCGGACGATGCGATGGGCTTCTGTCTCTTCAATAACGTGGCCGTTGCTGCACGCTATGCGATTGATCACTACGGCCTTGAGCGTGTCATGATTATCGATTATGATGTGCATCATGGCAACGGCACCCAAGATATGTTCTATGAAGACCCACGGGTATTGTACTTCTCGGTCCACCAGGCTCCCTTCTACCCCGGCACGGGTCTGTCGGATGAACGCGGTGAAGGAGCAGGATTGGGGACAACGATCAATGTACCGTTGCCTGCAACAACCGGTTTTGAGACGTATGAACCCGTCTTTCGCCAGGTGATGGCTCCTGCAGCCGAGCGTTTTAACCCGCAACTGATCCTGGTTTCGGCTGGCTTTGATGCTCACTGGAAAGATGCTATACCGCCAACGAGCATGGGGACGAATATGCGCCTTTCCACAGCAGGTTTTGCGAAGCTAACCGGCATCATCATCGACCTGGCCCGGTACTTGTGTAATGGGCGATTGGTGATGGTCCAGGAGGGTGGCTATAATCTGGAAGCGATGGCAGCCTGTGTTGCGACCTGCATCAATTTACTGCTCGGTGACGACGCCGCGGTGGATAGTTTTGGTCCGCCTCCCGAAAGCGCATTTCGCCTTAACACTGATGTGCTGATTGCAGAGTTGCGGCGCATTCATGGATTGACAGGCTATCGTATGCGTGCTTCGAAGACCTCTGGGCCCAAACCCGACATCGAACGTCTGCGACGTGAGATCAAAGGCCCGGACGCATAGATCAGCCGGAGGATGCATGCCACGAAATTCTGAGCAAGTGCGCATACTGCGCAGTGTCGACCAACCACTGGTGGAGCGTCTACTGCGAACCTCTGAATATATCTACCAACGCTTTACCCTGGAAGAGCTTCCAGCTCTGCTCAAGCACTATCCTACTGTCGGCGTATTCAGCGGTCCCCGCGATAAATCGGGGGATCACACGCTGCTGAGCTTTCTGCTTTCACAAACGGTCAACGCTCCTTCGGCGTGGATCGGTGGCTTCGGTGTGAGTTGGACAGAGAGCCGTGAGTATGTCAAAATGATCCGCACCCTGCTCGAATACCTGGCACCGCTCTTAATCGCGCGACGCGTGCGCTACCTCCACTATTCTGGTAGCGATGTGGAGAGAGATTGGTTGCGCGACGTTCTGCTACCCCTCGGTTTTTCACCCTATTGTCTGCTCTACGCCTACGATAAATTTGACTACGCCGTTCCGACACAGGGGAACCTGTCGGTCACCGTCCGCCCTTTCGAGGAACGCGATATCCCTGCGCTGCTCACTATAGAGCAAGCCTGCTTCGAAGATCTCTGGCGCTATGATGCGCTGTCGTTTAGCGATATTGTCCAAACACATCCGTATTTCGTGGTAGCGGAATTCCCCGCGATAAATCGGGGGACTACCGGCAAGGTGGTAGGATACCAGTTCAACGCGCTGGATGGCGAGTTCGGCTACCTGGTACGTATCGCCGTCCATCCATCGGTTAGTGGCAAGGGCATTGGAGCGCGCTTAATGAGCGAGGCGATACGCTTCTTCAAGGGCGCGCGAGTATCACGCATCATGCTCAACACACAGGACGACAACACCTATGCGCACCGCCTCTACGAGTGGTTTGGCTTCATTCGCATTCCGCAGATCGGGTTCGTCCTGCGCAAACAACTATGACTCCCACGATAAATCGGGGAGCTACATCACACCAGCCCCTTGAGATGCCAGACGTCCAGAGGTACTGTTCTGTTCCTCACAGTCATCGGCGGAAGTTTGTCGACTTTCACAAGTTGGCGCGCTTTAACGAAGGTCGAGTGATTCAGCAGGATATTGTTGTCCGAGGCTTTGCCTTGCAGCCGCGATGCCACATTGACGACATCGCCGATGGCCGTGTAGTTCTGCATACGCCCGTGCGAACCAAGATTCCCCACCACCGCCTCGCCCGTATTCACACCGATCCCAAACGAGATCTGCGGACCCTGGGGACGAGAACGCTGATGGTCTAAAATCGCCATGCGCATCTTCCAGGCTGCACGTACCGCACGCAACGCATGGTCGTCCTGGCGTAAAGGGGCATTGAAAATGGCCATGAGCATATCGCCCCAATATCCGGTTACGGTACCCTCCTCGTCCCAGATCTCTTTGACCATAATCTCAAAGTAGTTGTTGAGCAAAGTCATGACGTCTTTGGAGGGCATACCTTCACTCAAGCTTGTGAAGCCGCGGATATCGGCAGAGATGACCGAAATTTCTTTGATTTCCCCACCGAGGTTGAGCGCTTTGGGATCTTCAATCAGTTGCTGCACGACGTTGGGATGCACATAGCGGCCAAAGATAGCGCGAATTTCCTTTGCCTCGGCCTTGGCGCGTTTGATTTCAGTACGGTCATCGATGACCAGCGCCATACCGATGGGGACTCCCTCATCAAGCAGAGAAGAGGGATGCACGTCCAGGCTGATCAGGCCACGGCGGGGGATAACGCCTTCAATTGAATGAGCTATAATCGTGCCGTGCTGGTGCTGTATGATGACGTTTTCTAGCAGTTCCGCCAGCTGCAGTTGGGGCAAGGCCTGAAACGCTTCCTTGTAATGCCTCCCGACGACCTGGTATGGGTTTAATCCTAAGATCTCGCCCGCAGCCCAATTAAAGGTGGTAACGATACCGGCAGAGTCAGTGGCGATCACACCACTTGCTATGGAAGCAAAGATGTTATCCATGTACTGCTTATCTTCTTTGACCTTACTGAAGAGGCGGGCATTGTTGATGGTGATGGCGGTCTGGTTGCAGAAGGAGAGCAGCAATTTCTCGTCTTCTTCGGTGAACAGGTTTGATTTCACACGGCTATCCACATACACGGCACCAATACAGTCGCCACGCACGATGAGCGGGGCGCACATAATCGAGCGAATGTCAAAGTCCATCATGCTTTTCGTAGGATCGTAGCTCTGGTCAGGACGCACCAGCTTTTTGGTCGTCACTACCCGATCTACTGTGCTCCGACTGATATTATACTCGAATGCACTCCTGTCAATTGTGTGCGAATGTTTATCCCGCGCAATAGTGGACTCCGGCTCCTGTTTACTTGTCTTGGGGTCTACCAGGACGATGAAACCTCGTTCTGCACCGACAAACTTAATCACCTGGTCCATCACCAGGCGGAGCACTTCCTTTAACTCGAGGGTCGAGTTAAGCACCTGGGCAATTTGGTAGAGGGTTTCTAGTTCGCCACGTGTGCGCTCCAGGGAGTTAATGATATCAAACGAGGAAGGGTTCTGTGAAATCACCAGAGCACCCGCCAGGGATGGTACGAGGGCTTGCTCTCCTTTGTTGAGTTGGTCTTGCAATGCAAACAATACGCGCTTTGCAGCCTCGTTAATACGCCCCAATTGCAGGTCCGCACTACGACTCACATGCAAAGCCTCACTCAACAAACGGACACGCGGGTCACCGGCTTCAGCAGCATAGGTGCCTTCGACGGCCATCTCTAGCTTATGGGACTGCTCGTGAAGCATACGAGAAATACCCACCAGCGTTTCGCCGATAAAGCGCAAGTCTTTGCTGGCTTGCAATGTTGGATCAGGTGTTACTGTCAACGGTTTGCTCCATATTAGTGTGTAAAAAAGACAGTATTTTTCGCGGGCTACGAGTTTCTCTCGAGTTCCCTCATAATGAAGACGTACAGACCCATCTATTATAGCATATGAATATTGCATGCCGAGAAAGTGTTCACTCACCCAAAATCAATCGATTTATACCCCCTGTTCTTCGAGGTACAGGGCAAATGACAGCGGTTTGAAGCCGAAATCACGCTCAACAGAGTCCAGATCGGTCGTGTTATCAAATGAGAAGAGCGTCATCGCCGCTCTGGTGAGCGGTGGTTTTGGTAGCACGGCTTCCATGACGGCTGCACCAATGCCCACAAGTGGTGTTGGCGCATACACCTTGATGCGTGTCTTGTGCATAGCACGTAGCAACGCATCGATAATCTGGGTAAACGAGTAATACTCCGGGCCCCCAATCGTATACGTCTTGCGCGCCGGGTCATCCAACACCTTGATTACCACCGTCACGACATCCTCCACGTAGATGGGTTGGAACATGATCTTGCCGCCACCAATGAGCGGGACAACAGGGGCAGTATGGATGAGATTGCTCAACCCCTTAATGAAGGGAGCATCTTTGCCGAACAGCACTGAAGGTTGGATAATCGTCCAGTCCAAACCACTCTCTTTGAGCATCTTTTCGGCCAGGTAGCGTCCCTGCATGTAACTCCCGGGTTTGTCGGGTTTCGTGCCTAAGCCGCTCATCTCGATGATCCGTTTGACGCCAGCATCCTGGGCCGCTTTAATGACATTCGCCGTTCCCTGGACGTTGGTTTCTTGATAGTGATTGCCGGCAGATTGTTTGCGATCGGCGGTCAGAAAAGCTGCATGCACGACAGTATCTACACCGCGCATAGCTGCCCCTAGTGAATCAGGTTGGGTAGTATTCCCCTGTACAAACTCCACCTTGTCAGCGGGCAAGATGCTTGCGGTCCGCTGCGTATCGCGCACCAGGCAGCGTGGTCGTTCCCCTTGCGCGACGAGGCGAGATACCAGGTGTCGTCCGATATAGCCCGTTGCGCCAGTAATGAGTATCATGTGTTCCTCCTTAGCTGGATACGTTTGAGATGAAATAAATTAGTAGCAGCTCCACTGTGTAATTTGCTCAGAAAAATCCCACGATGACCTCTAACTCGGTCGGCAGACATTCAAGGATGATCATCTCATCTTCTGTCATGGCGGTGATCTTGCGCATCGTCATGCTCTCCAATTCTGATAGGCCCTGCATTACAAAGTATAGATCAATTATGCATCACTGGACTAGAGAGCCGGAGCGTGAATAGGAAGGTGAGTACACTTATGATCTGCAGACCTCGGCGAACAACAAATTAGCTATTAAAATCCCATTAAAAAAGTGAGGATGGTTTTTGTGTTACTGAAAATAGCCTCCCTACGTTGTATCGAGTGGGGAATGTTGAAACTTCATAAATAGCCTTTGTGGCCGATAGATATATCTATGATTGCCGTTGACTCCATCTTCTTGCTGAAGGACGCTGAAGAGCACTTCGGCCCCTCCCGAGTGCGGGGGGAGGAGAAACGTATGCAGATTGGATTGCTCGAAGACAACCCTTCCATTGCCACCTTGCTCTCGACCGTCCTGAGAATGGCAGGACACAGCGTCTCCCCGTCCTACGATGGTGTTTCCTTCTTAGCGGGGCTCTTTGCCAGCGACCACATCTCCAGGTCCATTCCCTATGATTTGCTGCTCGTTGACCTTTACCTTCCTGGTCGTCTCTCCGGCTGGGAAGTCGTCAGCTCCATCCGACGCGTCATTCCCGCGGAAAAGCTCCCGATCATCGTGATCTCGGCAGCCAGTGTGGGCGAATTGAAGCAGTTCCAGGCAAGCCATCCAGATATCCCTGTCTTACAGAAGCCCTTTGGGATGGGAACGCTATTAGAGCAGATGAAAATGCTTGCTTCTACTGAGGAGCAGAGCCAGAGGACGTAACCTTTGACCCATCCAGACTAAGCTGGATGGGTCGAAGCGATTGCTATGCCAATGATGAGGGTCAGCAGAAGGACCATTTGTCTCTCATGATTGTTTTAGCTCTTATTCACAATGTAACATATCTTTTGCGCTAGCACTGTTACCTCCATCACAAAAGGAGAGTGATTTAGCTCATGTTATATTTCTCTGGGAAGGAGGAGCATCACTACAAATTAGCTACCGAAGCGCCTCAGCCGGCAAGAAAATACGCACAGTAACACCATCGCCAGGAGCACTTTTGATCGTCAAACTCCCACCCGCAATGGCCAGCAAGGCGCTATGTGTCAGCAGGCCACCGCCAGTCCCTGTCGTGGAACTGTTCGCCGAGGCAATACCAACGCCATTATCTGCCACGATCATTTCCAGCTGGGGATCACACGATGCCTTGAGGGTGAGACGCAGCCGGCGATGCACATCAGATCCACGAGCGTGCCAGGCAGCGTTACGCAGAGCTTCCTGCACAGCAGCGAAGATCAGTTCGGCAATCGCAGGCGGCGTTATCTCGTCAATACAGGCCGCAGTTTCATCCGAGACACGCCATTCAACCTCATCAAAGGCATTTTGAAAATCTTGCTCCAGCATAGTACGAATGGCATACATCATGCCATCACGCTCCAGGTGATGGGGAGCACTGGGCACGGTAGCACGCATCATGGCTGCCAGGCGACGATGCGCATCACTGATCATATCAATCGCTTCATCCAGGGCAGTACCGTTGGCTGGCGAACGTAGCATCTCCAGGCGCAAGAGAGCGAGATGCATCTGTGGCAGAATCTCGTCATGCAGGACACGACGTTGCTGGGCTCCAAGTAATTTCACGTCTACGATACGATGACGCAGTAACCCGGCAACAGCCTGCATAGCTTCATGATCGCCAAGGGTGTCTAGTATGCGCTGGCCGCAAGCATGGGCCAGGTCCATATCTTCATCGGTAAAGGCACCGCCATCCTGGCGCGGGCCAAGGTAGAGTGTGGCCACCAGACCACGTTCATCATACATAGGTAATACCCAGCAGATGATCGGCTGCCTATCTACGGTCATACGCACACGATGAGCATGGATGCCTACAGTTTCACGCCCTGGAATGGATGCCACCGATCGCGCGATGGGATTCTCCTTCCGATGATGGGCCGGAGGCCGAAGTATTGATACGCGCTCCGCTTCGCTTCGCTGAGGCGGTGGGCGCGATAAATCGGCCCCTACGGTAGGCCTGGCTATTGGTTGCATTTCACTTACTTTTGCGCTCTCAGGCCAACGGAAGTTGAAGCTACGGCGTAAAGGGCCGGCTATGACAACGAGGCGTGCAAAGCGCACTGCCAGGACATCGTGACAAAGATGAGAAAAGAGGTCTTCCAGCCCTTGCTCAGTCTTCTGCAGATCAATATTGAGCCAGTGACGTACGCCTGTACTACGTAAAAACGGCCCTAACAGGGCAATATAACGATCATGGGCGGTGTAGCTACTCCAGGTGAACATGGCATAGGCAACCGTCGCCAGCGAGGTAATCAGCAACAGGCCCGCCAGGCTACTGCGGGTCAAATTGACAAGCAGGGCGATGAAAATAGCCACGGCTGTAGCGACGATGACAATGCCACGCCACTGCTCAAGGAAGCCCCGCCGCGCCAGGGGACGTTCGATGAGAACACCATGCCGGACAACCGAATAGCCAATGAGCAGGATGATGAGCGCGACCGCGCCGGAGGCTAAGAGATCAAGCACAAGCAAATTGAGCGGGATCGTCGTGAGTACAGGCGGTGCAGAAATCGGACCATGTTGTTCGATAGCCAGCCAGTCGAGCAGCGAGCGGATACCTACTACACCAAGAGTCGTGGTGAGACCGGCCATGAGTAGAGCCGCTAACAATAAGCCTGGCCGTGCCAGGTGCCAGGAGAGGACCGGTTCCTCTAAGAGTTCGACATCGGTTGGATCATCCCAGAAGGCATCTTCCAGGGCATGGCGTAGGGAGGAAAGCGGGCTTACCTGTCCCCCAGACAGGGTTCCACAAGGGTCCCCACCCTTACCTGTCCCCCAGACAGGGTTCCCCGCACCACCCCCGCCCCTACGGAGCCCCGATACCTCAAGTCTGCCAAGACAGGCGTGCCACACCTGCACGATAAATCGGGGGACGTGCTCGATAAATCGGCACTCTACAACAGCCAACAAACGTTTCACACGGCCCGGTGTAAACCAGGGCCCGATGGCACAGAAGGTGACATAACTGAGGAAGAGTACGGGCAACAATACAAGTGAGGATAGCAGCCCTGAACGAGTGTCATCAAGCGGATCACCATAGGCCAGCAGGCGCACTGTCCCGGGGAAGGTGACCGTCGATTGATTGAAAATCAGTAGCAATAATACGATACAGCCGAGTATCCCGCTGATGATCAGGAGCAAAGGGCGACGACGTTGCCAGCGCGGACTGATTAACGCGGCATAATGCAGACCGATAGCAAGCCAGATATAGGGAACGCCAAGTCCAGGCAGCCAGAGGAGATGCCACAGGACGTCCATAAAGGTCAGTCCTGATACATTGGTGGACACGAAAGAAGTGGGAAGCAGGCTGAAGATGAGTATTGCATGAATGAAGAAGAAGCAGGCTGAGAGCCCCAGGCCAACGACTCCCAGCCGTGTAATGCCCGCCCGGCGATCACCGTTGAGCCAGACGGTGAGGGTCAGCCAGAGAAAGGCCACCAGGTTAAAGATGGAGAGCGCCAGCGCGATGGCCTGTACTAATTGAGCAGGTTCGTGCAGATGAACAAGTGACATATCATTCCTCTTGGTAGAGCGGCACCCATTCGCCCCGGCGGTCCTGCACCAATGCGACGCCGTTCTCATCCCAGATAATCATGCGATTGAGTGTGTAGATGAGGGTCGCCCGTGCCCGTGCAACCTTGTCATCGACGGCTGTTTCACTGAGACCCCAGGAGGCGTAAATGCGCCCATTCGTACGACTGACGGCACGTTTGTCGTGCAGATTGAGGCGGGCGGCGATCTGTTCGTTGGTCATTCCCTGCGCCAGCAGTTCCACCACGCGCAGCTCGTTCGGCTCAAGCAGAGCACGAGGCGACTGTTCATCGAGGTCGCGCACTTCCTGTACGCGATCTTCTATCTCAGGATCAACCAGGCTGCGACCGTTAATTGCGTCACGCAGCAGGGGGACAAGCATGTTGGGCAGCAGGTAATTGCTTTTGCGTACATAGGCGTAGTGGGTCAGGATGCCAGAAGCACGAAACTCACGATAGTATTCGTCGTCATCTTGAATAGAGTAAAAGACGACGGGCATGCGCGGGCGCTCACGACGTATGGCGACCGCAGCTCCTACACCACTCAGGGCGTTGCGTTTGGACTGTGGATCCTGCAACTGCACATCCATCAAGATGACATCCATGTCGAGTTCCAGCGCCCGTGCGACGGCCTCACGTCCAGTGGATGCCTCACCAACGACCTGCACAACCCCGGTAGCCTGAAGTCCTTCGCGTAATGCTTTTCGTAGTGGTCCATGATCGTCAACCAGCAGTAATTTTATGCTTGCCATAGCTATATACTCTATACCTCAGATCAATGGTGTTCTTGGAGCTAAGTATAGCAGTTTCTGGACAAGGTAGATAGGTTTTGTGTGCAGGGGGGTGAGGTTCAGATTTTGCGTCGAGCCGGGCCACCCAATCTCCCAGGGCGCAGGCAAGCTGACGCCCCTACTAACTGCCCGGGCGTGGTTAGTAGGGGCGTGTAGCTCCCCGATTTATCGTGGGAGCCTGCGCCCTGGGGTGGGGCCTCGTTCGAGTAGATGCTTCGTGCAAAATTTTGACGCTCATTCTGTGCAGGGTGAGCAAGGTTCAAAATCTCTACCTCCCCCAGTCCAAGAAGATGGAGAAGCGTGGGAAAAAGCTAACAGGATCTTGATAGCTTCTTCATCAAATCTTCATAACTCTTCGGTTATAGTTGGAAGTGTTGAGAAGATAGATACAACAGAGCTTATAACAAATAAAGAGTTGACATCCTCCCAATCCCGTAAACGGGACGGGACTCCGACCCTCACAAGTCGGCTTTCCTGCTTCGTTGGAGAAAGTTTCACTTGTGCCATTGCAGCCACAAGCCAGCGCTTTCGCCTCCACAGGCATTGGCTTTCCCTGAGCCCCAGGGTAGCTTCTCAGTCTGGTAGCCATCGGTTGCTTGGTTATCACAACCGGCAAGTAGAAAGAGAGTGTAGAGTGGTTGAACACGCTAGTGCTTTTACCGTAGGGAACGATTTACCTACGAACCTTCAAACGCTATTCCGTTGTCAAAGTACTACGTGCATTCTAGCACAACTTGGAACAAATGTCAACAAAACGCGCATCTGCGGATGCCGTTCTTTCCTCCCATCCCGTGAACGGGAATGGGTATCCAGAACGGAGGTTTAATGAAGAAACGTTTATTCTGGCTCACTGGAATCGGCCTTGTCCTCGTCGTCATTGTCCTCATCGCTGGTATATTATACACGTCCAGCGTCTCCAGTGCCGTCAACCCGCAACATCAAGCTCAGGGAGCCGCAACGGTCACTGCAACAGCTCCCACAACAACCCCTAATTCATCGAACGGCCTGCGGGCATTTCAGATTGTATCCGCCCAGACCACAGCATCTTACAGTGTGTACGAAAATCTGATCTTCCAAAACAAACCGAATAATGATGCGGTTGGCACGACACACTCAGTGCAGGGCAGTTTCAGTATACGAACCGGTGCATCCCCGCTCGTCGCAGCGATGAATATTACCGTCGATTTGAGGACGCTGCAAACAGATTCGTCGATGCGCGATCACTTCGTGAGACAAAACTATCTGGAAACAGACACCTATTCTACGGCGACGTTCATCTCGACCTCCACCCAGGGCTTGCCGAAGACCTATAGCGATGGGCAGGTGATCCGGTTTCAGCTCATCGGCAATCTGACGATGCACGGCAAAACCAACAAAGAGGTGTTTGATGTGCAGGGAAAGGTCGCTGGGAACATGATAATGGGAACAGCGACGAGTACTGTTTATATGACAGACTTCGGCATCCAGCCACCAGACCTGGCGAACATCGCTATTGCACAAAATAAGGTTCTGATCACTGTCACTTTCACGGCGAAAGAAGCATGAGAAACTCCGCCCTCTCCTGGCAGTATCCCAGGGGCGCGTTGCAGCTGAGCAGGAGCGGAGTGAACCTTGCATAGGTTTTTTTAGGTAAAGCCGCCTGGGAAGGGGCATGGATACCAGGGCACGGCGGGCATACCTGTCCCCCAGACAGGGTTCCACAAGGGCCCACCCATCCACTCCACACCCCACTCGCCCCTACGTACTCGATGGGCACATTGCAAAAAACCTACCCCTGACGAGCGGAGTGAATGGTCACCGGAAGGCTGCCCCACGCATGTAACGTGTTGTTCGGCCTGCGTCGCGGCTGGCCGGTGAGCTCGATCCGTTCTACCCGCCGGGCGAGCGCTGTCAGCACGATTTCAGCCTCCACTCGGGCGACGGTTTGCCCGACACAGCGGTGGATGCCCATACCGAACCCGACGTGGCCCGAGGCGTTGCGTCTGATGTCGAAGCGGTCCGGGTTGGTCCAGCGCCGCGGGTCGCGGTTGGCGGCCCCGAGAAACAACAGCACCTTCTCCCCAGCCGGGATGCGTACCCCGACGACCTCGACCTCACGGTTCGTCGTGCGAAAGAAGGTCTGCACCGGGGACTCCCAGCGCACCGCTTCCTCAAAGGCCAATGCGGCCAACGACGGGTCCTCTCGCAGCACGCTCCACTGATCGGGGTGACTGGCAAGACCGTAGATGGCGGCGGCGATTCCATTGACTGTCGTGTCCAGGCCTGCGGTGAGAAGGGAGCGCACCAGCAGTGCAGCCCATTCTTCGGGGATCTTGCCCGTATCTGCCACCGCCCAGATCTGCGACCCGAAGCCGCCAGGGTGCAATGCCTCACGCCTGCAACTGGCCGTAATCCACGTCTGGACTGCCTGGGCATTCGCCATCGCAGCCTCGAGCAACTGATTGCGGGGCCCAAAGGCGTTGAACGCCAGGTTGCCGTACGGCAACAAGTGCTCGCGGCCTTCCTCGGACAGCCCGACAGCATCTCCGAAGACCTTGAGCGGATATACTTCAGCCAACTGGGTGACGGCGTCGAAACTGCCGAGCGCGGCGAGCCGGTCCACCAGGGCGTTGGCCTCACGTTCGAAATGCTCTCGCACCGCCTCCAGTGCCCGAGGTGACAAGATCGGGCCGACGACCTCCCGTGCGCGGGTATGTGCCGGCGGGTCGGCCTCCAGCAGCAGGCTGGGCGTGCGCCACGGCTTCTCCTTGCGGAAATCACTCAGGCCGACGCCGGCTGCCGACGAAAAGGTCTTCCAATCCTTGAGGGCGGCGTTCACTTGCTCATAGCGCGCCATCCCCCAGATGCCGTAGCGGTCTAAGTAGACCACTGGTCCTGCTTCACGCAGCTGCTCGTGAAAGGCGTGGGGCTCTGTAAGGTTCTCCAGGGAGAACGGGTCGGCGGTGATTGTTGGAACCCCTGCCGGTGTGGCGGCTGTCTCGGTCATAGTCCCTCCTTCTGGACTCTGCTGCACGCGGCGACATACTCTCTTCCGCTCCTGAGTGATGCGTAGATCGATACGTAACTAGAGTATATCCGGTTTTCCTGTGTGTCAAGCTCCCAGGTTGCCCATAGGCGTAAGGGTAGGTGAAGACACCACGCCACCCCAGGGCGACCGCAAGGGTCGCCCCTACCATACACGAAGCGGCTCGCCAAGTCCGTGCCGTGTATGGTAGGGGCAGGGGACCCTGTCTGGGGGACAGGTAATGCCCCCACCCTGGGAGCGGCACGGGGTGCGGCAATCGATCCCATTGTTGGTAACTCATACACCCGCACGGGTGTGCGAACTAGACCAGTTCGGGGATTGGCCCCATATGCTGTGTCCATATCGTACGCGCCAGTTCATGTGCGTTACTCATCACACCATAGCGCGCGAAGTATTGGCACGTGCGCTCGACATCACGAGCTAACAGTGAGAATACGTCCGAATTGTGATAGGGGTCGACCGCCTGGGCGAAGTCAATCAGCGTCACAGCCCCCTGCCAGTACAGAACGTTATACGCTGACAGGTCACCGTGAATGCGCCCATGGATCAGAGCCAGTTCGATGTTGCGTATCACGCAATCGAAAAGCGGCTGCACCTCCTCCTGTTCAAGCAGCACATCGCTGAGCCGAGGGGCCGGATCACCGGCAACGCCGATATACTCCATCAAGACGGCATTCCCGATCTGTGCGAAAGGTTGGGGCACATCAGCACCATACTCATAGAGCAGACGCTGCGTCTGGTACTCGTACTCGATCCAGGACGCCACCTGGGCGGCGCGCCCCCTCTCGGTCTTGCGCGTTGCCGCACTGCCACGGCGGCTGTTGCCATGTTCCGCCTGCCCCTGCTCATCGCGTTGGACCCGGCTGAAGCGATAGATCGCATCGTTCCGCAGGCTGCGGAACATGCGCGGACGATAAATCTTCACCGCCAGGTACTCTACCCCCGTCGATGGATGGGCTTCACAACAGTAAACAGTTGCCTCCTTTCCGCTGTGAGATTCGTGCAGCACATCAGTGATCAAATGCTGGTCATAGAACGGCGTCAGCGACGAAAGAATCCAGGGTGCATCGCGTTTCGACGCCAACAGCGTTGGATTGAATGCAGGTCTACGCTGCTGCTCTTCATACGCCTGTTCGCGCAGCCAGCGCTGGACCTCGGGGCTGCTTTCATAGCTCGTCTTTCTGACAGGTTTAGCTTGAACGTTAGAGCGCGTTCGGGCACGCTCGCGCACACCGGGCTTTATCTTCACGAACGTCACGGACTCTTCTTCGGCATCATCTTCAAAAAAACTCTTCAAGGTAGAAGCTCCTTTGTATGGATAGACACACCTTGTTTCTCGTCATCACATCTTGGGGTCTTCAGATTCTGGCTCATCGTTACCTCCCTTCTTTCACAAACCTGCTGAACGGAGCTGTGTAATCCAGGCGCGGACACACATCTCGAGTCCAAATGAAAGGCATACTGAAAATCATTTCAGGATCACAGGCATGGAATCACGCACAAAGGATCAGAGAAGTGGAAAGCATATCTCCAGGGGGTAGTATCCTAGAAGCCATATCTGGTCGGAGCAAGTTACAGGCTGAACATCACGGGAGGAACCACGAGCCGCTTACCAATGCTCGCAGTAAAACAAGAGAAACACCGGGCTCCCGGGCTCGTACGCTCAAACAGCGTAGCGAACACAACGGGTCCAGAGCATCACCTCATAGAATGTCACAGGCCAGCTAGCCTCAAAGAGGAGTACCACACCGTGTGGAGACAGAAGGAAAGGCAGTTCGTGACATATGTTTCACCTCCGCAAATCGTTAATTCCAGTACGAGCTTACCATACCACAATGCGGAAATCAAGAGTTAGCTGTCATTTGACAATTCCCTCTCCCCGAATTATAATTAGGTTGCCAACTAAATTAAATACCAAATTAATTGCCAACCTATCTCACTCGGAGGTAAGCAAGTGGATCGTAATACCAATGCAACTGCGCAGAAGCTTTTAGGGGCCCTTGACCAATTCGCCAGGGCCGAATGGCATCACCGGACGGTCGCTGGTTGTAAACCGAGCGAGATCAGGGTGTTGTTCTGTATCAAAAAGGGAGCAAAGCCCGATACCCACACAATGAAGGTATCGGAGATCAGCAAAGCTCTTCACGTGACCTCGCCGACCATTACCCAATTGCTGAAAGGTCTTGAAGCGAACGGGTTAGTCGAACGGCACATCGACCCGGCAGACCGGCGTTCTGTTGACGTCAGGTTGACGGAGAAAGGCGAAATGGTGGTCCAGCGGGCATGGGAGGTCTTTTCAACCTCTCTTCATGGATTGATTGAGTACCTGGGAGAGGAACAAAGCAATCAACTTGCCGAACTTCTACCCAAGGTGTTTCGCTACTTTAACGAAAAAGCAGGCAACGCGTACGGGAGTGATGATGAGGTTTAACTTTTTAATATGGACATGCGGATGGGTTTCCGGGGGCCGATAAATCGGCGGTGGGCGCGATAAATCGGCCCCTACGGCGTGCCGTCGCCGTTTGTGGTGTCCAGAGTATTTTGTTAAGGCAAGGTTCAATTGTGAAGAAGAGTCCTTGACCGTTGGAACCGTCACAGAATGTCACGCCTCCGCGAAGCGAAGGGTCTGTCGTGATCGGCAGCGAGATCCTTCGCTGGCGCTCAGAGCCTGCCCTTGAGCGAAGCGAAGGGATGACAGGACGGGACCGTTCTGTTGAGGAGGAACTGTCAAGTTCATTTGAACCATGCCTAAAATTCATAATCACGCCCCTACTTGAATGGAAATGAAGAAGTATGATTAAATTGCTGCGGTTTATGAAACCGTATCGAATGGCACTTATTCTTGTTCTGGTGCTTGCCTTTGTGCAATCCATGGCTAATCTCTATCTGCCAAGGATGATGGCAGATATTGTGGATAACGGGATTGTGAAAGGCGACACCGGATACATCTGGAGCACCGGTGCTCTGATGTTGCTGGTGACCATCGGAGGCGTCATCGCTGCGATCATCGGCAGTTTCTTCGCCGCCAGAGTTGCGACCGGCTTTGGCAAAATCATCCGCGCTCAAATTTTCAACCGCGTGGAACATTTTTCGCTGCACGAGTTTGATACGATGAGCACGGCTTCGCTGATTACTCGCACGACCAACGATACGACGCAGGTGCAGCAGGTCTGGGTCATTATCCTGGGCATCATGATTACCGCGCCCTTGATGATGATAGGTGGCATTATTTTGGCGGTTGCCCAGGATGCCGCGCTCTCATGGATTCTGGTGGTAATCATTCCGGTGCTGGCCGGTGCCATAATTCTGCTCATGAGCAAGGCCATTCCGCTCTTCCGCGTCATGCAGGTGAAACTTGATAAACTCAATCTCATTTTGGACGAGGGCCTGACCGGGGTACGCGTCATCCGTGCGTTCGACCGCACGAAGTACGAGGAGAGGCGCTTCGACGAGGCCAACCTCGATCTGACCGACGTGGCGATTAGGGTCAACAGGCTCATTGCCTCGCTCATGCCGATGATGATGCTGGTCCTGAACGTTTCAAGCGTCGCTATTCTCTGGTTCGGTGCCATCCGCATCAATAATGGAGAAATGCAGGTCGGCTCGCTCATAGCCTTCCTGCAATACGCCATGCAGATTCTGTTCGGGCTGCTGATGGTCTCGATGATGTTTGTCATGCTTCCACGCGCCGCGGCCTCTGCTGACCGCATTAATGAAGTGCTGGCGATGGAACCTGAGATCAAAGATGCCGAGCAGCTGAAACGGGCCGATGAGAAGAGGGGGTATGTCGAGTTCCAGGATGTCACCTTCAGCTATCCAGGCGCGGAAGAGCCCGCCCTCACAAACATTTCCTTCAGGGCCAAACCAGGCGAGGTCACGGCGATCATCGGTGGCACAGGTGCGGGCAAATCGACGCTGGTGAGCCTGATCCCGCGCTTCTACGATATCGACAGCGGTCATATCCTGGTCGATGGAGTTGACGTCCGCGAGATGTCACAGGAGCATCTGCGAGCGAAAATCGGCTTTGTGCCGCAAAAGGCGGTGCTCTTCTCAGGCACGATTGTTGAGAATATCCACTTTGGCAAAGAAGATGCTTCCGAAGAAGAAGTGAGGCACGCAGCTGAGGTTGCACAGGCGATTGAATTCATTTCGGACATGAAAGACGGCTTTGATTCGGTGATCGCCCAGGGCGGCACGAACGTCTCGGGTGGGCAGAAGCAGCGTCTCTCAATTGCACGCGCGCTGGTGAGAAAGCCGGAAATCTATGTGTTTGACGACAGCTTCTCGGCGCTGGATTTTAAGACCGACGCCAGGCTGCGAGCCGCGCTCAAAAAAGAGACATACGATGCTACTGTATTCATTGTGGCCCAGCGGGTCAGCACCGTCATGGATGCGGATCAGATAATCGTCTTAGATGAGGGGCGCGTGGCCGGCATCGGCACGCATCGAGAATTGATGAGGAGCTGCGAGGTCTATCGTGAAATAGTCACCTCACAGCTATCAATGGAGGAAATCGCGGAGGGAATCGCATGAGTGAAGAGCGTAGAGTACAACGATCCGGCGACATGCAGGGCGGTCCTATGGGGAGAGGCGGATGGGGCGCTATGGGCAGGCCGGTCGAAAAGCCGAAGGATTTCCAGAAGACGTTGATGCGGCTGCTCGGCTACTTTATGCCGCAGAAGTACAGCTTGCTGATCGTGCTCGGTGCAGCCATCCTAGGTACGGTGTTCAACGTTGTGGGCCCGAAGATCCTAGGATTGGCGACCACCAAGCTCTTCGAGGGCCTTATAGCGAAATACCAGGCGTTTCAGAGGCACCAGCCGGCTCCTGGGATTGATTTCCATTATATTGCGACTGTCCTGCTAATCCTGCTCGGGCTGTATATCATCAGTGCCGTCTTCATGTATATCCAACAATATGTGATGGCGGGAGTGGCACAGCAAACGGTGTACCGGCTGCGCAAAGAAGTGGATGAGAAACTGTCGCGCTTGCCGCTGAAGTTTTTTGACTCGCGCACGCACGGGGAAATCCTGAGCCGCATCGTCAACGACATGGATAACATCAGTACCACCTTGCAGCAGAGCCTCACGCAGTTGATCACATCCGCGGTCACGCTGCTTGGTGTGATCGTGTTGATGCTGACCATCAGCCCACTGCTGAGCCTGGTGGTGGTGCTCACACTGCCCCTGAGCCTGATCGTCACAATAGGGATTGCAAAGCGCTCGCAAAACTACTTCAGGACACAGCAAAGGTCACTTGGACACCTCAACGGCCACGTCGAGGAGATGTATACTGGTCATAAGATCATCAAAGCCTTTGGGCAAGAAGGCAGGTCCATCGCCAAATTTACGGAGTTAAACGAGCAGCTCTATAATGCAGGGTGGCGGGCGCAGTTCGCTTCGGGCATGATTATGCCGCTGATGCGGTTTATTGGCAACCTCGGCTATGTCTTCGTGGCCGTGGTCGGCGGCATCATGGTCACCAAAGGAGCTATTGCCATTGGGGATGTGCAGGCGTTCATCCAGTACGCACAGCAATTTACCCAGCCAATCACCCAGCTGGCGAATTTCGCCAACGTGATTCAATCGACGATGGCCTCGGCTGAGCGTATCTTTGAACTGCTTGATGAGCAGGAAGAGGTACCAGAGGCTGTTGATGCCAAGGTCATTGAGGCTCCGCGGGGCGCGGTCGAGTTCCAGCATGTCAGATTTGGATACAAAGAAGACGCCGTGCTGATGGAGGATATGAATATCGATGTGCAGCCGGGCCAGATGATCGCGATTGTCGGTCCGACGGGTGCAGGCAAGACAACCCTGGTCAATTTGCTGATGCGTTTCTATGAAGTCAACGGCGGTCGCATCCTGGTGGATGGCGTGGACATTACAGAGATCAAACGTGGGAAGTTGCGCCGCACGTTCGGCATGGTGCTCCAGGATACCTGGCTCTTCAACGGGACGATACGCGACAATATTGCCTATGGCCGTGAAGATGCCACGGATGAAGAGATCATCCGCGCAGCCAGGGCGGCCAACGCCGACCACTTTATTCGGACGCTGCCGGAGGGCTATAACACCGTTCTGAACGAGGATGCGACCAACATCTCGCAGGGACAAAAGCAGCTGCTGACCATTGCTCGTGCCTTCCTGGCCGATCCAGAGATTCTGATTCTCGATGAAGCGACCAGCAGCGTCGATACCAGAACAGAGATTCTCATCCAAAAGGCGATGAGTGAGCTAATGAAAGGCAGAACAAGCTTTGTCATTGCCCACAGACTCTCCACCATTCGGGACGCAGATTTGATCCTTGTCATGGATCACGGCAGCATCATAGAAAAGGGCACCCACGCGGAGCTTCTTGCGAAACGCGGCTTCTACGCCGACCTGTACAACAGTCAGTTTACAGGCCGAGTCCTCATAGAGGAGGGGGTGTAAGCACTAGTTTAAGAGCTGCGAGAGGACGACCGTTGAATTGAAGGAGGCAGATGATGGATGAATTACACGGTTTTTTACGAGCAGAGCAGGATGCCCGAACACTGGCCGATCGTCGCGCTGCTGGCAGGGAGCTTCGTACTAAAGTGCCTCGTTCCAGTCATGCCGAGTGGACCCCGGCTGCTGATCGTCCTGACCCGCTGAGCCTGCTGGAGGAACAGAACCGCTCCCGATTGCTACATCTGGTGCCGCTTCGCTATACACGGATGGCCGCTTCGCCTTTTACCTTTCTTCGTGGGTCGGCGGTCGTCATGGCAGAGGATCTCGCTGCAACTCCAGTCAGCGGGGTCCAGGTGCAGATTTGTGGCGATGCGCATCTCAACAACTTTGGCATCTACGCCACCCCGGAACGTAATCAAGTCTTCGATGTCAATGATTTTGACGAGACACTGCCGGGTCCCTGGGAATGGGATATCAAGCGATTTGCCGCTAGCATCGTGGCCGCCGGTCGGACGAACGGCTTCCCTGCCGCGACGAACAGGCGGGCGGTTTTGAATGGTGTCCAATCGTATCGCGAGCACATATGGAAGTACAGCGAAATGCGCCATATCGATGTCTGGTACTCGCGTATTGACTACGAGAGTTCGCTCCAATTCGTGCGGCGCACGTTTCGCTGGTACATCGAGAAACAGCGCGAAAAATCGCGCCAGCGCTCAAGCCTGCAGGCGTTTCCCAAACTCACGATGCAAGTCGATGGCCAGTACCGACTCAAAGATGACCCACCGCTGATCGCGCACCTCGATGACGAAGTACTCACCCACCAGTTGAGAGGGCTGGTGGAAGCCTACCGGCCAACGGTGCAGGAGGATCGACGGGTGCTGCTCAGCAAATACCACTGTGTGGATGTCGCTCAGAAAGTTGTTGGTGTGGGTAGCGTCGGCACGCGGTGTTATGTCATCTTATTGCTGGGGAACGACAGCAACGACCCGCTGCTCTTGCAGATCAAGGAAGCTCAGGCCTCGGTGCTCGAACGACACCTGGGCCCGAGTGCCTTTCCCAATCATGCCCAGCGAGTTGTGTGCGGGCAACGTCTCATGCAGGCGGCCAGTGACCTCTTTCTTGGGTGGACACGACTGGGCACTACCGACTATTATCTACGCCAACTGCGAGACATGAAGTTAACGGTGAATCTCGAGACGCTGATCCCAGATGGCTTCATCGAGTATTGCCGATTCTGTGGATGGGCTCTTGCTCGTGCCCATGCACGCTCAGGCGATCCTGCGCCCATCAGCGGCTACCTGGGTAAAAGCGATACGTTTGACCGCGCGATTGCAGCTTTCGCTGAGAAGTACGTGGACCAAACCGAACGCGATCATGCCGCGTTTGTCGCTGCTGTGCAGGCCGATAAGGCTGTCCAACACCTGCCGCGCTAAACAAGCACAGGAGCGTATGCTGGAGGCACGGGCATGGGGCTACCGGATCGGCACCTTGCAATCGACGCCAACGGGTCTCAACCTCTATCGTCGCCTGGGGGTTCCGCGAGTATTGCACATTTCAGGCGTACCTCTGGCAAGGGGAGTGAGTCATACTCTCTGCGATCACCCAGGAGCGAAGAGCGATGCGCACTTTCACCTGTCAACAAAAAAGTACCAGTGAAGGGAGTCCCTTCACTGGTACTTTGTCTCGCCAGGCGTTTAGGCCAAGCCAGAAGTTCATCTAGTCACCGTGGTGACGGTGGCTGCTTCGACCAGGATGCTCACTATCAGAATCAAAAGCGGTGGTGATGCCTGTGATGGAAGAAGTGGTGGTGGTGGTGGTGGTGGTGGTGGTGGTGGTGGAAGGAGAAGGAGCCTCCACAATCGAAACAGTCGTTAGACCCGAAGTTGTCAAAGTTGTTAAACCCGCCACAATCGAAACAGTCGTTAAAC
>WNFB01000905.1_pt1 | contig 24935 bp, 15 predicted proteins | sample 5400501 | NCBI WGS metagenome assembly WNFB01 (sample SAMN13153341, study PRJNA577476) | soil metagenome | isolation source: 200 cm saprolite under Douglas fir tree site 2 hole 1 | place: USA:California | collected 2015-04-18 | reverse complement strand
GGCTGGACCGCGGTCCTTTACTATGGGTTTGACGAAGCAAAATCGCGCGATGCGCGGCGATTCTCGCCAGTGCGCGGCAAGAGCGATCTGTTTCTTGGAAACATTTCGTACAAGCTGAATTCACTTGTCACGTTTGCTTACGAGCAAGGGCTCTACCGCACGCGAGCCGCGAACAACTCTACTTTGGGAGTCTGCCGCTGCTACGCGGTGTTCCCAGCCGAGCGGCACACAATGTGAGATCGGAGTTTGCTACGATCTTCACCTTCTAGTAGTAATTATTTTCGGAGTAGTTATCGTAAGCCAATTCGTCGGCCTTGACACTCCCATTCTCACTGTTAACCGCGTGCCGGACTTCTGCCAGACTTTGGCGTCATCTTTGCGACTTCTTGAGTCAAAGTCTGGCGAAGAAGCTTGACCGCGCGCCGTCTAATTTCAATCGTGGAGTGCGTGTAATCGTCCGTTATGTCTTTCGGCTCGTGTCCGAGAAGATCCCGCCGGACAGTCTGCAGGTTTCGGACATCGAGAAATGGAAATCCGTTCACGGACAGATTCCGCCCGGCTCCGTCGTAATGGTCGAAGGCATGGCCGAATCCGCAGCTCGCGACACGTACAGTCTTCCCCCGGCGTGTCACTCGCCGCGCTAAAGTTCCTGCACTTGCAGTGTCACATTCTCTTCCATGGTCACGAGCCACTCGATACCGATACAACGCCGACACTCGAGGGGGAGGCATGGTTGATGCGCAACGGCTACACAGAAGCTGAGGGGGTCGCGAACGCTCTCGGCGTAAGCACGCGCGCGGTCACGCGCTATCTTGGCGCCTGATCACGGCCCGAATCTGTTGCGATACTCCTGCGAGGTCACAAAGCCCGTGACCATCCCGCGCGCGTCGTTGGTTGAATCGAGCACCTGGATCCATTGCAGATAGAAAGCGTCCGGCTGCCGTCGCAGGTATCCAAAGTATTCCATCACCGCGTAGGCCTGATGATTGTACTTAGTCGAGACTTCAGTGCTCTCGACAATCTGTCTTAACACCTGCGCCCGCGTCATCGTCGAGTTGTTCAAGCCGTCAATCATCGCTTGCCGACTCGACGACGTCACGCCTGCGGTGTTCAGCAGCGCGTCTACGTACTGTTGATTCGTTAGCCCGTTATAGGTGGTGGCAAACGCTGGCCGCGCCATGAAGCCGTTGATGAAGGCCACCTTCGCGGCTTCCAACTGATTGGCATCAAGGAAACCGCTGACGCTCGCCAGGTCAGGCACGAATTCTGAGTAATCAGGCTTCCGGCCAAAAGCCACCGGATAAAATCGATAGACAAAGTAACCACGGTCCTGAAACTCTGCCGACTGAAAGAAGAGTTGCGAGACGTGTATGCGATCGCATTGGGTCGTATCGCCTGAGCAGTTGTTGATCGTGCTGATCCAACCGGCCAGGCCGGGTGGATCAGGTTCGCGGCCGAGGAAGTCCAGATACTGCTGGCGCACAAAGAAGTTCGTGCTGTCAATCGGATCGGTACCATTACTGGCGTCGTTATCGGTAATCGTAACGGCCGCGGTTGACTGCGCGCCCAGCGTGGCGCCGCTCGGACCGTTGAGACTGACGGTGAAGCTCTCGGTGCCTTCGGCGTAAGAGTCGTCGACGATGGCGATTGAGAAAGTCTTCGGCGACGCATCGCCGGCCGCCCAGGTAGCAGTGCCGATGGTGTTCTCGTAATCACAGCGCGGTGAGGCTATGCCGTTAAAGACATTGCAATTCTGCAAGCCGACACCGTCAACCGTGGCAAAGTTGACCGCGGCACTGCCGGTCGTATCACCTGAACGAGTCACCGTGATGTCCACGCGCGGCGAGCCTTCGCTCACCGTGTAAGTAGAAGTGCTGAATTGAATAGTCTTCGGTGTTGGAGTCGGCGTCGGCGGGGGCGGGACTGCGGTCACCAGAGCCAGTCCGGTTACATTGGTGAATCCCGTATCGCCCACCAGGGTGCTCGCGCCGGTCGCCTTGTTGATTCTGTAGAGATTGCCGGTGCCGCCCACACTGCCGGCGTAAAGATTTCCGTCCGGGCCAAACTCGAGGCTGCCGGCATTAGATCCAACGGAACCAATAACCGTAGCTGCTCCGGTCGCTAGATTGATCGTCACCAGGTTAGACGAGGTTTTTGAGCCGCCCGTGGTGCCGTACATTGTCCCTGTGGTCTGGTCGTAGGCGAGGCCGTCGATAGGCCCGATCCCGGTTGATCCGATCAGGGTGGATGTGCCGGCAAAGGGATTCAGAGTCTTCAGTTGCGAAGGCCCGCCAGAAGAGAAGATGACCGCGCCGTATAGCGTCGACCCAACCCATTCCAGGCCGTCATACGATCCGCCGTTTGAGATTGGACTTCCGATCGCTGCGCCGTTGTTAATATTGAATTCCTGACCGGCGAAGCTGCCGTCGCTGAATTGCGAAAAGGCGCGCCGAGTTGAGTTATTGTAAACAATCTCAGTTGTGCCACCTCCCACGGGAATGTTTCCAATCAATGTTCCCGCACCTGTGGTTAGGTTTAATGAAAACAGTTGCCCACTCCTGCTCGAGCCGAACAGGGCCGGAAGAGTTGGTGAAGGCACCGGCGTCGGCGATGGCACCGGGCCGCTGCCCAGGATGATGGCATCAAACTCAATCTGCGCTGGGCCGGTGAAATTTTCGGGAATGAGCTCGAGAAAGTAGAGTCGCACCTTTTGGCCGGCGTAAGCAGAGAGATCGCTTCCATGCGCTAGCCATCCGGTGTCGTGATAACCGGCGGTGGTCCCCGTGGAGAAAGTGTAAAGAACCGCGAGCACCGCATTGGTAGACGGATTGCGCAACTGAACGCTATACGTTCTGCCAACGGTCGCGCCGCAGCAGAAGTTCCATTGCGTGCGGTCCTTCCAGGTAAGGTTAGACAAACCGCTGGGAATCGTCACATCCTGATACATGCGGTACTCCATTGGTCCAGCGCCATCAAAGCCGTTCCACGCATCGTAAACGCCTGCTTGCGGTGATGTCGTCGTGATGCCGTAACCTGAAAAGCCTCCCGCGCCGGCATGACTGACAGTCCACGGCGCAAACGGAGTTCCTGCCCCGCCGGTCGAGACCGTCGAAACGTTCCAGCCACTGAAGTCCCCGCTCTCGAAACTTCCATTGAGTCCAAACTGAACGCTGAAGTCCCATGACTGCGAAGGCTGATGCCCGCCGCTGTAATTGATTGTCAGAGTGAATTTGACGTTTGGGTCGGCGGGCATGCTCGAACTCAAGGAGATCGAAAACGGCGTGTTGTTCGCAGCGCTTCCGCCCGAAGCGGCGAGATTAGGATAAGTGGAGTTACCGTTAACGATCGTGACGCCTGAGGTTGAGCTGCTAAGTGTAGTATTGATGCCAGAGGCGGCCAACAGGCCGGTGTTATTCAAAATGATATTCACCGTCCCGCTCTGACCGGGTGTGATGGATGCGCCCCCGCTTTGACTTTGAGTGACTGAGCCAAGTTCGAGAAATGCTTTGCCTACTACGGGCCCTCCCATTGACTGCAAGGCTGCGTAAGGCATTAGGATGCCGGCGCCAGAATTTCTGTCTGTGCCAGCTCCTTCGATATCAACGGCTGTGCTGGTGAGCACCGCTTTGATCTGGGCCGGTGTTAATGCGGGGTTAGCGGATCTGATCAGGGCAGCTATTGCCGCCGCGTGCGGCGCCGCTGCTGACGTTCCATAAAACTTCGTGGGGAATCCACCGGCGCCGGAGACGCTGACGCCATCGGCGGCGGTCACGTCCGGCTTTTGCAAGACTGTTCCGCCATTTGACGAAAAGTTGCCTGGGGTGATTGCTGTACTGTTCCCATTGAAGAAGATCCGGCGGGGTCCGTCGGAGCTGAATGTCTCGACCGTGTTAGTGGAGTTAAAGACTGCCGGAAACGTGCAAACTGCGCAAACGGCGGCAACCCCGTATGCTCCCGAAGCGGCATTGTGCCCGTGGGTCTCGCCCTCGGTATTGAAGTTGAGCCTGCCGCGATTAGTGCTCAAGTGGAGAAATCGGTTGGCCGCTCCCGTTTTCTGGAGAATCACTACGCGGTTATTGAGGATATTCCCGCTGTTAACCTGCTCGTATGGATCTTGAGTGCCGCTCTGGATGTTGGTTGAAGAAGCAACCACGGCGGTGCCCGTGCTATTAAGGACAAACAGATCGTAGTCGTTGCTGGCTCCGCCCAGAGGATCCGCCCAATGCAGATTCAGCGGGCCGCCGCTTGCGGTGATTGTGTCGTACTGAGAAACCGCAGCAGTCGGATCAAAGTCGTGGACCTTTCCACCCGGCACAAGCGAAAGAGTGCTGCCATCGACAAAGTCTCCTTCCCAGGTGCCCGAGGTGCCATCATTCTTGTTGCCCGAATTAGCGGCTGAAGAAAAATAGAGGGCCCCTGAGGCAACTACGTCATTGACCGCCTGAGTGGCAACGCCCGCGTTGTTGGTCGATATCACGGCTGAGGTCTGGCCGTCCTGAAAAGGCGATTCAACGAAATACCCGACATCATCGAGGATAATGTCGCAACCGGCGGTTCTTAGACCTCGGATGTTCTGCGCAAAACTGGTAATACCGCCGCCAGCGGTGGCAAAGAACAACTGGGCTCCTGGCGCAAGGTCGTGAATAATCTCGAGCATCGCAGTGCCTTCGTCGCCGGCGCCTGCCTGTCCAGGCAGGACGGTTACCGCCCCGAGATCGCCGGTTGCCTGGCTGGTTGCAAGATTACTCACGCCATCCGACAGCACGCCAATCTTTATACCCGTGCCGTCGACGTTGAAAGTTCCGCGCGCGCTGAACGCTTTGTGGGTGGTGTCACCCTCGGAAGTAGCAATGCCAATCTTGACGGACGCGTCTGGAGCAACTGAAGCGGCGATCGCTTCCCGGATCTCCGCGCGAACCCGGCCGTCCTGATTGGTGAAATCCGCAAAGGAAGGCGGTGGATAAGTCTGCATTGGAGCCTGTGAGAAAATTGCTTCCTGCTTTGGCTGAATGAATCGCACCTGAGGGTAATCGGCGATCGTTTCCAGTTGATCGAGCGAAGCAACCACTCGCAGACTGTGATACTGAGGAAATACGTTAGAGACTTCGGCTCCCAAGCCGTTGAGATCGCGGAGAAGCTGTTCGTCAACGATCGCAGTAACATCAACGGTCACTACTCCGGTATCGTCCGCGCCGACATCAACAGCGAGTGTTTGCACGCCGGCGGCGACGCCTTGCCCGCGTCGCATCTTGATTGCATAAAGAAGCTGCGAGTCAATCTTCTGCTGCGCCGGGGTTCGTGACTCTTTGTCAACTTCGAGGGCCTGAATCTGCTGCCAGGCGCTGTCACTGATGTCCCGCTGCGGTTCCTGGCGCCTAACCGTACCCGTGCCGCCCGCCGGCGATGGCGCCGGAACCGACAGTGGCCGACTCGAACGGAGACGCGACGCCGACGTGAGGGTGTCGCTGACGAAGAATAGGAGAAAGAGTGCGAGCAGAAAGAGAAAAGCGCCGGTCCGTCTTTTCATGATTACTCCTGAGGCTCGAGGTGAGTTGTTAACACCGCAAGTCGTGAGACCAGCGTCAGCGCAATTCCAGCGAAGCCAAAACGGGGAGGAAGAGCACCGATCACAATCTGATCATTTCAGGCTGCTGACTGGGGGCGCGCAAGATCGCCAATAATTCTTCCTGAATTTCCTGAGAACTCGAGCGCAATTCTATGACATTCCGCAGACGATCTTGTCCAGCTCAATATCTCAACAACGCCCGAGACTAAAGCTCGATGAAGTGCGCATTTTATGGTGCCACCGAGGTCTGCAGAAACTGGTTTGGACCAACCAGTAAGGTAACCGTCAGAAGTCGGCCGTTGCTGTGAATGCGAACTATCCCCACGGAGGTTGTCATTTTCCGCCGCGATGCAGCCGCTGTCAAATGGAATCTCATCATGGGCCGCTTGGGGGTCTATTAAATCTCACGGCCTGAGTCGGACGCTATCATAAAGCCACATGGTCCAGATGTCGCCCGCAAGATTGACCGTCAAAAGGAACGCCCGTCATATCGGCTTTCAAGACCAGGTACAGCGAAGGATGTCGAGATAAAAGTCCGGTCGAAGCAGCCAGTTGCTACTGCTTATCGGAACGCAGCCGGATCCCCCCATACGTAAGCGTGTAACGAAGCTCTACTTGAGCAGAAGAATGGCCCACCAGAATTTCGTACTCTCCAGGCTCTGCGCGCCATTGCTTTGTATTGACGTCGTAATACGAGAACGCACGTTCATCCAGCGTCACATTAACCTGCCGCGTCTTGCCCGGCTCGAGATTGACCCTGGCGAAACCCTTCAACTCCTTTTCGGGTCGTGGCGTCTTCGCTTGCTTGCTGTGCACATAAATCTGCGCGACTTCAGCGCCGGCGCGTTTGCCTGTGTTCTGCACGTCAAACGAAAGTTCGTAGCGCGGGCCGGACGAGGCGGCGTCAGTCACCGCATGTGCGGCGAGATTGTTGTATTTGAAGTTTGTGTAGGACAGACCATAGCCAAACGGGAAGAGCGGCTTTGTTTGGTTGCGTTCATAGCCGCGATAGCCGACAAAGATTCCTTCCTTGTACACGATTCGCTTCGTACCTGGTTCGGGGTAATAGCTGTCGTGGGTGGGATTGTCTTCCCAGCGGCGCTCGAACGTCACCGGCAAGCGGCCCGAAGGATTCACGCCTCCAAAGAGCACCTCGGCCAGCGCCGTACCGCCTTCCTGTCCCGGATACCAGACCTCAAGCAGAGCCGGAACGCGATCGAGCCAGGCGTTCATGTCAACGCTGCCGCCTGACGTGATCACAACGACGGTGTGCTTGTTAGCGTCCGCTATTTCACGAATTAGCTCATCCTGCCCAGGAGGTAGAGTGAAGGTTCTGTCCGCGCCTTCGCTCTCTGTGTCCGGATTGAAACCAACCGCGACCACCACGACATCAGCGCCGGCGGCCATCTTTTTAGCTTCCGCTTCCACGGTAGCGCCAGGAGCCAGGATTCCCACTCTCAACCAGGCGCCGAATCGATTTGAACGGCCGTGTTGCTCAAGCACAATTTTATGAGGGCGCCGATCGAGTGTCAGCTTTGTATAGCCTGCGACGCTTCTTGCACTCGTCCAATTGTCGAGAACGAGTTTGTCGTCAACGAACAGCCGGTGCCCGCCGATTTCGTCTCTGGTCGTCAACACGAAAATACTGTGATCTCCTGCAGTCTGTGGCGAGTAGTAGCCGGTCCAACGGGATGAAAGGGTCTGCTCCGGGAAAGACGCGCTCGAGCCTGGTCCATAGTTGATGTGCTGCTCGGTGCGGGTAACTAACGGCGTGCCTTTCAAGTCCGGGGTACTGAAATACTCGGCCAGCAGACCCGTTGCGCCATTCGTCGTGGCAGTAGTGAAGTTCGTAGCCTGGGCCATCTCGGCCAATGATGGTATGCCGCGATGGTAATAGATCCTGGTCGCCGGGCCGGCGGCGTTGCTCAAACCTTCCATGAAACTTATTGCTCGAAAGGGTTCGACGCGGGCGCTCCCTCCGCCGACGGGCACCGCCGGATAAGCACCCGGGCCGATGATAGCGATGGATTTGGTCTTGTTCTTATCGAGCGGCAACAGGTTTTCGTCATTCTTTAGAAGGACCATGCTCTCACGCGCGGATTCGAGCGCGATCTGACGGCCTTGAAGATTAAAGCGTGGGATTGACAAGTCCTCCTGCTCGCGATCCAACCAGCCGAACCTGATGGCGGTGCGCAGGATACGGCGCACCTTGTCGTCAATAGTTGCTTGAGAAACCCGGCCATCCTTGATTGCCGGCAGCAGTGTCTGGAGGTTCATGTGCGCTGGGGCAGGCATCTCCAGATCCTGGCCGGCGTTTGCGGCCGCCACGCCGTCATAAGTCGCGCCCCAGTCTGACATGATCAGTCCGTCGAAGCCCCAGTCCTGCTTTGCAATTTCAGTGAGCAAGTGATGGTTCTGCGAAGCGTGCTCGCCGTTGACGAGGTTGTAGGAGTCCATGATCGCCCCGACTCGCGCCTCTTTGACCGCGGCTTCAAAAGTTGGCAGGTAGATCTCATGCATCGTTCGCTCGTCGATGATCGAGTCCGTGTTGTGGCGGTCAAACTCTGAGTTGTTTCCCATGAAATGTTTGATCGTGGCTGACACACCCTGGCCCTGCACGCCCCGGATATAAGCCACCGCGAGGCGCGATGCGAGGAAGGGATCCTCGCCAAAGTATTCGAAGTTGCGCCCGTTCATCGGTGCGCGATAGATGTTCACGCCCGGTCCCAGCAGGAAGTGCACGCCCTTCGCGCGCGCGTCTCGCGCAATTTCGGCGCCGGCTTGTTCGGCAAGTTGAGGGTTCCAGGTAGCCGCGAGCGCGATCCCTCCGGCCATCGTCGTCGCCGGGCCAAAATTTCGTACGCCGATCGGCCCATCCGCCATCTTCAAGCGGGGTAAGCTGAGACGGGGAAGGCTACGAGTAAAAAATCCATCAACGCCCCCGAGCAGATCGATCTTTTCTTCGAGCGTCATCTGACGAAGCAGCGATTCCACGCGACTCTCCACTTCGGCCCTGGAGGCAGGCGTTTGCGACGCCCCGCGTTGAGCGCGTTCAGGATTGGCAAGCACGATCAGCAACGATAAAGCCAGTAGCATAGACGATTGCTTTCGCATTGGAGGCACGTTTCCTTTCAACCAATAAATGATCTGATTTAGCCCCTGAGGCTGCCGACACTCCGCGCCGGGGATGACGCTCGCGTACCTGAGCCTGGTGCCAGAATTCCAAGCAGTAACTACAGTTCACCTGGCCTGACTCGAGGCTTCTCTGTTGACTTAGTTCAACCGGGCCAACGCGATGCTCCTTGCCTCAGGTTCAATTAGCCGATCAAACGCTACACTCTAGACGCGCAACCCTATTTTGGGCAAGAAAATGTTAAAGTCCGGCAGCGTCAGGGAGCATAAATGACAGCAGACCAAGAGCTGGATTTGAATTCTGTCGGTGAGCGCGCGCGTCGCCGCATCATGCGGCGCATCATGCCTTATTTATTCGTGCTCTTCATCATCGCCTATCTGGACCGCGTCAACGTGGGCTATGCCGCGCTGCAGATGAAGGGCGACCTGGCTTTCACTGATGATGTGCTTGGCCTCGGCGCCGGAATCTTTTTCATCGGTTATTTTCTACTGGAGATTCCCGGCAGCCTTCTGGTTGAAAGATGGAGCGCGCGCGGCTGGATAGCCCGCATTTTGATCACCTGGGGAATAGTGGCGATTTTGATGGGCTTCATTCGGACCAGGAACCAATTCTATGTGCTGCGTTTTCTGCTTGGCGCCGCCGAAGCGGGTTTTTTCCCGGGCATCATGGTTTACTTCACCCACTGGTTCCGCTACCAGGATAGGGCCAAGGCGGTCGCGATGTTTATGGCCGCTATCCCAATCGCTAACATCCTGGGTTCGCCATTGTCCGGCCTACTGCTCGGTATGCATCAATTTGGGCTGACTGGCTGGCGCTGGCTGTTTATCATCGAAGGTGCGCCGGCGATCATCTTCGGCGTCGTTACCATTTTTTATCTCACTGATCGACCACATCAGGCGAACTGGCTCGCCGAAGATGAGCGTAAGTGGATTACGCAGGAACTGGACCGCGAACACCAGGCAAAGCACGCAGTACACTCCTATCGCATACTCCAGGCGTTCCGAAATCGAGAGGTGATTCTTTTAACACTGACCTACTTCTTCATTGTCACAAGCGTGTATGGATTCACCTTTTGGCTGCCTACCATCGTCAAGCAGCTATCAGGGGCGTCCAACCTGAAGGTAACTCTCATTTCGGCGTTGCCCTACTGTGTCGCGTTGGTCGCTATTCTCTTGATCGGTTGGTCGTCGGATCGAACCAGAGAGCGGCGCTGGCACGCGGCAATCTGCATGATGGTTTCGGGCTTTGGACTTTTGTTAAGCCTTGCTGTGCGAGATCACATTGCCCTCGCCGTGGCGGCATTTTGTTTAGCAGCTGCCGGAATGTACGGCTATCTTCCCGGTTTCTGGGCGCTACCGACAAGCTTCCTCACCGGTACAGCAGCCGCAGCTTCAATTGGGCTGATTAACTCCATTGGAAATCTTGGTGGCTTCGCCGGTCCATACGTGGTTGGCTATCTCAGCCAGCGCACTAAATCGTACGTTGGCGGCGTGACCTATCTCTCCCTGTCGGCACTCGTGGCGGCGGGTCTTGTTCTGTCGCTTCGAGCTACGCGGAGAAAGCGGTCCGTGGTGTAGGAAAGTATGGAGGTGTCACCGTGGTCGGAACGACACTTCTCTCCCGTCTCGTTCTACGTTCAGCGTCAATCCATCCTCAGAGGGCGGCAGAAAATTCTTCGCCAAGAAGCGCCAGCTCTCACCAATCAAGTTGAGAAACACGCTGCAAGCCGGAGCATGATTCGGCTAATCACTTCCTGACTCATCGGACGTTGCTGATGCTGTTCTTCACCGTGTCGTGCTTGGTCTTCATGATGTTGCTGATCGCGGTGAACGTCCGGCTCTCGCTCTGCATCTGCGACTGGAGTTGCAGGTATTGCAGATTGAAGCTCATCTGTGTCTCCTGCATCGACTTCGTGGTGTGCATCGGTCCTGTCTCGCTGGAGCCACTCGCCGCCGCACTGATCGCGCCGCCGCCGGCGATACCGCCGAGGGTATACCTGGTCAGACTCGTGGCCTCTGCTGAAGTGAGACCTGGGATGATTTTCCTCACGATCTGCCTCGCCGATGCCAAGAGATTGACCCGTGGGAGCGCGGCGAAAAGTTGCTTCCTCATCTGCACCGTCAGCTGGTCGAGTTCATTCCGATACTCCGCCGACAGTTGCGACCGGACCTTTTGATGCTGCGCAATCATCGCCTTCAACTTGCACTCATCGGCGGCGCTCATGCGTTTCTGCGCGCGCTTGGCCGTCATCGCGGACGTACGTCTCGCCGCTTTTTTCGCGCCGACTCGAACACTGGCCCTCACAACGACGTTTTTCATTTTCTAATTGTCGTCTCGGCTTGCAGCCGAACGTCAGAGTTGCGAAAGACGCTACCCGCGCTCCGGTCCAAGGATTTGTTATGTGGATTAGAATACCGCCAGTTGCTTTCCTCGAATCAAACGCTCATCGATCACCCGGCGAAGTTTTCGCTCGCCGGCTCGTAGACTTCCCGAGCGGCACGCGACGACGCGTAGGTCGTAAAGCTTCATATCGCGATTCTTTGCGAAGTCTCCGAAACGTTCGCGGAGATTGCGGTGAACTGATTCCTCCACTGCGCTCGAATTCGAACCGTTATGCAACTCGACATGCAGCTCGACCACATCGCGCGCATTTTCGTGTAGGACGACTGCCTGCCAGTCTTCACCAGCGCCTGCGATGCCGCGGAGAAGCTCTTCAAACACCCATGGGCCTACGTTGCCCATGCCGCAGACGACCATTTCGTCGCAGCGGCCGCGTATTTTCCCAATCCGCCCGGCAAATATTCCGCAGTCGCACGGAGTGTCAACCAGGCACGTCACGTCAGTTGAGCGATAGCGAATCAACGGCATCACGTCGCGCGCCAACGTAGTGTAGATCACCTCGCCGTAGCCATCCTCGCCGACATTATCAAGCTCGAAAAAGAAATAGAGATCGTTGCGGTGATAGCCATTCTTTAACTTGCACTCGGCCCCGAGCGCGCCGAACGATTCAGTTTGTCCGTAGTTGGTATAGAGCGGCGCACCCCAGACTTGCTCGACCAGAGCGCGCGCTTCTTCGGCAATATTTTCGCCGCCCGCGAACAAGAACTTCAGCGGCCAGGTACCGCGACCGCTCGCAATTTCCGAGAGACGCACCATCCAGGAAGGCTCGCCAAAAATCACGGTGGGCTGGTAAACCCTGGCGCGCTCGTAGAAAGCGGAGGGGTCGATCTTGCCGGCTTCGACGTGAAAACACCTCAGGTATTCGAGGCCGGACCGCAGCACCCAGGGTGAGACCCAGAACGAACAATCGAACGCGCTCAGCACGCGATCTTCGGGGCGCAGACCCAGGAGGGAAAGCCACAGCGCCGTGATTCGTCCCATCGTCGCTACCTCAGCGCGCGAAAAGTAGACGGTCTTGGGAAGAGGCGACGTGGTTCCGGTTGTTTCAAACGCCGTATCGGCGTGTCCGGTGAGGAACTGTTCCGCGCCGTGCGCGCGCAGGTCTTCTCCGGTCGTGTAGAAATCCCCGAGTTGTGATGGATGCGTGATGCGGCGCACGTCGATGCCGCGTTGGCGGAACTGCTCGCGATAGAACGGCGAACGTTCAGCGGCGAGCCGAAGCGTGCGCCGAAAGCGCGCCTTCTGCATTGCCGCGATCGCCGAACTGGGCAGGGCGCCCAGCAGACGCACCGCGCGCTCCGGATTCGTGCGCAACGCGACGCCTTCAAATACTTCTATAAACTTCGACAGCATGTTCTCGGTTAGAGAATCTCAAACGCGATCGGGAGCACAACGGCGGATGAGTTGTTCCAGCAGTTCGACGGCCAGATCGATCTCTGCTTCGGTGATGTCAAAGCAGGGCGACAGCGTGAAGACATTCTTATAATAGCCGCCAACATCCAGCACGAGACCCATCACCTGGCCGCGCGCGTCGAGATCACCCTTCATTCCTTCCTGAAAAATCCTGTCGGTCAATTCGCGATCCGGTTCGTGCCCATCTTCGCCGCAAATCTCGACGCGCAGAGCCAGTCCCATGCCATCCGTGTCGCCGATGACTTTGGGAAACCGCCGCTGCAAGTCTTTGAGTTGCGCCAGGAAATATGCCCCCTTGCGCGACACGTCGGTTTCGTAATCGTTCTCTTGCATCATGCGCACGGCTTCCAGAGCGACCGCCGTGCCCAGGGTATTCGACGCAAAGGTAGAGTGCGTCGAGCCCGGCGGAAATGTTTCCGGCGAGATCAATTCTTCGCGCGCCCAGACACCGCTAAGCGGGTTCAATCCATTAGTGAGCGCTTTGCCAAAGACGACGATGTCCGGCTCGACATCGAAATTCTCGATCGCCCAAAACTTTCCGGCGCGATAAAAGCCCATCTGAATCTCGTCATCCACCATCAGAATCTTGTGATCGTCCAGGACTTTCTTCAGCGCCGGAAAATATTCGGGCGGCGGAATAACGTAACCACCGGTGCCCTGGATGGGCTCGATATAAAATGCCGAAAACTCCGATTCGCCGGCCTTGGCGTCCCAGAACGAGTTGTATTCGGTCTCGAAATTCTTCTCAAATTGCTGCACACAATACAACCCGCAATCTTCCCTTTTTTTATCGTAAGGGCAGCGGAAACAATACGGAAACGGAACGAAGTGCGCGCGGTCGGCGAAATGACCGTAGCGGCGGCGGTAACGATAGCTGGAAGTGATCGCGCTGGCCGCGAGCGTCCGTCCGTGATAGCCACCCATGAAAGCAAAGACCAGATTCTTGCCGGTTGAGTTGCGCACGATCTTCAGAGAGTCTTCAATCGCCTGCGAGCCGCCGACGTTGAAATGCACGCGTCCTTCAAGGCCGAACTTCGATTGATTAAGCCGGGCGATGGCGGCCGCCAACTCGACCTTTTCCGGATGCAAATACTGACTGGCAAGCTGTGGCAGTTTGTTTAGCTGGCGCGTCAGCGCGTCGTTCAAGCGTTGGTTGCCGTATCCAAAGCTGGCCGCCGAATACCACATCTGCAAATCAAGATAAGGCGTTCCCTCGCGATCGTAGAGATAGCTGCCTTCCGCCCGATCGAAAAACTTTGGTGGCTCGAGATAGTGGACTGTGTCACCCCAGGAGCAGTACTTACGTTCGAGTTCGCGCAATTCCTGCTCGTCAGAGATGTGAGTGAGTTCTACGAGTGTTGTGTTCGTGCTCATGAAAAACTCTGCGTTTGTCGTAAGCTCCGGAGGCGCGCAATGCTTATAGATTCGCGCCCCAGGAACAAGCACAGCTCCTTAAGGAGCGAAATATTACGCCCCTAAAAGGGGCTGACATTCAAAAAGGATGCTCTGTTTGCTACAAAGATTCCGTCCCTACGGGACTAGTCACGCAGCCAGCCAAACTCATGCTCCAACTTTCTCAATCGATTGCTGAGCGATTCCAACATTCTCGAGCAGCAATCTATCGAGGTGCTCAGCTACTTCGGTTAGATTATGGTACGGCCGATGTTCAATCTGACTTTCGCGGCAATAATCAGCCAGCGTGTCCTTGGCGAAGACCAGATCGGCGCTGGCCGCGGCGTACTTGTCCGACAGTCCGTCACCAACGAAAATCGTCGGCCCGCCGTTCGGATTCAGCAAGCTCATGATCGCGGGCTTGCACGTCGCGCAGCCGTGGCCGCAGGACCGGTGGAAAGAAGGGAAGTCGACCTGCCAGCGGTCGCGAGCTGCTTCCAGGTGGCTCGAAAAAACTCGCGCCCCGGTCAACCGGGCCTTCAGATTCAGGGCAGGCCGAGTGAGAATGCGATTGATGCAGTAGTCAAAACCGTCACTGATGATATGAGCTTCGACGCCGCGCTCTGCGCAGGCGTCCAACAGTTTGACGAAGCCTTCGTCGATTTCGATCGAATCCAGCAACGCATCAATCTGATCCTTCGTCGCTCGCACCAGCCGCATCTGCGCGGTGAGGCATTCGCGCGATCCGATACGGCCTTGTTTCCAGTCCTCTTCGATCTCCAGCCAGCGTGAATCGGCAAAACTTTCCAGGATGGCATCGACCGCATCGCGTTTGGTGATCGTTCCGTCGAAATCCAGAAACAGGATCGGCTTCTTTGGCTGGGCTCTACGCTTTCCGAAACCGTTTCGTCTGCTGAATCGCCGCGGTCTTCGCGGTTCAAGCAGCTGCGTCAGCGGCACGATATTCAAGCCGCGCGTTTTGAGGCCCTCAATGATCATCGGCAACGCGGCCACGGTGGCGCTGCGATCGCGCTTGAGCGCGCTATCGGCGTCATGCAGGAGAATGATCGAGCCGGCGCTCGCGTCTCGTAAGATCGAGGCGGCAATCTCGGCGCTCGTTCGTTCCTTCCAATCGAATCCGGCAACATCCCACTGCACTGTGCGCAGGCCCAACGCCTCGGCGGCGGCAAAGTATGCCGGAGTGCGGACTCCGCAAGGCGGTCGCGCGAGTCTTGGCTGTGTGCCGGTGATCGTCGAGATGATTTCCTGCGCGCGTTCAAGTTGCAGCCGCGTCGCGCCCGCACCGCGAAAGAGATAGATCGGATGCGAGTACGAATGATTGCCAATCTCGTGCCCGTCGACGACGACGCGCCGCGCAGTCTCGGGAAACAATTCGACCTGACGGCCAAGCATGAAGAACGTTGCCTTGAGATCGTAAGCGCGCAGCACTTCCAGAATGCGCTCAGTGTCTTCCGACGGCCCATCGTCAAACGTCAAAGCCACCGATGCCGTGTCAGTGCGCCCGCGCCAGTCAGTTGGGCCGAGCCACTGGGAGCGCACGGCGGCGGTCGCGTAATAGACGCCGGCCGCGCCCGCTGCGAGCGAGCCGGCGCCGGCAATCATTGGTAGTCCGAACAGCATCATTCTTAGTTAAGACTCACGCCGTCATTCGGCGCGGCATCTCTTTTGCCGGCGTCGCCAGATCCAGAACGACTTGCGCGATTTCCTTTCGGGCATTCGGCCGGGCGAGTTTGCTTGCTCTCAAAGACATGGCGCGTCGCGACGGTTCATTGCGCAGCAACTCTGCAACCATCGCAGCAGTTTCGCGCGCGCCTTTGCTGATCAGCGCCGCGCCCGCATCGACCATCCGTTTGGCGTTGACGTACTCGGCGCCCGGAATCGGGTCAAAGAAAACTGTCGGCAGCGAACACAGGGCGGCTTCAGCGATCGTCAGTCCGCCGGGCTTCGTCACCAGAATCGAGGCCGTTTGCATCAATGTCGCCACGTCCTCGGTCCATCCGAGCACCTGCAGCGTGACCGGTGTGTCGACGTTCAGGCTTTCGAGTCTTCGGCGCGCGCGTTTGTCGTGTCCGGTAACGGCGACAATATGCATCGGAGAGTTGCTTTCGCCAAGCCGTCGCGCGACCTCGTCCATGCGTGTTGGCCCCATCCCGCCACCCATCAGCAGCACGACGGGTTCGCCGTTGACCGGCGCTGCTCTCATGCCCGGTGACCGATCGAATGACGGGTCGACCGGTATTCCGCTGATTTCGATCCGTTCCCCGGGCGCGCCCCACTTGATCATCTCGGCGCGGACGTTTTCGTCCGGAACAATATAGACGTCGACTTCGGGCTTGACCCAGATTGGCTCAGCCTCGTAATCAGTGATCACACTTACGATTGGCGCTTGCGTAATTCCGAGTCGTTTGGCAATCACGGCCATCTCACAACCAGCCACTTCGCCAGCCACGATGACGTCAGGCTTGAACTTCTCGATCGCCTCGAAAACTTTCGGACAGCCCAGACGGAAAGCCCACTGCGGCGCCGTGCGTTCGTGCTTGTCCTCAAGCCGCGCGCGGTTGAGGCGCTCCCACAACGCCGGCGCGTAACGCAGCATGAACCAGTACGGCCACTCATAGCAAACGCGAAACAACGAGCGGCAGTCTGCGAGTGCATCCACGACCCGCACGTCGGCGCCGGGCGCGATGTCCATTAACTCTTTCGCGATTGCGTGAGAAGCCCGGAGATGACCGGACCCAAAGGAAAGAGTCAAGACCAGAATGCGAGGCATTACATTCATGCTTGAACCGGAGCTGTGATGATAGCTTACTCGATTAATTCTCTCTAAACCGCATCAATTTGAATCCAACTGAAAGACTAACAATCGCCATTACGCCCAGAATCGCCAGATCCGATGTGGCGTAGCTTCCGGCAAGTGCTGCTTGCACGGCATGTGCCGCGCGGGCCGTCGGCAGCCATTCAGAAACGACTCGCAACGCGCGCGGCATGGCCTCAGGAGAGTAATACACCGGCGCAAGAAAAACCAGACCCGCGCCGAAAGAATCCGTCAGCAACGAGCCTTCGCTGAAGCTGCGAGTGCGCGTTGCGATGATCACGCTGATGCCGCTGAGGCAAAGCATCGTCAACAGAATCGTCACGGTCAGCGGCAAAACGGCCAGTTGCGTTCGCGCCCCCAACAAGCGCGCGACGACGAGCAACGCGCCGCATCCAAGGAACGATTGCACGACGCCAAAAATCAATACGCCGAAGACGTATGAAGATGGCGCCAGCGGCAGCGTCGCAAACAGTTTCAGCCGCCCAGTAAAACGATTCTCCAAAAGCAGATAGCCCAGCCAGCTAATCGCAGTCAGCGAAAGCGAAAACACGATCGAGCCGGCGAGAAAGCGGAATCGATTTTGATCTCCGGCAGCTTCGCCCCTAATCGCGTTGGCAAAAAGATACATCGCCGTCGGAAAGACGAGTGCCGCCAACAGAAACGGTCCCGCCTCTGCCCGCAAGCGCGCGAGATGAATGCGAAAGACGGCGCCAATGTGTCTCAATTCCGGCATAAACTGTTTCCCCTCTCCTTGTGGGAGAGGGTTAGGGTGAGGGCTTACGTGCGAAGTAAGCCCAGATAGTTGCCTCACAGACCTGCCCTCAGTCCCTCACCGCGGCCCTCTCCCAGAGAGAGAAGGAGTCTCCTCCGCTGGTCCGTCTTCGAAACGATGGCCGGTGAGCTCGAAATAAACGTCTTCCAGCGAAGCCCGCGCGAGCGAATACTCAGCGATCCTCTGCTCCGCGATATAGCGTTGAGCTTCCGCGAAGGCGGCAAAGTATCGCACCTGCGTTTCGTCTAAACGTTCGCGATAGCTCAAGCGATAGCTTTTCGTGAGGCGTGACAGAAGCTCATCAAGCGTGCCGATGGCAATCATTTTCCCGGCGCTGATAATGGCGACGCGATGGCTTAGGCGTTCAGCTTCCTCAATGTAATGGGTTGAGAGCAGCACGGTGCAGCCGTCCGTCACGCGTCGCCGGATCACTTTCCAAACCGCGCGCCGCGACACCGGATCCAAACCAGTCGTCGGCTCGTCAAGCACGAGTAACGGCGGATTACCGAGCAAGGCTAGCCCGATCAGGATGCGTCGGCGCTGGCCGCCAGAGAGATCGCCGACGCGTTTGTTGGCTTCGGCATCGAGATCGAGTTCGTGAAGTATCTCAGTTGCTGAGCGGCGCGCTTCACGTTTCGCAAGTCCCTTGAATCCTCCGAACAACTCCAGATGCTCGCGAACCCTGAGGGTTTCAAAAACGCCGGCTTCCTGCGGCGTGATGCCCATCGCGCGCTTCGCTTGCTGCGGCGCAGCGACCGCATCCAGGCCAAAGATTTCCACGCTGCCCGCGCTCGGTTTCAGTTCAGTTGTGATCTGGCGCAGGAAGGTCGTCTTGCCCGCGCCGTTCGGGCCGAGGATAGATACCAGTTCTCCGCGCCGCACTTCAAGATCGATGCCGCGATTGGCTTCGGTCCCGTCGCGATATTGCTTCACGAGACCACGTACACGGATGGCGGCGCGCGCGTCGTCGGGCGGCATTTGCTGCTTCGCGGTGCGAAGTCCTTCCGCGACAGGCCGGTCGACTGCGCTGATCAAAGTGGTGCTCAAAGCCGTTCGCCTTCTTAACTCAATTGCATGAAATCCATCGCCGACCGTATCGCCGTCAACGGACTGTTGCGGTAGGCCGAAACTTCGTATGGGCAGCCAATCTTGCAGCCCTTGCAGAAATCCCACAGGTTCGGCGACTGTCGAATTATTCTGCGGACTTCGGCCGACTCGTAGATTTCGCGCAGGCTCATATCCGGAGCGCCGCGATGCAAACTAACAAAGGCGCAGGGAAATTGAATCGAACCATCGGGGCGCATATTGATCAAGTGCGATGCCGAACGACACGGAAACTTCTTTGTGAATCCGTCGTTGCGATAAAACTCGTAGTAGTCCTTATAGAAGCGCACGCACTTATATTCCTTCTTGAGCTTCGTAACGTAATCAGCTACGCGGTCGAGCGCGTCGTTTTCCATCTCGACGTCTTCCGTCTTCCAGGTCGTGCGCACGACGTTGTGAACGGCTTCGGTGTGGAGCAGAAACTTTCGCTCTTCGCAGAACTTTGCCAGCGCCGGCAGGTCGTCGAGGTTGTCCAGATCGACCGCCGCGTTGATTTGAATCGTGTGATGATCGAGTTTGCCGAGGATATGGTCCAGCGCTTCGAGGATTGTGGGGAGACCATCGATGCCCCGGCGTTTGGCAAACTTTTCGCGGTCGAGCGTGTCGATCGAAACTTCGAGTTGATCGAGTTTGACGCAAGCCTCGGCGTATTTCTTCAGCGCCAGCCCGTTGGTCGGCATCGAGGTATAGAAGCCACGGCGCGCTGCGTACTCAATGAAATCCGGCATGTGCGGATTCATCAAAGGTTCCCCGCCAGAGAAGCTCCACGCGAAGACGCCGAACGCTGCCGCCTCGTCCATGCGCGCAAAAACGCGCTCGCGAACGGCGCGATCCTCGGGTTGCTGGTTCTGCCAGATCGCGCAGTAGCCGCACTTCATGTTGCAATGCAACGTCGTCTCGAACATCACCATGAACGGACGATTGAATCCATGGCGCAACTGCCGCAGAGCATTCCTGAACATCAAACTCTTTTTCATACTGCGATGGCGCGGGTTGGAAAACCGCGTATCCAACCTTCCTCTGGCCTGGCGATGATCTCTACGGGTCGCGGTCCTCGGTTGTTCTATTCCTGGGAAGACGAATCAAGAAACTATAACACACAGGGAATACCAGCTTCCTGCCGGCAACTTCAACCGGAACTATCGACTAACGGGGAGAGTGACCCCGGGCTCGATTGGAAGAGGACGTCGTCCACGCCTTGAGAATATCTGAGACATGAGCGCCTGAGATACCAGGATGATCAGGCAGGCCATGCTGATAATCTTCCCCCACAGTTCCGGCCCGCTGCGCCTCAAGCGCAACTGGACTTGATGTCTTCCGGGAGGCACCTGAAGACTCAGCAGTCCGTCCGGATCAGAAGGGCTGAGGGTCGGGCTGTTCGTCTCTCCAACCAATTGCGCCGTCCAGTATGGATAATAGAACTGAGGTACGATGAGCGAGACGCCGGTTGAGGTCTCGACGAGCAAATCGATTTCCCTCGGCTTGCGAGAACTAATCTCAGCGCGACCGATTCCTTCAATGATCGTCGGAGTCGGCTGATGTTCCGGAGAGCTCCCGACTCTCCGCAGAAGCGATTCCACATCTCTATTCATGAACCGGTCCCAGGAATCCTCATCTACCGACAATTCCCAATCCACGGCAGCCATAGATTTATTCCAGCGGGGTCGATATTCGGCCGCGTCCCGGCTCTGTTCGATCTGTTCCTGGCGCTCGCTGATATCGTGCTGATTTGGATTCGTTTGCGGAAATGACATCCACGCTTTCCAAGCCGTCACGGGGAGCCAGGCCAGGATCAGCAGCAAAGCGAGGGCCTTAACTATTCTGAGTGATGCGGAACTCCTTTCTCTGATTGAAGAGATGGCCATCGCCAGGAGGGCACTGGCTGACAAGCAAAGGGCGGTATTGAGTCTATACGGAAACTGAATCTTCTGTAGTACGGGAACTAGCAGCCACACGGGTTTACTAATCTCAGTCATCATCAACACGATGGCTGCGGCAACGGCGTACCAAAAACCGTTCACCCTTTTGTGCTGAGGGTCACGGCTGGATCGAATGATCAGAAAGGCGCAAGATGCAATCAGGAACATATCGGCGACCAGGAAAGCCAGGGTAATCTTGTCTGCCCCCCACAGCGAGAACTTTGCGAAAAACAACCAGTTCTCGTAAGAGAAATAGCCCGTGCTGTTCCTGGCCAGCAGAACAAACTGCTGAGTCGTCATCGCGGGCAACAGATATATCGCGGCCAGACCAACACCCAATAACGCGGCCCATGAAGTGAGGCCCAGGGTTTTCCACTTTCCCTTTTTCGGCGCCAGACAGATCGCATAACAAAACGGAACGACGGAGAAGATTAGCGTGGTTGGAAGATGAGTCATCATCAGCAAGGCCCAGCTGATTGCCATCCCAACCAGAGCAAATTTACGCCCGGCTGCTAATCGATGAACGAAATAAAGAATCAGAGGCATCCACACGAAACTCCAGTACTCTGCGAACGAGGCGCGCACGTAAAGGTCTGCGGCTAAATGGTAAGGCATCGCCATGTAGAGAATGGCCGCAAATAGAGCTGCGGTTGGATCGGCGAGGTTCTTTAACCACAGGTAAGCAGTCACCCCGGATGCAATCAATGCCGCCGAGGCCGACACCCCAAGCTGATGCAACCCGTTTGGATCGTTCGGAAAGAAAGGATGCAACACGCTGGTGAGAAAGCAAGGCGCGGGCGGATAAAAGAAAAAGACCGGGCTACCGAGGCCGCCGTTCATGTCCATCAGCCATCGCGGATACCAATCGCCCATCCAAAGCTGTTTCGAGAAGTGGCTGTACCACACGGCGTGAAAGCCGGCATCATCACTCAGAAAGGGAAGGCCAAAGATGAGGACTGGAAGCGTCAGAACAAGGCCCGCTCCGGCGATTACAACGAGGTGCGTCGCCTTCTTCTCTTTAAGGAAAAGCTTGCTCAACACGTTGGATGATGCCGTTCAAATTCGAATACAACGTCGTCGCGTAACATCATACTCTGGTGACCCAAATGGAGGATACCAATTGAAAACCGGGCAAATTCCGCATGGTCGTTTGATTCGTCCAGCGGTCGGCAAAAACCGTGGGGCGCGACCAGCCTAGTGTTTCGCAATTGTCTTGGTTAGAATGTATGAGGCTTATGCGCCCCCTGTCCCCCATGCTCCGGTACTTCATCCTGTTCGTTTGCGTTGGTTTTCCCCTTGCCGCGGCCCGGGGCCAAACACCGAACGCGGGCGGGCTAAGGGTCGTCGTGAAAGAGACGCAGGACTTGCCCGTTGCCGGCGCGAACTGTTCATTGTCGGCGGTCCCTCCGGGCCAGACTCCAATCGCCGCGGCGACATCTGACGAACAGGGAACCGCGCGCTTCACAAACGTTGCGCGGGGACGATACACGCTCACGGTGGCGAAGGAAGGCTTTGAGACGTTCGCCCGGAGCGATGTCATCATTGACGAGAAACCTGAGAACCAGATTGTCGTGGTTCTGACAGTCGCTGCGGTTCGCGAGAAGGTGACGGTCACGGCGCCCAGCGAAGCGGCCACCAGCGTCGAGACCGGATCTACAATTGCCTCAGGCAACATCAAGCGCGAGACCCTTCGTTCACTTCCTTTAGCAGTCGCCCGCGTCGATCAGGCGCTACCGCTCATTCCGGGCGTGATTCGTTCGACCAAGGGCGAACTCAGCATCAAAGGGGCAAGCGAAGCACAAAGCGCCCTGCTCGTGAATGGAGTCAATTCCAACGATCCCGCGACAGGAAACTTCCGTTTGAATCTTCCGATCGACTCGGTGGAAGCAGTGCAGGTGTTTCAGCATCCCTACACCGGCGAATTTGGAAAGTTCATTGGCGGCCTCACGCGGATCGAGACCCGGCGCGGAGGCGATCGCTGGCACTTCGAACTTAACGACTTCCTGCCCGACTTGCGCTTTAAGGGCGGCAAGCTGGTTGGTATCGCTGAGGATCAACCTCGATTGAACTTTAACGGCCCGCTCGTCGCTGACCGCTTGTATCTTTCGCAGACGGCCGCCTATACCATTGCCAAGCGTCCGGTCAGAGGCCTTTCGTACCCGGACAACGAAACCAGGACGGAATCACAGAGCCACTTTTCCCAATTCGACTTGATTCTGAATGGCCATCACACGCAATCCTTCACGCTCGGTTATTTTTCTGAGCGCAACCAGCACGTCAACCTGGACTTCTTTACGCCAAAGTCGACCACGCCGAACTATCACCAGCGCGATTCTTCCTTCACGGCCCGCGACCATTACGCGTTCGGCCCGGCGTTGCTTGAATCGATGTTTTCATTCAAGCGGTTTGACGCGAATGTTTGGGGGCAGGGAACATCGCCGCAGATCTTGACGCCGACGGTGGAGCAAGGCAATTACTTCGCGACCTTGGATCGGCGCTCGTCGCGAATTGAGTTTTTCGAGGTTTACACTGCTCCGAAGAAGGAGTTCTGGGGTGGATCTCATGAGATCAAAGCCGGCTTTGATTTCAACCACGTGGGCGATGCGCTGAACTACGGGGCGCATCCAGTGCGCATCCAGCGCGCCGATGGCTCGCTCGCCGAGTTGATCGAATTCGGCGTGCGGCCGCGGCGGATGGCGCATAACAACGAATACACCGGCTTCATTCAGGATCGCTGGCTTGTGCGACCCGGACTGAGTATAGATCTCGGCTTGCGATTCGAAGACCAGCGCATTGCCAGCGAAGACAACCTGGCGCCGCGTGCGGGATTCGCGTGGTCGCCAACCGGCTCGGATCAAACCGTAGTGCGCGGCGGGGTCGGCCTGTTCTACGACAAGGTGCCGCTGAACATCCGCGGCTTCTCGCGTTATCCGAACCGAACGGTCACGACCTACGGCGCCGATGGCCAGACAATGATCAGCCGCGTCAACTTCGTAAACGTGTTGGTAAACACTCGGCCCATTGCGCCGCTTGATTTCCGCCACTCTGATCGCGACGCGGGCTTTGTTCCCCTCAACCTGACCTGGAATCTCGAACTGGATCAAACGATCATGCGCCGGGTTCTGCTGCGCGCCAACTTCATCGACAGCCACACGCGGCGCATTTATGTCGTCAATCCGGAATTGGATTATCGCGGAACGAGCGCGATCGTTTTGCGGTCGGCTGGTGACGCAACTTATCGCGCGCTGGAAGTGACCTCGCGGTTTACGCTCAAGGGGGACGACGCGATTTACCTTACTTACGTCAGGTCGCGCTCGCGTGGCGACCTCAACGACTTTAATAGCTACTTTGGAGACCTGGGCGCGCCGGTCATTCGGTCAAATCAGTATTCGAATCTGGCGTTTGACGTTCCGAACCGCGTGGTGGCCTGGGGCAAAGTTTCCTTGCCGCGACGCTCGAGCATCTCGCCCATCATTGAATGGCGCAGCGGCTTCCCGTTTTCAGCGCGGGACGAGAACCAGAACTTTGTCGGCGTCAGAAACTCTGATCAGACGCGCTTTCCGGAATTCTTTTCGCTCGATGTCGAAGTCGCAAAGGAATTCAAGTTGACGAAGAAATACGGCGTGCGTCTGTCAGTGTTGGGTTTCAATCTGACGAACCACTTCAATCCGCGTGACGTGCACGCCAACATTTCGGACCGACAATTCCGCGAGTTCTTCGCTTCTTACCGCCGATATTTCACCGGCGGCTTTGACATCCTCTTCTGAAGGCGGCAGGAGCACCGAAGAGCCGAATTCTGATGAGGGCTATTGCGGATGCGCCAGCTTCTCGCCGTTCGGGCCAACCTGAACTTCGGAGCGTTTCAGTCCGCGCTTGACGACGGCTTCGTAGGCGACGAGTGTGCCATTCCTGGTCAGCGACTCGATCTTGCTAATCGTTCCCGTGCCCGCGGCCTTCGTCAGGCCTTCTTTCACCGGCTGCGACAGCGAATCCATCGCGACTTCTTCTTCGACCTCGACGACGTTGCCCTTTGAGTCGACTATGATGTCTTTGCCGTGTCCGTTTACAGTCATCTCGACTTCGTAAACTCGTTTGCCCTTTTCGATCTCCGTGGAAAATCCTTTGATCGTGGCGCCCTGACTCTGTTCCGCGACGGTTTTCTCGACGGCCGGCGGCAACTGCGACCGCTTAATCTTTCTCTCCTGCGCTTGCGCGGCTGAAACCGTTGCCACGGCGATTACCAGCGACGCGAAAACAATCCTGCTGCGTAAATTCATATCGCTCTCCTCGTCATCTGCGAATTGTGGAATTCCGGTGACGCGAAGTATATAACAGGTGTTACGGAACCGCGAGAAGTAGCGAGCGGACTAAGGGGTCAAGAGTTGTTCCTTGAGAGTGAC
>WNFB01001500.1_pt1 | contig 24954 bp, 18 predicted proteins | sample 5400501 | NCBI WGS metagenome assembly WNFB01 (sample SAMN13153341, study PRJNA577476) | soil metagenome | isolation source: 200 cm saprolite under Douglas fir tree site 2 hole 1 | place: USA:California | collected 2015-04-18 | reverse complement strand
ATCGGAGCGGCATGCAGCTTCCTGCGTTGCGTTTAAAGAAAAACGAAGACCGGCGCCTGCGTGCCGGACATCTCTGGGTATTCAGCAACGAGGTGGATATTGCGGCGACGCCTTTGACCGCTTTTGCGCCCGGCGATCCGGTCATCATCGAATCAGCGGATGGAAAGCCGCTGGGCAGCGGTTATGTCAATCCCCATGCGCTGATTTGCGCGCGCCTGGTAAGCCGCGATCCGCGTTATCCGCTGGACCAGTCATTACTCATCCATCGCTTCAATATCGCCTTATCGCTGCGGCAACGTTTATTCGCCAGCGATTATTATCGGCTGGCGTTCGGCGATAGCGACGGCCTGCCGGGTTTGGTGGTGGACCGCTATGGCGATGTGTTTGTCGTGCAAATTTCCACCGCCGGCATGGAAAGGGTGAAGCAGGAGATCGTCGCCGCATTGGAAAAGGTTTTTAAGCCGCGCGCGATTTTGCTGCGTAATGACATCAGCAGCCGGGATATGGAGGGCCTGAATCGCTATATTGAAACCGCGGCTGGTGAGGTTCCAGAGCAGATCACATTAGAGGAAAACGGCGTTAAGTTCTCTGTTCCGATCGTTGCAGGTCAGAAGACCGGCTGGTTTTACGATCAGCGCATGAATCGCGCACGCATGCGGCAGTACGTCGTCGGCAAGCGCGTGCTGGATGCATTCAGCTATATCGGCGCCTGGGGCGTACAGGCCTTGTGCGCCGGCGCACAGGCGGTTCTCTGTGTCGATAGCTCACAAAAAGCGCCTGCATGGATGCGCCATAATGCAGAAATAAATAATGTATTAGAGAAATTAACGGTAACGCAAGTGGATGCGTTTGACGCCCTGAAGTCGCTGCGCGCCGAACGGGAGAAATTTGACGTGGTGATCGTCGACCCGCCTGCTTTTATTAAACGTAAAAAAGACGTGAAAGAAGGCGTCCAGGCCTATCGCCGCTTGAATCAAATGGCGATGCAGGTTCTGGCGAGCGATGGCATGCTGATCTCTTCCTCTTGTTCCTATCATCTGGAGCGCGCCGCCTTGCTGGAAATTTTGTTGCAAGCCGGCCGGCATCTCGATCGCAATCTGCAAATCATCGAGCAAGGCCACCAGGCGCCGGACCACCCGGTGCATCCCGCGATTCCCGAAACCGCTTATCTCAAGACTTATTTTGCGCGGGTGTTGCCGGTTTGACCTGGACAGTGACAAGCACAACGGCTTTGCTTCATAATCAGCAATGATGCTCATCGCGCCCAACATCGATCCTATCGCCATTTCTCTTGGTCCAATAAAAATACATTGGTATGGATTAATGTACCTGGTGGCATTTATCGCTCTATGGGTATTCGGGGTGCAGCGGGCCAAGCAGCCCGGGTCCAATTGGACCGCGGAACAAGTCGGCGATGCCGTTTTTTATGGCGCTTTGGGCGTTATTTTAGGCGGCCGCCTCGGTTATGTTTTGTTTTATAACTTCAGCCATTATCTCCATTATCCCGGCGATATGTTTAAGGTTTGGCAAGGCGGCATGTCGTTCCACGGCGGGCTACTGGGGGTGATGGCGGCATTATGGTTATTTGCGCGTAAACAGAAAAAGACCTTCTTGCAGGTTACCGATTTTTTTGCGCCGTGGGTGCCGATCGGCTTGGGCGCCGGGCGGATCGGCAATTTTATCAATCATGAACTTTGGGGCCGGGTTACGGACCTGCCGTGGGGCATGGTATTTCCCAACGCCGGGCCGCTCCCGCGCCACCCGTCTCAGCTTTATCAGTTTGCGCTGGAAGGAGTGATTTTATTTTTCATTCTCTGGTTATATTCCCGTAAACCCCGCCCGACCGGCGCTGTGTCCGGCATGTTTCTGCTATTCTACGGCATCTTCCGGTTGTTGGCTGAGTTTGTGCGCGAACCGGATGCGCAATTAGGTTTTATTGTCGGCTTCTTCACGATGGGTCAGCTCTTGAGCGTGCCCATGATCCTTGCGGGTATTCTTCTTTTGCTATCGGTGTACAAGAAATCATCTCATCGCTGAGTTTTTATTTGCTTTTTATCTTGCTTCAGCACGCTCATATTCCTGCCACGCTATAACCAAAGTTGGATACTGGCATACGGTTCCCGCCGTTACAATGTCCGGCAAGTGGGGTTCAATCCAAATAAATGCCGAATATCAAATACAAGGAGCAAGATATGAATCGTAAGATGAGATTGCCGCGAATAGTATGGGGAACCGCGCTGATTTTTATGGTGGCAACGCCGGCGATGGCCATGGATGGGTTTAATACCAGCAGTGCTTACGTGGGTCTTGGCGGCGGGCGGTCAGAGAACAAAGATTTAGGCAACGATAAAGATAATGCGTGGCGAGCCTTTGTCGGCTATGATTTTAATAAGTTTTTCGCGCTGGAAGCCGGCTACGTTGATTTAGGAACAACAGAGTCGGGGTCCACAAATGCCAGGATTCGGGGACCGGAGCTTGTGGGCATTCTCAGCCTTCCCGTTACTGATGAGTTCGCCATTTTTGCCAAAGGCGGTGCGCATCGGCTTGAAACCAAAACTTCGAATCCTTTCGGTTCCAGTACCGATAGGGACACTCGTGCAACCTACGGCGCCGGGTTAAAGTACGCGTTTAATAATAACGTGTCAGTACGCGGAGAGTTGGAGCGTTTCGAAGTGAGCAATAATAATACCAATCTGGTTTCCGCGAGCTTGGTATTCCATTTTAAATAATGCCGACAGCCTGAGCACAGATTGAGCGGCGAAAGAAAAGCCGGGTACCCCCCGGTTTTTCTTTTATTCCCATAGCCTACGTATGCCTATCGCCGTTAAGAACAGGGCGAAGATTTTTCGCAATACCATATAGGTAGCGTATCCGAGGACTTATCATTTAAAATTTAACGCCGTGCGATTATCATCCACGAAAATGAATCGATGACTCCGGTGGCGCCGTTCGTCGACACCCTTTGGTTGATCAGATCTTTTTGCGGTTATAGTATCTATACTAATCGTTATGGCGCCGAATTTTACCAGCAGTCTTGTTGTTTACTCTTTCGCGGTCTTGAGTTTAGCGGCCGTCCCTGCCTTGGCCACGTCATCTCCCACATCGTTAAATGCTGAACAACAGCGCCAAGATTATCTGCTTGCGTTAGACGCGCTTAAGGCCAAGGACTTTACGCAGTTTACTAAGCTCTTGGAGCGAGAGAAAGACTACCTATTATACGGCTATCTGCAATATGAATATTTGAAAGACCAAATTCCGCTCACCCCTGCAGCAACCCTCCATAAATTTTTAGATGAGAATAAGCCCGCGCCGATCAGCGATATGCTGCGGAGAAAATGGTTGCGCTATCTGGCCGAACGAGGCGACTGGGATACCTTTCTGCAAGAATATCCACCGGTCGAAGAGGATACCGAGCTGCGTTGTTACCATTCCGAACATTTGCTTCGGGCCGGTAAAGACCAGGCGACACTGGCAGCCGAGATTGAACAATTATGGCTGAACGACGGTAACCAGCCGGCCGCTTGTGAGCCGGTTTTTACCGCCTGGTATAAGGCCGGGCAACTGAGCGGCGAGATGGTATGGACGCGGATTAAATTAGCGATGGAGCGGCACAATCTCAGTCTCGCAAGCAGTTTGGCGAAGTATTTGCCGGCCAACGAGCGGATATGGCTTGAGCGCTGGCTTGCGATACACCGAGAGCCGATGAAGGAATTGCGTAACCTCGATTACCCGGTGGAAACGCCGGTCGCCAAGATGGTCATCCGCCACGGCGTCATGCGGCTTGCGCAAAAAGATCCGGATGTGGCGATGGCGGAATGGCAACGGCTCAAGCAGGAGTTTAAATTTTCTAACGAGGACGATGATTATATCCTGCGCGGCATCGGCATTCTCGCGGCCAAGAATCATTTGCCTTCCGCGCTTGCCTGGTTGTCGGCGGTCTCCGCGCAGGGGGAAGACGAAGTGTTGCGCCACTGGCGCTTGCGCGCAGCGATTCACGCCGGCGAGTGGGAAATCGCCAATTATTTCATCGGCCTCCTGCCGGAAGCTGAACAAAGAGATAGCCAATGGCGTTACTGGAAAGCCCGCGTCCTGGAAAAACTCGGGCGCGGTAAAGAGGCGCGCCGGCTATACACGGATCTTTCCGCCGAGCGGAGCTACTATGGGTTTTTGGCCGCGGATCGGATCGGCGCCAACTATTCCATCCAGCATGTGCGCGTAGAAGCGAGCCCCGAAGAGGTGAGTGCGATGCTCGCGCGCCCTGAGATAAAGCTGGCGCAGGAGTTGTTTATTCTCGGCCAAAACGCGGATGCGCGCCGGCAATGGGCGTGGGCTACGCGCAACATGAATAATCACGAGTTAAAAATGGCGGCGGTAATCGCCAGCCGCTGGGGCTGGCATGACCGCGCTATTCTTACCGTCTCCAAGACAGATCATCTGGATGATCTGGATCTGCGCTTCCCGATCCTTTATAGGGAGATCGTAGAGGCGAATGCCAAAGAAAATAATATTGACTCCGGTTGGATGTACGGCGTGCTGCGGCAAGAGAGCGCGTTTGTCATTGACGCGCGTTCCGGCGCCGGCGCATTAGGCTTAATGCAGTTAATGCCGATGACCGGCCGCTTAACCGGCCGTGGAATGAATCTGCACATTAATAATAGTAGTACGCTTATGAAAATCGAAAACAATCTGCGCCTGGGCGCGCGTTATCTGAAAATCGTCCTCGACGGGAACGATGGCCATCAGGTATTGGCGACCGCCGCTTATAATGCCGGGCCGAATCGAGTTAAGGAATGGTTGCCGGAAACGGGCAGCCTCGATGCGGATATCTGGGTGGAGAATATTTCATTTGCCGAAACCCGCAACTACGTTAAAAATGTATTGGCGTTTACCACCATTTATGATTATCGTTTAGGAAATAATCTGATGCGTTTACAGCAACGCATGCCGGCGGTTGCCCCGGTGAAACTACCGTTGGCGGTTATCCATAATAACGCAAGGGAATTCTAACAGGTTGTTGAAAAAGTCCATCCGTGGCCTTTTTCAACACGCAAAGCAAAAAGCGGCCGCTCCTGCGCATCCCTGCGCTCGCGGCATTCGTGCATCCTGCACAGCATGGTTTTTGCTTTGCTTCATTTTTCAAACACGTAGCGTGTTTGAAAAATGGCGGTACGTCCCTATACCGCGACGGGCAGGAAGCCTAAGTGCCGCGTAGCGCAGGGAGGCGCGAGAGCGGCCACCGCAGGGTGATGAAAAACAAGTTTTTCATCACCCTGCTAGGAAATTAACTGTTTACTCGGGATCAGCACCTTAATATTTTTTATGAAAATTTGTGTTCTTGGTGGTACCGGCTTTGTCGGCCGGGCGCTGATCATGCGGCTGGTTGCCGCCGGGCATTATGTTTATGTGATCACGCGCCGGCGCGAACGGCATCGTGATCTTCTAGTGTTGCCTACCCTGCAGCTCATAGAAGGCGATGCGCATAATCCGGCGGTACTACGCCTGGTATTTCAAGGCGTGGATGCAGTAGTCAATCTCGTCGGGATTCTCAACGAGTCTGGCCATGACGGCAAAGGCTTCGAACGGGTGCATGTCGATCTCACGGGCAAAGTGGTCGAAGCCTGTCAGTCAACGGGTGTTAAACGCCTATTGCATATGAGTTCACTCAATGCGTCGTTGGATGCGGAGAGCCAGTATTTACGCAGTAAAGCCAGAGGAGAAAATCTGGTTCACCAGGCCGCTGGTGCGGGCCTGGCGGTGACCAGTTTTCGTCCCTCGGTTATTTTCGGCGCGCACGATGGCTTCACCAATCGGTTCGCGCGCCTTTTGCGCCTGACGCCGTTCATTTTTCCATTGGCTTGTGCGCAGGCGCGCCTGCAACCGGTTTATATCAATGATGTCGTAGAGGCGTTTGTATCAGCGTTGAATAACCATCAGACTTTTGGGCAGCGCTACAATTTATGCGGCCCGCGCATATATACCCTATATGAATTAATTACTTATATCGCTGAATTGATTGGAGTGAAACGTAAAATCCTGCCCCTTAACGACCGCCTTTCCTTTTTGCAGGCCGCCGTTCTGGAATTTTTCCCGGGTAAGCCATTTTCCTTGGATAATTATCGTTCCTTACGGCGGGACAGTGTTTGCGACGCGGGATTTCCGGAATTATTTAACATTCATCCCACCGGCCTGGAAACGATTGCGCCGACTTATTTGCCGCCGTTACCTCATTTTTCTTATCAAGCGGAAGCAAAAAGGACTTGAATTTTAATCAAGACAAATGGTTAATATTCGCTGATGGAAGGCGATAAAAAGCTCTATACAAGCTTGGATAATCTGTTGATACTACAAGAGCGATAACCAATAATGGTTAAACCCCAGGAACTAATAAATGAATTTATATGTCGGCAATTTGGCGCGCACGGTCAATGAAGCAGATCTGCAGCTAATATTTGAGGGCTTTGGCCAAATCGTCTTTGCCAAATTTGCCGATGTGCGCGAAGACGGCGCGAAAGGGTATGCCTTCGTGTATGTAGATAATGACGAACAGGCGCAAACCGCTATCGATGCCTTGAACGGTACTTATCTAAAAGGCGCGCGCTTAATCGTCAGGCCGGTTATAGACCGCAAGCGAGATTCCCAGGTGCCGAAAAACGCAGCCGCGAGCAAAACCGGTACTACTGCCTTAAAAAAACAAAGACAGCAAGACAACCATCTTCATTTGTATGTGATTACAAATGAATGCATAACCTCCAGTTAGTGTATTGCTGAAAAAGTCCATCCATGGTCTTTTTCAGCAACCTGCTAGTTTTCTTCCTTTATATACCGCAAATTCGGATCGTGGTTTAGCGCCGCCAGGGTTTCCCTGCGTTTCGCTTTAGGCAAGTTACTGATTTCTTTAACCGCTTTGTAGAACGACGGTAGATCGCCATGGTGCTCGGCGAGCAGGGTTTGAAAAGCCGGCACGAGCTGGGTATAGGCGGCGAGCGCGGCCAGACGCGCATTATTGAGGTTTTGCGCAAACCAGCGGTCATACCCGCTATATCCGCCCCAGTCCGTCTTTAACTTTACATATTCCTCTTGCAGTTCCTGAAAAATTTGTTTTTTGCCCAGGCGTTTTTCCGCTTCCGTCACCGGCGAGTCATAAAGTTGCGCCAATTTGCCGCGATATTTCAAAACCAGGCTGACAAAAGCGGTTTCTTTTTGTCTGGTTGCTTGATAAGACACCAGTTTTTGTCCGGCGCCGCCATTTTCCAGCCAGCGGCGGACACCTTCCAACTCAACCGTCATGGCGAATGATTCGTTGAACACCGAATCACCGCGCACATAAACGCGTTGATGCGCCAATTCATGAAAGATGAGGCGCGCAATTTCCGACTCCGGGCGCTGTAAAAACGTGTTTAATACCGGGTCGCTGAACCACCCCAACGTAGAATAGGCGGTAACGCCACCGACATAAACATCATAGCCTTGTTGTTCCAGTTCGGCGGCGAAGTTTCGCGCTTGCGCCTCGGAAAAGTAACCCCGGTAACTCACGCAGCCGGCGACCAGGAAACACCACCGTTCAAGCGTGGTGGAAAATTCCCTGGTGGCGAAAACATTCCAGGTGACGTAAGGACGCTCTATATCGGCATACGTGTGGTAACTGCGGTTATTCGGCAAATGCAATTCGTTGCCGGCAAATTCGCGGATGCGCAAAACCGCGGTCAGTTTTTGCTTCAATACCGGTGGGGTGCCGCTGTCTTGAAGCAGGTCGTCGATCGGCCGCTCCTTGCCCCAAATTTGTAATTGCCCGCTAATAGACTGGGCGTAGTAAGCGATATTGGCGCAGCCGCTTAGAAATACAAGCAGGGCAGCGAGAAGAAAGCTTAAGATTTTCATCATTTAGAAAACTCTTGGCGGAATAACGAGGCCACATTAGTATGCGGCTATGAAAACGTACCTGGTTGGCGGCGCCGTGCGTGACAAACTGCTGGGTCTGAAGGTTAAGGATCGAGATTATGTCGTTGTCGGCGCCACTCCGCAAGACATGGAAGCGCGCGGCTTTAAACTTGTCGGCGCTGATTTTCCGGTATTTCTACATCCGGAGACGAAATGCGAGTATGCCTTGGCGCGCACCGAGCGCAAGGTCGGGCCCGGTTATAAAGGTTTTGCCGTCCATGCAGCGCCGGACGTTACCTTAGAACAGGATCTCGCGCGGCGCGATTTAACCATTAATGCCATGGCTGAGTCCGCGGCCGGCGAACTGATCGATCCGTTCGGCGGGGCCGAGGACTTGCGCCGCGGCGTCTTGCGCCATGTCAGCCCCGCGTTTGTCGAGGATCCGTTGCGGGTTCTGCGCGTCGCGCGGTTTGCCGCGCGCTTTGGCTTTACTGTTGCCGAAGACACGCTGACCTTAATGCGCGAACTGGTGAATAAGGGTGAGCTGGAAGCGCTCGCGCCGGAACGGATTTGGTCGGAGCTCGAGCGCGCCTTGGGCGAACGGGAGCCGCAGCGTTTTTTCGGCATATTGCGCCTCTGCGGCGCCAATATGCGCCTGTTTCCGGAGATCGAAACCTTGTTCGGCGTACCCCAGCCGGAAAAGCATCATCCGGAAATCGACACCGGTGTGCATACGATGATGGTATTGGAGCAAGCGGCGCGACTGTCGACCGATACGCGCGTGCGCTTCGCCGCCTTATTGCACGATTTAGGTAAAGGCACAACTTCCAAGCAAGATTGGCCGCGGCATATCGGACATGAGGAGCGCGGGGCGGGCTTGATAAAAAGTTTTTGCCGGCGCTTACGCATTCCCAATGAATATCGCGATCTTGCCGTTTTAGTAAGCCGCTATCATCTGCATTGTCATCGCGCGGCGGAGCTTAAACCGGAAACTATATTGAAGACCTTGGAGGCCATCGATGCCTTCCGCAAGCCGGAGCGGCTCGAGCAGTTTCTGCTCGCGTGTGAAGCGGATGCGCGCGGGCGCGCCGGTTATGAGCAACGCGCCTACCCGCAAGCGGAGATATTCCGGCGCGCGTTTGCCGCGGCGCGTGTCGTTGATAGCGGCGGCGCCGGTGACGCTGGCTTATCCGGAGCGGCGATCGGAGCCGAGATCAGGACACGCCGGATCGCCGCGATTGAGCAAGCGACGCAACCGGGCGCCGACGATTTTTATTATTAGCCAGCGAAAAAGTTTTAAATAAGAAATGTGAAAGCTAAAAGCATGAAAAAAACCTTGCCCCGCACCGTTATTGTCCTCGGCCTGGTCAGCTTTTTTAACGATATTGCCTCCGAGATGGTGATCCCGCTGATCCCCATTCTTTTGGCGACCGTGTTAAGCGGCGGCCCGGTGGCGTTAGGGATCATCGAAGGCGTTGCGGATGCCGTGGCCAGTTTCCTAAAACTCTGGTCCGGGCGGCACTCCGACCGTTTAGGCGGGCGCCGAAAAGGGTTAACGTTATTGGGTTATTTCGTCTCGAACTGCGCGCGGCCCTTGTTTGCCCTGGCCACGAATTGGATCGGTATATTGCTATTGCGCAGCATCGATCGCGTCGGCAAAGGCGTGCGCAGCGCGCCACGCGATGCCTTGGTGGCCGATACTACGCCGAATGCCATCTGGGGCTATGCTTATGGCTACCATCGCGCGCTGGACAATGCCGGCGCGGTCGGCGGCAGTTTAATTGCAGCGGCTATATTGGCTTGGTCCGCGGTTTCGCTGTCACAGGTTATTTTATGGTCGGCGCTGCCCGGCGCGGCGGCGGTAATGCTCTTGGCCTTCGGTATCAAGGAACCGGTAAAATCGGCCATGACTGCATCTACATCGCCTGCCCCACTCCAGTGGGATTTATTGTCCCTGCCGCTGCGGCGCTATTTAATCGTGTTGACTTTCTTCACGTTAGGCCGCGTATCCGAGACATTTATCGTTCTGCGCGGGTATGAATTAGGCCTGAGCACCGTGCATTTGTTATTGTTGTGGGCGGCTTTCAATTTAGCGAAGGCGCTCACTGCGACCTGGGGCGGCCGCTACGCCGACCGCATTGGCAGGACAAAATTATTATTAATGAGTTGGAGTATTTTTACTCTGAGCTTTTTAGCCCTGGGGCAGGTGACACAGGTTTATGCGCTGTGGACAGTGGTGATTATTTACGGTTCGTTTGCCGGTTTGAGTGAAGGCGCGGAGCGCGCGCAGATCAGCGATTTTGCCGGCGCCGCAGAGCGGGGAACCGCATTTGGCTGGTATTATTTAATGGTCGGTCTTGCCGCGATTCCCGGCGGCGTCCTGTTCGGCGGTGCCTGGCATTATTTCGGCGCAACGACGGCGTTCACGTTTGCCGCAGGCATCGCCGCGATGTCGGTTTATCTGCTGCAATTCTGGGCGCAACTGCCCGCGGTGATAAAATCCGAAGGCTTAAGCCGCTGAAAAAGCCCATCCATGGCCTTTTTGACTCGGACCTTTCTTCGCTTCGCAGTCCCTGCTGCGCTCGAAAGCCGGGGTTCGCCTTCCCTGGCGAACCCGCTCAGCGGGAGGAAGGTCCACCGGACCTTCCTCTTGATCCGCTTCGCCCCTGGCCCTCGCCCTACGGGCGCTACCAGGTAGCGCCCAATTTCTCTCCCGGAGAAATTGTCAGCACGAAAAACGAAAAGTGGCCGCTCTTGCGCATCCTGCGCTCGCGGCATTCGTGCATCCTGCACAGCACGATTTTCGTTTTTCTTCATTTTTCAATTACTTACATAATTTAAAAATGGCGGTACGTCCCTATACCGCGCCGCACGCCGCTGAAAAACTCTGTTTTTCAGCAGCCTGCTGGATTTTACAAACGCCCGCGCCGATCGCGCCGCGTGAAGCCGAGCAGTTGTTCTTCATTCGCAAGATTGCGCCCCATGGCAATCACTTTAAATAACTCCCCCATCTCCGACGGCAAAGTAAGTTTTTTGATTTGCCGGCTTAAGTGCAGATGGGTTCTCGCCTCACGCGGGTCGGAGTTTTCTATAAATTCCATGAGCCCGGTAGCAAGGAGGAAATCCGCTTGGCTGGTATAGCCCGCGACCTCCAACCCGGCCTGGTGGCCGGCTTCAGCAACAGCGGTGAAATCCACGTGCGCGGTGATATCTTGCAGGCCGACGAGGATTAATGGGTCGCCGTGGGCGTGATGACGATAGTGGCACATCACTGTCCCCTGCATGCGTTCCGGATGATAAAACTCGAGGCGCGGGAAGCCATAATCGATGAGCAAAAGCACGCCGGCTTCAAGCATATCGGCGATGCTCGCGACCCAAGCCTCGGCATTAAAATTGATTTCAGAGACATAACCCGGCGGCAGCTCGAGCGGAGTGATGCGTTGCACGATGGCCTCATCCGCGGGCTGCTCGCGCCAGACAAATTTCCCGTCTTGCCAGCCGATGATTAATTGGGTGATGCCGTCCTCTCCGACGCAGAAGCGCTGCACCGGCATGGAATCCAATAATTCATTGCCTAGAATAACGCCGCGGAACCCGCTTATCGGCAACGTATCCAGCCACTGCACGCGCGGGAATAGATGTGGCGCGCGCCGCTTTATATGCTCCTGCTGGCGCTCGCGCAGGTCGGCGCCGAGTTCGATAATAAAGTAATTCACCGGCAGGCAAGCGCGAGCTTCCAGCTCTATTAGCAATTCCACCGCGAGCGCACCGCTGCCGGCGCCGGCCTCGAGGATATCGCACGGCCCCAGGGGCCGCATAATTTGCTCACATTGGCGCGCAATACAGCGGCCAAATAGCGGTGATAGTTCCGGCGCGGTAATAAAATCGCCGACGGCGCCGAATTTAAATTTACCCGCGCTGTAGTAACCGAGCCCGGGCGCGTACAACGCGAGCTCCATGAAGCGGCGGAAATCCATACTTCCATTGACTTGGCTAATCTCAGCGCGGATGCTCTGTATCAGGGCTTCGCTGTGCGCACGTTCCTCGGCGCCAGGCTCCGGCAATTCCCGCGAAAGATTTGGGTACCGGCTTGGATGTTTGAAAAAAGGCGGCACGGCAGGCATAGCATTTTCAGATGATAGACGTTATTGTGACATTTTTAGTTTAATTCAGCCAAGAATATGCCGAATAATTCGCTTACCGGAAAAGTCGCGTTAATTACCGGCGGCGCGCGCCGCATCGGCGCGAGCACCGCCCGGCTTCTGCACGCACAAGGCATGCAATTGGTTATCCACTATCGTTCTTCAAAAGAAGAGGCGCATCAATTGCAGCAGGAATTGCATCAAGCTCGCCCGGAATCAGTGATGCTGGTGCGCGGTGATTTATTAAATACCGCGAAATTGGACAACCTGGTTCATGAGACCGTAGAGGCCTTCGGGCACCTGGATGTGTTGGTCAACAACGCCTCCAGTTTTTATCCCACCCCTATCGGTAAAGCCAGCGAAAAAGAATGGGAAGATCTGATCAGTTCGAATTTAAAAGCGCCGTTTTTTCTCTCGCAGGCGGCGGCGCCGCATCTGAAAAAAACCAGCGGTTGCATTATCAATATGGCCGATATTCATGGAAAACAGCCGCTCAAGACCTATCCGATTTACAGCATCGCCAAAGCCGGGCTCATCATGCTGACGAAATCATTTGCGCGTGAGCTGGGGCCTGAGGTACGGGTCAATGCGATTGCGCCGGGAACCATTTTATGGCCGGAAAACGATCTCGATGAAATGGCCAAACAACGCATTATCTCACGCGCGCCGCAAAAACGTACCGGCCATCCGGATGATATCGCCAAGACTATATTATTTTTAATACGTGACGCCACTTACATCACCGGCCAAGTGATCGCCGTCGACGGCGGGCGTTCGGTGGTTTTGTAATCAGTTTATTCCCTGAGCGTTTATATTTCGATTCTGACCGGCAATAGCGGTTGGTTCCTTTGATTAAACCGTTTCCACATCTCTTTAAAAGTTACTCCTGTTTCAGGATGGCGTATAGCGGCAGCGATCTCGGCCAGAGGGCATAAAACAAAAGCATATTCGGCAATCTCCGGGCGTGGAAGGTGTATCCCTGAGTCATGTTTGATCAAGTCGCCGTATAGCAGCAAGTCGAGGTCTAAGGTGCGCGGGCTGAAGCGCGCCATGCCGCGTTGACGGCCATGCGTATATTCAATCTTAAGAAGGTTCGCTAGTACGGTAGTTAAGGGGTCGCCGGTGTCAAAAGCAACGGCCAAGTTATAAAAGGAATCGCCGTTAAATCCGATCGCTTCGCTTTCGTAAACGGTTGATAACGTGAGCGGGCCGTAGTAAGTGCGAAGTTGCGTGACGCCGCTGCGGATATTTTTTTCTTTTTCGATATTACTGCCCACGCTGACAAATACGCGCGGCACGTTAACTACTCCCCGGCTTCTCGCTGCGCTCGATGATCACGCCGACATCGGCAGCCCCGCGGATGGCGCCTTTTTTTTTGATGCGCAACCGCAACCAGGAGACATTGAATTCGTTTAGCACGACTTCCGCCACTCTCTCGGCCAAGGTCTCGACCAATTGGAATTTGGATTCACTGACAAAGGCGATCAAGCGCTTAGCCACCGCCTTATAATTGAGCGCATCTTCAATGCGGTCGGTCTGCGCCGCCTTGCGCGCATCAATAGCCATGTCTAAATCAAGGGCAATCGTTTGCGTGGTTTGGCGCTCCCATTCCCAGATGCCGATAACACAATCGATTTTTAAATCGTGTAAATAGATAATATCCATGGGTGCTCTCGGTAGTTAGGTCGAAATATAACGAAAAAGCCTAACCATGTCTTGACGCCAACGCTGGAACGCCGCTCAATATTGCCATGCTGAATTATTTATTGCCCGTTTTAGCCTATTTTATGGGTTCAATCTCATCGGCGGTGGTAGTCAGCAGGCTGATGGGTCTGCAAGATCCGCGTAGTGTTGGATCAGGCAATCCCGGCGCCACCAATATGCTGCGGGTCGGTGGCAAGAAAGCCGCCGTTATTACCTTGTTGGGCGATATTCTTAAAGGCGTGCTCCCGGTCCTGGTTGCGCGCGCGTTTACCATGGAACCCTTAGTTCTCGCGCTCGTCGCGTTTATGGCGTTTTTGGGCCATTTGTTTCCACTGTTTTTCGGATTTCGCGGCGGCAAGGGGGTCGCGACGGCGTTTGGCGCACTGGTTGCCTTGAGTCCGTGGCTGGGGCTGGCATTAGTGACCACTTGGGTAGTGATAGCAACATTGTCCCGTTATTCCTCCTTGTCGGCGATTACCACCGCATTATTAGCACCGGCTTATGTGTGGCTGTTATTGCCCGCCCCCCCTTACTTCTACCTCACGCTTACCATGGCTGCGTTGCTGCTATGGCGCCATCGCTCCAATATCCGCAATCTATTGGCTGGCACGGAAGGCAAGATTGGGTGTTAGCAGTGTATTTAGTTAGAATTATCCATTATTCCCCGGCCAGGTATTTATTATTCCTACGCAGGGGTTGCATAGTTTTTACACTGAAGCGTCTTCCATGACGGTGATCGCCTATCATCCTGACGGTGATTTTGGGCCGACGCATGAAGATCATCCCATGATTAACCGGACGATAGTGAATGGCGTGTCCGCTTCTGATTTGATCGAGATTAGGACGAGATAAGGGCTATTGCGGTTGCTGATCCTGGCAGGTTGTTGAAAAAGTCCATCCATGGCTTTTTTCAACACGCAAAGCAAAAAGCGTGGTTTTTGCTTTGCTTCATTTTTCAAACACGTAGCGTGTTTGAAAAATGGCGGTACGTCCCTATACCGCACGGCAGGATGATGAAAAACGAGTTTTTCAGCACCCTGCTAGAATAAATTAGCCGTTTGACGATTATCCCCGCAATTTACTTATATTTAATGGACCGGCGCCGCAAACCGGATTTCTTCAAAATTCTTCATACTGGGAAGATTTCTGACCATAAAGGGATAGATGTTGGGGTGCATGAAGGGATTGAAGTTGACCTCGAGGAACCAAAGTTTCCGCTCGTTATCGAGGATCGCGTCCACCGAATAAACCGCGTTACCCGCCAACTTCGCCGGGAGATTTTTTGCGATGACGCGGCCCACTTCGTTCAACGGCGCGAACGCCGGGTCTTCTACCGGCAAATTGACCTCGCTTGTATCGAGTGGATGCAAGAATTCCGAAGTGTAACTAATGTCTATAACTTGTTTTTCACCCGGCTTCAATACCGTATCCAGACCCTTAGCGTAATACGCCAGCAACTCAGAAACGGTTGTCCAATTAGGCGGAACCTTGGCATTAAAAATCTTCTTTTTTGCCAGCTCGCCGATGGTGGATTTGCCATCGCCGATCACGAGCGGCTTGTCCTTGATTTCAAGACAAACCGGAGTGGCGTCCCAATACCAAACCTTGACGATCTGTCCTTCGATAAATTTCTCGTAGAATTCATCATTCTGCGAATTAAGCGGGCGGCTGCGCGTAGATTTATAAGGCCCGCGGACATCCATGCCAAAGGCCGAAACGCTTCGTTTTACGATGACATCCTGGAAGCCGGCCTTCTCTACCATCGAAAACTCGGGCGTGCGGAGATTGTTTGCGATCATCAGCTCCTTGAATTTCAACTTCTTGCCGATGGGTGGAACATCCTCCGCCATTACGAAATAAGAGCGCCAGCCGGAGAAGAGCAAAACGTCCGGAGCGTAGTGCAGCGTATAGACACGTTTGCCATTCATCATGGCCAGAAATTGCGGATAGAGCTTATGAACGCGATTCTCTAGGCGGATCTCGACCAGAAAAGTTTTTACATTAAAAAACGCCTCGCCGCCGATTTCCGCCAGACCTTCATTCAGCTTCTTTAAATGGGTAAAAAGATCTCTTTTGAGTTCCATAGACGATCGGACTCTCAGGCCCCGTAAATGCAATGCCGTTCCATAATCACTTCATGCAATTGCGAAACCGCCTTCTCACCCGTCGCAGTAATGGAGGTGCGGTAAATAAATGGCATGATCTCCGCGTCCCAGTTTTCGACGTCACCCATCTCGGCGATCAAATCTTCGCCCTCCCCGTTAACGAGTGTGATGCTGTCAAAGATCGCACCCGATCTTAAAAGATCTATCGCCTCCCGGGAGGTCAGGCAGGCCGAAATTGAGAAGACGCTGTAGAGGTTGGCGTTATAATCACGCGTTAGCCGTGGGTTGCTGGTAACTACCGGTTTTAATGGATAGATATTCATTTTTTTCCGCTCCTTTTCTGTTCAACCAAGTGTTTAAAGTTAATAACGCATGCAGTAACAATGGCTCGGTGTCGCCTAGATTGGTGTTTATCATTTCATCCAGAAAGCTATCGTTGCATAGATTCGTGTTCGCCAAGATATCCAAATTCACCTTACCTGGCACCACTTGCTTTACGTAATAGTCGAGGAACACGCGTGTCCCCGATTTCTTGCGCCGCCAAATGGACTCGGGTAGCTGGTTCTTATAAAGTTCGATCAGTGCCAGTTTACCGGTGGGATACACATACTTTTTATTATCCGATAGCCGAAACGCGGCTTTGTAAACAGATAAGGATGTTAACGGATGCCGCGACCACACACCATAGCATTTCGCCGCGTAATATTCGTTCGGAAAGATGAGCCCGCCCTGCTTGACGAATGTATTGAGATAAAACAGCTTGCGCACCAGGCTCCCCGGGAAGGATGCTAAGAGCTTATCGAAATGCTCGACGACCAGCAATTTTAGATCCTGGCCATGGGTAAGGATCTTCTCCAAGCGCCGGTCAAAGCGCTTATGCGCTGCGGTATAAATCGCCGCCAGAGATACGTGCGCGGCGCGCTCGTGCGCGTAGAGCACGGTGTTGTTTTTCGCGCCTGAAAACAAGGGGTCACCACCTTCGCCCGTGATGGCCAGATCGCGCGTGACGCTCGCAAGCACGTATTTCGGCAATACGTCGGTATCGATGACCGGGCCATAGTGGTTCTTCGTGAATTGGTCGTAGATCGCGGCATAACTCTTGCCGTTCAACTCGGCAAAACGTAAGGGGACGCCGCAGGCATCGGCCATCTCTTGTGCAAAACGTATCTCGCCATCGCCGTAGATCTCGGTGATTTCTTCGCCGTAGCCCAACGTCAATACATCGGCCTTCCAGCCGTTGTTGTTGAAGCACCGCGCCATGATCGACGAATCGATGCCGCCGGAACACCACACATCGATTTGATCACTGGTGCGCGCAAGACGCGCAACCTCGGCTTCGATGCACCGGCCGAGTTCCGCCAGCGAGAAATTGGGATCCTCTTCGATCGGAACAAACAGACTCTCGCGCACAATTCGGCGATTTTTCCAGTGATATAACGAGGCGTTCTCACAGGCGCTAATCTCGCGGAAGAGCGTCATCCCTTGCGGGATATAGCCCGTTGCAAAATAAAATCCCACTGCCTCTTCGGAGACGGTGAGCGTGGTCCCATTGCGCTTGAGCCGATCGATAATCAGATGGATATCGTCACTCAAAAGCAGGCCGTCATTCGTGCATGCATAAAATAGCGGGTAATGGCCGAGATAATCACGGCCAAAGACAACTTCCCTTGACCTGGCATCGACCTCGATGGCAAACCCATACTCCGCGTCCGCCAGCCCTTTCGCTGAAGGAAGTGCCTCCAGGCCTGGGGAGGTATAAAGCGTCGACGCAGCAAGCGCCCTTGTTTGCAGGCCCTCCTGCCGCAGCGCAAATGTCACAATGTCAATTTCCAGCCACATATTGCATACGCCCAGTTAGTTATCGCCCGCCGACGCCATGAGCGTTGTAAATGCATAGCTGGCGTCAATAATATCAACGTGCTTAAACCCGAGGTTGTGTAAGACCTCGAAATACCAGGAAAGCGGATAAGGCGTTAATACGCCCACCAGCTGCTTTTGTTTGCAGTCGATGTCTTCCTGCGTCAGGCCCTGGCGTTTTTTGAAATCATGATAGAGCGAATGTGCGAAATCACTCGAGGTTACTTTTTCCGATAGTATGAGGATGCCACCCGGGCTCAGCGCCTTCGCGATCGACTGCAAATAGGCCTCCCGATTATGGACAAAATGCAGCACCCAATTGGCAATGACCACATCGAACTTTCCATATTCCGACGGAAATGTGTCCGATTGGATTAAGGTCGCGTTCGCGAATGAGCGTGCCAGCATATCCGGCGAATTGTCGACGCCATAAATATTCCGGAAACCGTTGTCATATAATTTTTTTAGCATCGTACCGATCGCGCTGCCGACGTCGATGATTTTCGGATTGTCATACCCGCGCTTCCTGATTACCTCAATCGTTTTATCCAAGACAAGGTGATAATTGGGAATCGAAGTTTCTGCAATTTTCTCAAAAGACGCGGCAATTTCGGCATCAAATTCCCATTGTTTGAATGTAGAGCGGACCCTGGCGGCGACTTTTTTGTTTTTTATCGTTCCCTCGGTATAGCTTGGGTCCATTTGCCATGATTTTCGAATACCTTCGGCACGGGGTAAATTTTCTTCCAAAGTTTTGAGCCGTCGCATCTCAGGCTTCCGCTGATAACGGACTGCATAGCGAATGGGGACATTGCCGCGTGTAAGCGCGGTATCGGTGTAAATCACCGTATCCGGCGACACTGGAAATGGCAACGTGTCCTCCTTCTTTTCGAATTGATTAAGACGGAAAAAGATATCCATGGCCGCAACCGTAGAACCGGCACACAGCCCGGTCAAGGATTCCTTACCTTCCGCCAAATTCACATCCTGATTGAACGTGTATTCCGTAACCAGCGCATGCGAGCTGACGGTGCCGTCCCTGACGCAGTTGGGATGGAGGGATTCAACCACGACCGATCCCTTCGCAACACGACACATTTCGTCGATGATGGCCTTTGGATCGATAAAATGAAAAACGACGCCGGCGGCGGCGACAACATCGAAAGCGCCGGTGTCACAACTTCGCAGAAAACTCCGGATATCGGCTTCAACGACACGGCAACAATCGCCCCAATGGCTTAATAAATCGCGCGATTTTGTGACATAAGCATCCTGTACTTCAACGCCAGTGTATGATGCCGCGCCATAAAAAAGGGCCCATTGACCCGCCGCGCCGAGACAGGATCCCAAATCCAAGACGGATTTATTTCTCACGAGCCATTCCGGCAACAGCACGCTCATCTTGGCCTCAAGCGTCACCCGCGTGACCGGATTGGATCCCCGGTATTGTCGATTATCCGCCAGATAGAACTGGGGATGATCGTCAAACGGCCCTTTTATCGTCTTGTTTGCAACTTGTGCCATGATTTACGTAGTCCGAATGTCCGCGAGCAAACTTGCCGATCGACCATTGACGATGGTCCGATTAATCATCGGATGGTCCTCATGCGTCGGCCCAAAATCGCTATCTGGGTGATAGGCGACGACCGCCATCGAGGAAGTTTCCGTATGGAAACCGTGAACGCCTTGCGCCGGGATAACAAAGACTTCACCCGGAACCAACGGAGTCGTCGCCGACGGCGTGACACAATGGCCACTTCCGCGTATCACCATTCCCACGCGCATGGACGGATGCGTATGCTGGGTTTGCCTGACACCCGACGGAAAATACAGGAAATTCAAGCACGGGTCGCCCATCATTACCGGAGGAATCAGGAGTGAATCCGTGCACCCATCGATGTACTTTAACCTGCCCCGCTCTTCGACCGGACCGCCGATAAGAAAAAAACCTTGATAGCCTAGCCGTGAAATGGCGATGCCTTTGCCGGCGCCGTAAATAGCCGCATCTCCCGGTACCGAAAAGTACATTCGCTTTGTCAAACCAGGCGGAAACGACGGTCGGAAACTGGTCACTGCTCATATTCGCGAGCATGCCATGGGAAAACAGATGCGACTTAAACGATTCTGAGTTCATGTCGAATTCCTTAAAGCGGATAACAAATCCCCTGCCGGGGGAGTCTTGCCTAATATATCCATGGAAATCGCAAAAAGTTTAGGGGATTCGTTTTAAATAGTCCACTACCTTCGCTGATTCATAAATGGTAATAGCTAAAATATTTTTTTATTAGCCCCTAAACTTTTTTTAAAATTCTTGGATAACTTAGGCAGTCAGATTAAGAGCCTCTCTATAGAGAGGTATCAGTGACAGAGCGGGCAGATGTCAGGCCTCTTAAGATCAATTAGTAGTAATAGTTACATGGGAGACAGGCATGACAACCACTGTTTCTGGTAATAGTGGGTCTTTTCAACAGCTCTTGACCGCTCAGGCTCTTATGGACCTCAGGGCCACCCTTGAGTTGGAAAGTTCCTCCCTAAACTTTTTTCCGGATCTTTGGATAACTTAGTGAGGTTTTACGCGGAGTAAAAACAATGACAACAGTAATCACCGGCCAGCAGCTTGGACTTTTCAACAGCTCATTAGCCCTATTGGGCGGGGGTGTCGGCGGCAATCCCGCCCTCAATCGCTTTGGCGACAACGCCTACATCAACGCCGCCACCGGCAACCTCACCCTCCAAGACCAAGACCTGTTCCTCGCCGGGTTCTCGTCCTTGGGACTGGTACGGACCTATAACAGCCAAGGTTTATGGAACGACGGCCATGGCGTCGGCCTAAGCGTCAACCGCCGCTTATTCGGGCAGACCGGCACGGTCAACACCGCCGGTTCCACCATTACCCGCGAGGTGGGTGACGGCACCGAGAGCGTTTTCAGCTTTGACGCGACGCGCGGACTTTATGTAAGTCAGGACGGCGACGGCGCCAGCAACACCCTCTCTTTCAATACCGCCACCTTGCAGTGGCTCTATACCGCGGGCAGCAGCCGGGCGACCGACACCTATAATAGCAGCGGCACGCTGGTGAGCGCCGCCGATAACAGCGGCCATACCACTCTCTATACCTACAACGCCGCCGGCCAGTTAAGCCAGGTGACCGATGCCGCGGGCCAGAGCGTCTACCTCGACTACAGCGGCAACAACCTGGTCGATCTGCGCACCCTGAGTAACGGCGTGACCGAGACCCGGGTGCGCTATGCCTACGACGCGGCCAATCGCTTAACCCAAGTCACGCTCGACCTCTCGCCCGCGGACAACAGCATCGCCGACGGCAAGGTATACACCACCAGCTTTACCTACGACGGCGCCAGCAACCGCATTGCCTCCATCACCGACGGCTCCGGCGGCACCGTCAGCTTTGGCTACACCCAAGTGGGGCCGGGTTTTCGCCTGACGGCGCTCACCGATGCCACCGGCGCGGTCACGAGCTTGAGTTACGACACGGTCAATCGCCAGACCGATGTCACCGATGCCCTGGGCCATGTAACGAGCTATCAATACGATGCCAAGGACCGCCTGGTCGCGGTACTGCAACCGGTGCTAAACGGCGTGCGCGCCACCACCCACTACACCTATGACGCGACCGATAATATCACTGCCATCACCGACGCCCTCGGCAACGTCACCAACTTCAGCTACGACGCCAACGGCAACGTCTTAAGCCAACAGGACAGCCTCGGCGATAGCGTCAGCTACACGTATGATGCCGCCAACCAGCGCGTGACCGAGACCCGCTATCTCGTGCCCGATCCGGACGGCAGCGGGCCGGCGACCCCCGGCAGCCCGCTCACGACCCGTTTTGCCTATGACAGCAATGAGCGGCTGCGCTTCACCGTCTCCGCCCAAGGCCGGGTCACCGAATACCGTTACAACGCGCAAGGCCTGCTCGGAAGCACCGTACAGTACCCCGGCGCGCTCTACCCGGTTAGCGCGCTTACGACTACGGCTACCTTAAGCGAAGCCACCCTCAGTACCTGGGCCGCGCAGCAGGACCCGACCACGCTCAGCCGTACGGACACCAACTATGACTTCCGCGGTCAAGTGGCGAGCGTCACCACCTATGCCAAGGTCGATGCCAACGGCAACGGCGTGGCCGACGGCAGCCAGGCGCAAACCTTATTCGTCTATGACCAGGCGGGCTTGTTGTTACAGACCGTCGCTGCGCGTGGCGTGGCCAGCGTCGATCCGAGCGACTACGTCACTAACTATACCTACGACGGCCTCGGGCGGCCGCTCACGCAGACCCAGTGGCTCAATGCCGCGCAGACCCGTACCACCGTCACCCAATACGACGACCCGAATCACAAGATCACCACCACCGCCGCCAACGGGCTCATCACCACCGCGGTCTACGACAACGTGGGCGACCTGCTGAGCGCGAGCCAAAGCGGTGCGGGTGGCGTGGCACTGGGCACTACCACCTTTACCTACGACGCCGACCACCGCCTGCGCATGACCCAAGATCCATTGGGGGTGCGCAAATACCTGCTCTACGACGCCGCCGGCCATCCGGTGGCCGCGATCGACGCGAGCTCCGCGCTCACCGAGACGGTCTACGATCTCGCCGGTCAAGCCATTGAGACCCTGCAGTACGCCAACCTGTTAACGTCCACCCAGCTCGCAAGCCTCCTCGACGCCAACGGCCAACCCACCAACCCCACGCTCGCGAGCCTGCGCCCGGCATTAAGCAGCGATGACCGCATCACCGCTGCGGTGTATGACAACGCCCATCGCCTGATCTTCACCGTTACCGCCGACGGCGCGGTCACCGAGGAGGGATACGACGGCGCCGGCCAGGTCATTAAAACGATTCAGTACGCCACGGCGATAACCCTCGCCAACTTACCCGCGAATCCCTCCGTGAGCACCGTTCGCGGCTTGCTCGCCGGGAGCGCGGATGACCGCAGCAGCCGTAACTTTTATGACGCCGACGGCAAGCTCCTCGCCAGCCTCGACGGCGAGGGTTACCTCATCGAGAACAGCTACGACGCCGCCGGGCGGCTCGTGCAAACCACCCGCTACGCCACCGCCACCCCCCCCACTGCACGCGCTGCGGGTACGCTGGCCGATTTACGTCCGGCGGCAAGCGGCAACGATCAGATCACGCGGATCTTCTATAACAGCCGCAACCAAGTGATCGGGCAGCTCGATGCCGAAGGCTATTTGACCGAAACGGTTTACGATCTCGCCGGCAACGTCACCCAGACCATGCGCTATGCGACTCCCACACTCGCCGCCAATCGCGCCGCGGGCACCCTCAACACCTTACTGGCCTCCAAGACCAATCCCGAAGGCACGATCGTTCAGTACACCTATGACGTCGTCGGCAACCTGATCCAAACCGTCAAGGCCGTGAATACCAGCGACAGCCGCACGCTCCAGGCGCGCTACGACAGCCAAGGCCGGTTAACTGGCGAACTGACCGGGCAGGGGAGTCAGGCGCTGGCCACGCTGCTGGCAAGCCCAAGCTACACCCAAGCCCAGGTCGACGCCCTCTGGGCAACCTACGGGCTTACGCACACCTACGACCAAGACGGTCACCGTATCGCGACCTCCGATCAAAACGGCAACCAGACGGTCTTCTATTACGACAACCAAGGCCGGTTGACACAGACCATCGACGCGCTGGGCGAAGTCAGCGAAAACCACTACAACGCCTTCGGCCAGCTCGACAGCACCCGCCAGTACGCCAACCGGTTAACCGCCGCCGATCTTACGGCCTTCACCGGCGGGCTGGTGACGGCGGCCTGGACCACCCGGCTGGCCGGCCTCCAGGACCCGACCCGGGACCGCGTCAACCAGACCCGCTTTACCCTGCGCGGCCAAGTCGCGCAGGCCATCGATGCGCTCGCTAACACCACCACCTTTAGCTACGATGCCTTCGGCGACGTGCTGACCTCCCTCAGCCCGCAGAGCGCCACCGCGAGCCTGTTGCACCGCTATACCTACGATCACCGCGGATTGCAGCTCACCACCGTGTGGGACCCCATCGGCTTCAACCTGCAAAGCAGCAACCAATACGACGCGTTCGGCCGGCTTATTCAAACCACCGATGCGCGCGGTAACCTCAGCCGCACGAGCTACGACCGGCTCGGGCGCGTCGTCAGCAGCACCGACGCCCTTAACCAGACCCGTAACCAGACCTACGACGCCTTCAGCCGCGTCCTCACCCAGACCGACGCGCTCGGCAACCTCACCAACTATGCCTACAGCGACGCCAATCGCAGCGTAACCGTCACCACCCCCGAAGGGATTACCACCACGGCGGTCCATAACCGCGAGGGGCAGAAGCTGAGCGTGGCCGACGGCAAGGGCAACACCACCACCTACGGCTACGACCCAGACGGCAATCTCATGAGCGTCACCGATGCCAAGGGGCAGGTCAGCGCGCAAGGCTTCGATCACGCCGATCGCCTGATCGGCAGCGTCGATCGCAATGGCGTCATCACGGTTTATACCTACGATGCCGCCAATCGCCAACTCACCCGTACCATCGATCCCACCGGTCTCAACTTCACCACCCAATACCGCTACAACGCCTTCGGCGAGGCCGTCAGCGTCATCGTCGATCCGGTGACCGTGAACAATACGGACGGGCTCAACCTCGTCACCAGCTATACCTACGATGCCCAGGGCCGCACCCTCACGGTGACGGAAGGGGCGGGGACTCCGGCCGCGAAGACGACCCAATATATTTACGATATCTTGGGCCGCAGGATCGAAGAGATCCAGGATCCCAATGGACTCAAGCTTGTCACCAACTACGTCTATGACAACGACAACAATGTCATCGCCAAGACCGATGCCGCCGGGAACACCACCCGCTATGTCTATGACGCCGACAACCAGCTGAGGTATACCGTCGACGCGCTCGGTGGCGTCAGCCAAAAGACCTACGACGCCGAAGGCCGCGTCATCCAGGGCGCGCGCTATGCCCATGCCATCAACGTCAATAGCCTGCCTAGCGTGGGCACCCCGATTACCGTGAGCGTTTTTCAAGGCTTACTCACTACGGACAACACCAACGACCAGACCACGCGTTATGCCTACGATCGCGACGGGCGCTTGATCTACACTGTCAATGCCCTCGGCAGTGTGAACCAAAAGGTTTACGACGCGAACGGCAACGTCATCCAGACCACCGCGTACGCCACCCCGATCCCGCTTGCGACCGCCAACACCGTGGCGGCGCTCAACGCTGCCTTAGCCTTATTAGG